>WNGQ01000997.1_pt1 | contig 29411 bp, 28 predicted proteins | sample 5407661 | NCBI WGS metagenome assembly WNGQ01 (sample SAMN13153382, study PRJNA577476) | soil metagenome | isolation source: 60 cm soil or saprolite under Garry oak tree replicate 2 | place: USA:California | collected 2016-06-15 | reverse complement strand
TGCCATCGGTGCGGCATTGCGGGAGCGCTTCCTGGATGTTGAACGCGAGCGCCTCCGGCTCAGCTACGCCTGTGGTCTCGACGACGATGATGTCGGGATCGATTTTCTCGATGATCTCTTTCACCGCGGCTTCGAACTCACCGAGCAACGAGCAGCAAACGCAACCGCCACCCAGCTCGGCGATACGCACGTTTTTCCCCTCGATTACCTTCGTGTCGATTGCGATCTCGCCGAATTCGTTCATCACGATCGCGATCTTCGCCGGGCGCGTCGCAAGAATGTGTCGGAGCAGCGTGGTCTTGCCGCTGCCGAGCGGGCCGGTGACGAGGGTGATGGGAGTGCGTGGTTGCATCGGCGAGAGTCTTAAAACTACCCTTTTACGTTTCCGATCGGCGTGAATCGCGCGACTGGCTTGCTGATGCCGGCCAGTTCGGTCGCTTCGATCACTTCGTCGATGTCTTTGTAAGCAGCGCCGGCTTCCTCCGCGAGACCTGCCCAAGAGGTGCTGCGGATGTAAATGCCGCGCGCTTCCAAGTCGCGCTGGAGCTGTTTGCCGTGCCATTGTTTGCGCGCTTTGGTGCGGCTCATTGTGCGGCCGCTCCCGTGCGCGGTGCTAAAAAATGTTTGCGCACCCGATGATGTTCCGACGAGAAGATACGAGCCGGTTTCCATCGACCCGCCGATGATTACCGGCTGGCCGATGTCGCGGTAGCGCGGGGCCACTTCCTCATGGCCGGGTCCAAACGCGCGCGTTGCGCCTTTGCGATGCACGAGCAGTTTTCTCTCTTTTCCATCGACATCGTGTTTTTCCAGCTTCGCGGTGTTGTGCGCGACGTCGTAGATCATCCGCAGCCCGAGATCTTGGGCGCTGCGCCCGAAAACTTCGGAAAAAACTTCGCGGATCCGGTGAAGGATCACCTGCCGGTTCGCGAACGACATGTTGAGTCCGCACTTCATCGCGGCGAAATAATCGCGGCCCTCTGGCGATTCAAACGGCGCGCACGCGAGTTCGCGGTCAAGGATTTTGATGCCGTATTTGCTTTCCATCACTTTCAAAAAAACCTGAAGATAATCGGTCGCAACCTGGTGTCCGAAACCGCGGCTGCCGCAGTGGAACATGATGACGATCTGGTTCGGGATCGTGATCCCGAACTTCGCCGCGAGATCCTTGTCGCGCACGTCCTGAGGCCGCGCAATCTGCACTTCGAGATAGTGATTGCCCGAGCCAAGCGTGCCGACCTGGTTATAACCTCGATCAATCGCGCGGTCGCTGATTTTGGCCGCGTCTGCGCCGGAGATGCAGCCGCTCTCCTCTGTGACTTCGAGGTCTTCGTCCCAGCCGTAATCGTGTTCAACGCACCAGCGCGCGCCTTGTTCGACGATTTCGCGAAACTCGTTACGCGAGATTTTCAAAAAACCGTGACTGCCGACGCCTGCCGGCACGCGCTGGAAAAGAAGATCGACGATTTCTTTCAGACGCGGCTGCACGTCGTCGAGCGTGAGGTTGGTGATGACTAGACGCATGCCGCAATTGATATCGAATCCAATGCCACCGGGCGAAATGACGCCGCCCTCGTGCACATCCATCGCGGCGACACCGCCAATGGGAAACCCGTAGCCGCTATGGCCGTCGGGCATGCAGAGCGCGTAGCGGGTGATGCCTGGCAACGTGGCAACGTTGCTGATCTGCTGGTAAACGGCTTCGTCCATTTCGCGCACCAGCTTTTCTGTCGCGATGACGCGCGCCGGCACGCGCATGCCATCCTTGTAAGTCACCGGTAACTCCCAGACCGTGTCGGAAATCTTTTGTACGTCATCGATGATGGCCATGTGAATGCGTTTTACCGGTGGCCGCTAGTGGGAAGCTGTTCGCTTCCCGATTTTATGAATGTGATTTGCCCTCCAATAAAACATCGTTTCCCACGGTAGATTTCTTTGTATCGAGTTGGCCCCGCATTGGGCGTGGGCCTGAACAAACTCAATTCCCGCAGCCTATCGCGTGATCTTGGCGTGCCGCCGGCTGGCGATTCGTGCAGATCGGATTGTAAGTTGCGATCCAGCCTTGAGAAACGAATCCACCCACCAGAAGACGTTCTCGTCGCGCACTACACGTCTCATGCGCTTCATGCGCGCGCTGCGCTCGGCGGCGCCCATGCGGAATACTTTCAAAATGGTGTCGGCTACCTGCTCCACGTCGTAGGGATTTACCAACACCGCGCCGGGCTTGAGCTGCTCGGCTGCGCCTGCGAATTGGCTGAGGATCAGCACCCCGTCGTTTTTATCCACGCTGCATGCGCAGTACTCTTTGGCTACCAGGTTCATGCCGTCCTTGAGCGGCGTAACCAGCGCGATTTCGCACGCACGGTAGTGGGCCAGCAAATCGTCGCGATTAAGGCTGCGAAAACGATAATGCACCGGCAACCAGGTGTCGGTCGAGAATCGGCCGTTGATGTCACCGACCAAACGATCGATGCGGTCCTTGAATTCGTGATACCTGGGAATCTCTACTCGACTCGGCACAACATTCTGGATCAGGACCACGCGACCTCGCAGCTCCCGGTGACGCTCCAGCGCGTCGCGGAACGCGCGCAGACGCTCGGGAATTCCTTTGCTATAGTCGAGCCGGTCCGCACCTAGCATAAGCTGACAGCCCGGAAAAGCCGCGCGCAGCTTCCGAGTCCGCTGCGCAACCTCTTCAGACACCGCGCCTTTTTCAAACGACTCGAAGTCGATGCCGATCGGAAATCTGCTGGCGCGGATCTCGCGCCCGCCATAGTGAATACGTTGGATTCCGGCGCTTGGGAGGACTTCTGCGTCGGACAATACGCGGCGCACGCATTGCAGGAAGTTGCGGAGGTCGCGCCGCGTTTGGAAACCGAGCAGATCAAATTCGAGCAGGGCGCGCAACAATCGCTGCTGTTGCGGAAGCTTGGCGAAGATGTCGAATGGCGGAAACGGGATGTGCAGGAAGAATGTCAACACCGCATGCACCCTGCGCGCGCGCAGCGCTTGAGCGACATACATTAAATGGTAATCATGCACCCAGATGAAGTCGCCAGGCTGGCAGTGTCGCGCAATCGCGTCGGCGTAACGCTCGTTCACTGTTTTGTACGTTTCCCAGAAGGCAGGCTCGAAGTGGCAGAAGTTTTGGAGATCGTGAAAGAGCGGCCAGATGACCTCATTGGAATAACCGTAATAAAACTCGTCGCGCTCTGCCTTGCTTAGGCTCACCGGGACGACGGCGTAACCAGTGCCGCGTGTGGCCTTCTCGAGCGGTGTCCTGGGAATCTCGCCCGCGACTCCAGGCCAACCAATCCACGTGCCACCGCGCTCGCGCAGAACAGGCTCGATGGCCGAGACAAGACCGCCGGCGGCAGGCGTGACTGTCCATAAATCTTCGCTTGTCAGATCAAGGGCAAATGGCAGCCGATTGGAAACGACGATGAGGCGGCTCATGAGGCGCGTATCCTACCAAACTGACATTGGACCTCACAAAAGGAATCGCGCGCCCGTCTTCTGTACTTTTTTGCGCAACCCATGTCGCATCTGGAAGACTGCGTTCGAGACTGTACGTTGACTGAATGACGAAGAGCTCACGCAATCCCAATTCGCCGACGGCCGAAATTCCGTCGGCGCTGGATCGTCTGCACGAGATCGTCCCTACGCGCGGCGGGCGGCTCGCCGTTTTTCTCGACTACGACGGCACGCTTACGCCCATCGTCAGCCACCCAGCTCACGCGGTGCTCTCCGATTCAACGCGGCAGGCGGTGCGGACGCTGACGGCTCGCATGCCGGTCGCAATCCTCAGCGGCCGCGACTTGGATGACATTCGCCGTCGCGTGGATATCGACGGGATTGTTTATGCTGGCAGTCATGGCTTCGACATCGCCGGACCGCGCCGAGTGCGGAAACAAGTGGCCGCGGAGTTTCTTCCAATTCTCGACGCTGCAGAAAAGGAGCTTGGCGAAAAGCTCGCCGACATCGCCGGCGTGCTGCTGGAGCGGAAACGCTTTTCCATCGCCGCGCATTATCGCCAGGCAGATGAGAGCGGCGGTATCAAAGTCACGCGAGCCGTGAATGAAGTCATCGCACGCCACCGCGAGCTGCGCGCGATCACCGGCAAAAAGGTTTACGAGCTCCAGCCAGACATCGATTGGAACAAAGGCAAAGCCGTGGCCTGGCTGCTGGAGACGCTGGGCTTGGAACAACCGGAAGTGCTTCCAATTTACATTGGCGATGACCTCACTGACGAAGATGCCTTCCGCGCGCTTGAGAAACGCGGCGTCGGTATCGTCGTGACGGAAGAGCTGCGGCCAACCGCCGCGCGCTACGCGCTCAAAGGCCCGGCGGAAGTCGAGCGTTTTTTGCGGGAACTCGTCGCGTGACTGGCCGCTGGCGCCGATTCGTAGCACAGACATCTTGTCTGTGGGGCAGGCGGGCGTCTCGCCTGCCAGATCGAAATCATCGAAGGCGTCACACGCTTACTGCCAATCGAGCGTAAGCCCGTTGTCATCGCCCAGACGCGTCTGAGTGGCGAATGGCTTTCCGAGCTCGTTTAGAAGATTACAGAGCCATTTGGCGTCGCTGGCCGATGTGCGCTCCAGGCGGAAACGCTGCATGTTCATCGGCACCAGTCGCGCTGACAAAAGCTGCCCACTCTGCGAATCGACATCGACCAGGTACATCAAAGCGAGATCGCCGCGAAATTCCTCGTAACCGCTGATCCCTTCGTAGTCTGTGAGAAAATCGCCGCAGCCATAAAGAATGAGGCGATCTTTGAAAACCTCGATCGCTTTCATGTGATGCGAGGAATGGCCATGCACAATCGTGACGCCTTCTTGGATCAAACGATAAGCGAACGCGATTTGTTTCGGTGGGATGTCATAACCCCAATTGCTGCCCCAGTGGATCGACGCGACGAGGAGATCGCCCGGCTGCTGATAGTGCCGCATCTGATTCGCAACTCGCGCGGCGGCCGCTTCTGAAATATCGTCCAGAAGATTCACTCCGGCGCGAGAAGGCGTGGCACTCCACTCCCGCGGAATGCCGCACGTTGTTGATCCAAATGAGAAGAGTAGCAAGCGCGCTTTGTCCGCTACATTGAGAACGGCAGGGGCTGCTGCTTCTTCCGCACTATTTCCTGCGCCCGAGTGCGCGATCCCCGCTGTATCCAAACTCCGCAGTGTCTCGGACAATCCCAAATATCCCCAGTCCAAAACGTGATTGTTTGCGAGAGCGCAAGCGCTGATTCGAGCGGCGGAGAGGCAACCAATGTTCAGCGGATGCATGCGATAATGAATTGCCTTATCGGGCCACGGCGTTTCCTCCGACGTGATGGCCGTTTCCAGGTTTATGATTCTGAGGCCAACCGAAGCCCGTTCTAGTTCTTGCAGCGCATCGCCCCAGATGTACTCGAACGCCACCGCACGCGGAATCGGGCCATTGGCTTTCTCGGCAAGATCGACATATTCGCGCGCGTCGCACACATACGGTTCGTACAAAACCGGATTCCCCGGGTGTGGCAGCGCCTGATCGATGCCGCGTCCAGTCATTACATCGCCGCATAGAAACAAGCGTAACGACATGACTCAAACTAAAACCAAACTTCCAACATCCAACTCCGACCCGACTTCGCAGCGAATTATCTAATCCTGGGAACGGTGCTCAGGAAAAATTTGCAATTGCGAAACGCGGGCCAGGATTTCGTCATCGCACGCCTCGGAGCTCATCGAAAAAGAACCGCCAGCGAGATCCGCAACGATCCTTTTAAGAAGGGGCAAACAGACATGGCAACGAGCTAAGAAAGTAAAGCGCTAACCTGCGATGCCCGGCAAAGCATATATCGGCACTAGCGGCTGGAATTACAAAAGCTGGCGCGACGGTTTCTACGGCGATACGCCGCAAAAACAATGGCTGCGGTTTTGCGCCGAACGTTTTACCGGCATCGAGGTTAACGGAACATTCTACAAGCTGCCGGAGAAAAGCACCTTCAAACGCTGGCGCGACCAGACGCCGGAGGGATTTCCTTTTGCGATCAAAGGCCACCGTTATGTTACGCACAACAAGAAACTGCTCGGCGTGGAACAGCCTGTGATTCGCTGTCGCGACGCCGCCTCGCCGCTAGGCAAACGGCTTGCCGTCGTGATCTGGCAGCTTCCCGCGTCGTTGAAAAAGGACATCGAGCGGCTGAAGCGATTTGTGAAAGCCCTGGCCCGCTGGAAAAGCACGCGACACGCCGTCGAGTTCCGTCACAAATCGTGGTTAGATGATGAGGTGGCCGAATGCCTTGAGAGTCACGGCATCGCCGTCTGCATGTCCGATGCGCCCGACTGGCCGATGTGGGACCAAGTGACCACCGATTTCGTTTACGTCCGACTGCACGGTCACACGCGGAAATATGCATCCAGCTACACCAAGCCTGCGCTCGGAAAATGGGCAACGCGGACCCGGCGTTGGCTCAAAGAAAACCGCGCCGTGCACGTCTATTTCGACAATGACGCCGAAGGCGCCGCGCCGCGAAATGCGCTCACTCTTCTCGAATTGTTGCGCTGAGAAGAATTGTTCTCCAATTCGAGAGGTCCTGGCCTCAGCGAGAGCGTCTGCACGTGACATGCTGAAGACCTGTGGCCAATCCTTTCATCAGCCCGGATTCACCGCTTGAATCCTGTTTGACAGTTCGGAGACAAGTCGCTCGCGATCGTTCGGGCGAACCTCGATTAGCGTCACATCAGGACGTGACTTAATCGCGTCGGTAAATGGCAGGGGTCGCGCAAAGATTGTCGCGAGCACTGGGACTTCGCTGTCGAGTGCCTCGTTTATTGCGTCCCGAAAAATCGGCGAGCGGATTTCCATCGGACCGATTTCATCGATTATCACAAGCCGCCGCCGGCGCACTGCTTCACGGACCGCTTCAACGCCGACGGTTTCCAGCACGGAGAGATCGAGCCCGTACTTTGCAACGCGCTCGCGCGTTTTAAAATCGACATGGGCGAATACGACCTCCTCGCCGTCGAGCGTCACGATCTTGAATCCGGCGCGTGTGCCACCGTCGCGGATTTCCTCGGTGTAAAAACCACCAGCGCGTCGCGGCAGATTATTTACAACACACTTGATCAGTGTCGTCTTGCCGCAGCCGGGACGGCCGGTGAGCAGAACTTTTTCGGTCACAACGCGCGCCTCTGGCAATGCGGGCAAAACCACGCGGTGCGCCCGCCGATTTTTGATGATTTGAGTTTGCGTCCGCAGCGTGGGCATTTTCCGCCTTTTCCACGGTGCGGCAGCAGCCATGATTTCGGCATGCGATTGACATCGGCTTGATGCTCGATCGCCTTTTCCAATACGCGGCGCATCGCCCGGAACAATTGCCTTCGCCTCTTGTCATTGAGACGCTCAGTCTCAGTCGCAGGGTGCATGTGAGCGTGGAAAAGAATTTCGTCGGCGTAAATATTTCCAATGCCTGCGATCAACTTCTGATTCATTAAAATCGATTTCACGGCGCCGCGATGCTCTGCGAGCAGTTCCTTCAGATTCGTAAGATCGACATCAAGGGCATCTGGCCCGAGCGCGCGCATTTTCAAAAACTCATCGACATCTTGGATCAATCCGATCTCGCCGAACTTGCGCTGATCGTCGAAGGCGAGCCGGTAATCTCTGGCAAAAATGAACAGCACGCGCGTGTGCGGCGGCGCTTTCTCTTCGTCTTTGAAGTAACGCAGAGAGCCGGTCATGCCGAAATGCAGGCGCAGCCAAACATTGCCATCGGTGCGCACGAACAGATGCTTGCCATGACGGCGACTGGATTCGAAACAGCGCCCTTTCAAGCGATGTGCAAGCTCACGCACTGAGATGCCCTTCAAAACATATGCGCTCAGTACATCGACGTGAGCGATGCGTTGATGCAGCGACGTGGCGTCGAGGTATCGCTTGAAACTTTCGACATCAGGCAGCTCTGGCATCGGGTTCCATACAATTAATTCGGAGCAGTCTCATGAACAATGTGCGACGTCGTGTTGGATTTCGACGCACCCTCCCGTCTTCAAGACTGGATATTGAAGCTTGGAATTCGGATCTTACTGAAGTTTATGTCCGCCAAATCAGTCGAACAGTTCATTCGAATGTTGAAAAAGTCGCCGTCCGGCGCGGTCTTCAATCCGTGGTGGCAAGTGGATAAGGAAAACGACTTTCGTCGGAATGCCCCTCGTATCCGGCGGAAACAGTTACGCGCTTATCTTCGAAAACGGCTCGGCAAAGCGCGGCTCGTGGTAATTGGCGAAGCGCTTGGGTACCGCGGCGGTCATTTCAGCGGAATTCCCATGACCTCCGAGCGCATCCTTCTCGAAAAAAAGAAAGACGCCGGAATCCAGCCGAAGCAAGTTTTTTCAGGCATTACTCCTCGGCGCACGAGTAAATCTCAGAAATGCCGCGATGGTTTTTCCGAACCCACGGCGACAATTGTCTGGAGCACGCTGTTGAAGCTTGGCCTGCCGGCAGAGCAATTCGTTCTGTGGAATGCGTTCCCGTGGCATTCATTCGATCCGCGCGCCGGCCTGTTGAGCAACAGAACACCGACCCAGGCAGAACGATGTGCCGGTATTTCGGTGCTCAAAGCTTTTCTCGACCTGTTTCCATGCGACGAACTTGTGGCGCTCGGTCGCGTCGCCGCCGAAGAACTTAACGAGTTAGACGTTTCAGCGCACTATGTTCGTCATCCCGCTTCCGGCGGCGCCAAGCTTTTTCGCCAGCAAATTGCCAGGGTCGTAAACAAATTAATCTAGCGACCGCTCAGATGCTGCTCGGGCTGGGAATTGGAAATGCAAATCTCGGCGGCGGGGACACGGCCGGGGTCGGCGGTATGCTGGGGGATGCAGATTGTGCGGGAGAAGATGTTGAGGTTGCTCTTGGAAGCGGAGAAGGCGTGGGCGTAGGAGTCGGCGGAGGCGGGATGATATTTTCCCAATGATGCAGCGGCACGGTCGCGCCGCCGATTTCCTCGACCAGTTTTTGGCAGCGTGCCTGAATCTTATCCAGGTCCGGCGGACCAAATGGTTTGTCAGCCGTTTCAGGAAAAATCAGATACGTCGCCTTGAGGTCGCTTACTGGCCGGTTGTACGGGGTGGACAATGCGTTGATTTGCTTCGCGATCCGCAGCGATGCCTCGCCAACTTTATCGTTAGGCCCAATATCGCCGACGATTGCCGGATAAATAGCATCTGCGAACATGACCACAGCATAATCCCCTACTTTAGGAGCGTCCTTTCCGTGGGCGAAAGCGCCCGGAATTACGATGTAGGGGTCGGTCGCGCCGATGAGGAAGCTGAATTTCTTGAGCGTGCTGACTTCCATGCGCAATTGCGCGATGGCATTGCGCAACTCGCGCTTGCGCTCGGGCGCGATCGTTTTCAGCGCGTACTCATCTTCCGCGCGCTTCATTCTCTCTTCCGTTGCGGCGAGATACGGATTGGGCGCCGGCGTTTTCTTTGGCCAGCGATAACTTGTTGCCGGTTTGAAATTGGTCGGGGCACCGGTTCCAATGGGCATGCGGTCGGCATCGGACCCATCGGCATCGACATCCATATCCGCCTGGAGCAGGAGCGCTTTGCGATGACTCTGCGGGTGCCGCAATTCCAGCACGGTTTGGCAATCAAAGAAGTTGTGGCGCGAAAGAAGCTGATCAAGACGAACAAGACTTTCGCGCAACACTCTTATTTTTGTATCGTAAAGCTGAGCGTAAAGGGGCGAAACCGGATCGGGTGTGAGCATCGCCGCCAAGCCGGGTAACAGTGCGGGCAGTTGGGGACTGACTTTGGCCAGCTCCTCGATGGTCTTGTTCGGTAAAGGCACTCGTGCCTGCAATTTTAGATCGAGCACGTAACTCTCCGGATCGGTCCGTTCCGTGGTAGCATCGACTCCCAGCAGCGTCTCAACCGTGGAGTGAAACGTGATCCCGTTGAACAATTTACCCGTATCCAATTTGCCGGTAATGACCGGGGGGCGAGTGGGTGTCGCTTCCGGCGTTGGCGTAACAGTCACCTCTGCTGGCGCAAGGTGCTGCAATCGCTCTAGGGAAATCCAGCGATAAACAATCGCAGCGAAGAGCGCGCCGAATAAAACCAGCACCAGCCGCCGCCACGTCCGGAGACGAATTCTTCCCACGTGACTACTTCTTTATCCAGGCGACCAGCGCCACGATGATCCCGATTGCACTCAGGATCGACATCAAGCCTGCCGGCATCACTCTTCCAGTCCGCGCAAATTTGGGAATGAATTGCGCAGCGAGGAGGAGAGAAATAATAAATGCTGTCGCCAGTCCCACCGCGCGATGTTCCGGTAGAAGAAACGCGGCCACGAGCAGCAAGACTCCAGCGATTGAACCGGCGATAATCGACGCCACGCTGCCCGCTTTGGCGTATCCGACAACGCCTCCGACAATCGTCAGAGCGCCGAAAACGATGAAATAAATTTTCGTTGCTTCCATTGAGTACGCCTCGCGCATTGGTAAGCCAACACGCCGATGCTGTCCAGCAGCCGGTTGTAGCCGGGATCGTTGGTCCCGGCGGGAAAAGCGCAGCAATCAGGCCGGGATCATCGATCTCGGCTACAGCTCAACGCTCCGGATCGCGTCATTATAAAATTCGACCTGGCGTCCGCCGAGGCGCGGCACGACGCGCCAGCCGTGACTGGCAGCAAAATCTTTAATCTCTGCTTCAGACATTCCTCGCAGGATTCGGAGTTCCACAGGTTGGGTGACAAAGTACTCGGGCCTGGTCGATAGCGCCGTTGTAATCTTTGCAGCGAGAGCTGGCAGATGCTCGTGCATAATATTTGCCGATCTACTGGCCGATTTCGCGGCGGGCGTGCGGGCGATTTTTTCTGGCCCGCACTGGCATTTGCGGCGGTGGCTTTTCTTTGCGATTTAATTTTTCTCCCAAAGCAAGATGCGCTTTGCGGCTTGGGGTGGGTCCGCGCGCGTTCGGTTTTTCCATATCGCTTTGGTATTTCTTACTCTTTCTTTTGCTCTTGCTCCAAATCCAAAATAAAAAAGCATTGCTTCAGGGCAGGAGTAAGAGAACGAGCAAGAGCATGAGAGCATTGACTGTCTTGCTCGACTCACTGGCGCGACCGCTTTCCTCGGCTAAATTTTGCGGATGTTTTCGGAAACGATCGAGCTGCGCGGACACATCATTGACTCGCTCATTTTGCCAAAGGTGCTGGATCAAATCTTGACCCGCGGCGCGAATTTTAAGATTGGCGAGATCACGATCGGCAAAAAGCGGGCGGATCAGAGCTTCGCGCGAATCGAGGTCTCTGCCGAAACAAGTGAGGCGCTCGACGAGCTGATCCTGCGCCTGCGACAGCACGGGGCGGAGGTTGCCAAACGCGAGGATGCGCAACTGGCGCAGTCCCCGGCGGACGGAGTTTTTCCGGGCGATTTCTACGTGACAACCAACCAGCAAACGTTCGTTCGATGCGATGGCAAAGAGATCGAAGTTCAGCCTGCCATGATGGACAGCGCAATTGCAGTTGACCGAAAAAAACGCACTGCCCGGGCAGTTAAGTTTTTCGACGTCAGTAAAGGTGACGAGATTGTGGTCGGTCATCAGGGCATTCGCGTGGTTCCGGTGCAACGCTCGACGTCGCGCACTGACCTGTTTCAATTTATCAACACGATCATCGACGCCGACGAACCGAAATCGGCTATCATTCGCGAACTGGCTCAGGAGTTGCAACGCGCGCACGCAGCGAAAGGTAAAATCGCGATTGTCGCTGGCCCCGCAATTGTACGGACCGGGGCCGGCCAGCATTTGGTGCGCCTCATTGAATCGCGGTATGTTGATCGCCTTTTCGCCGGAAATTCATTTGCCGCTTATGACGTGGAACGCGCCTTGTTTGGAACGTCATTGGGGATGAGTCCGGATCTTGCCTTCGCACGAGGTGGGCACGAAAACCATCTGCGTGCCATCAATACAATTCGCGAGGCGGGCGGGATTTCCGCTGCCGTGCATCAAAAAATCCTGACCCGCGGCGTTATGCACGCCTGCGTCCGTCGCAACGTCGATATCGTGCTAACTGGCGCGATTCGCGATGAGGGACCGATTCCCGGCGTAACGACGGACGTAATCGAAGCTCAAAAAGTCATGCGAAAAAAGCTGGCCGATGTGACCCACGTAATGCTGCTGGCGACGGTCCAGCATTCGCTCGCAGTGGCTAGCATGCTCGCTCCGACTGTGAAAACAGTCTGTGTCGACATTGATCCCTCGGCGGTGGAGAGAGCGGTTGAACACCAGCCTTTACAATCAATCGGCCTGGTCACAGACGTGGAACCGTTCCTGCGCGAACTCGCCGATTATCTCCGTGAGGTCCACAGTTAGTTATGCAGAAGCTTCGCTCAATAGATAATCCGCGGCATTGGCGACGGAACATAGACTTCCATTCTGTGCACCCAGCCCCGAAAGCAGTCGGGGCTGAAACGAATGCAGCGAACAACCTCTCCTCTGGCCGCACAGGCAGAATGCCTGTGTTTCGCGTTTGCGAGTAGATTGGCGATCTTATGCGCGAGCTGCTCCTTTGTCCGCCGGATTACTACGGCATCGAGTACGAGATCAATCCGTGGATGAGCCGCGCCCGGGGCGCGGAAGCGGCGCTCGCGCAAGAGCAATGGAACGGATTACATGCGACGCTCTCGAAGCTGGATTGCAAAATCGATTTGGTTGCAGCGCAGCCGAAGCTTCCCGACATGGTTTTCACGGCCAACGCAGGGCTCACGGTCGGTCGGAAATTCATTCCGAGTAATTTCCGGCACAAGGAGCGCGCGGGGGAAGCGCCGCATTTTGCGCGCTGGATGGAAGAACACGGCTACGAAATCGCGTGGCTCCCCGAGCATTTGTACTTCGAAGGTGAAGGCGATGCACTTTTCGGAGGTGACGCGCTTTTTTGCGGCTACAAATTTCGTTCGGATATTCAATCGCATCGCGCGGTGGCAGACATGCTCGGCTGCCTCGTAATCTCAGTCGAACTCGTCGATCCGCGTTTTTATCATCTCGATACCTGCTTTTGTCCGCTGCCCGACGGCGGCGCGGTTTGGTTTCCGCCCGCGTTCGATGAATATGGACAGCGCGCGATTCGCGAACATGTGGCTGAATTAATCGATGTTTTGCCAGAAGAGGCGATGCATTTTTCGTGTAACGCCGTCGTGCTCGAGCACGACATCGTCTTACCGGAAGGCGCGCCGAAACTCGTGGCCACGTTGCAAGAACGCGGCTACCGCTGTCACGAGTTGCCGATGAGCGAATTCATCAAAGCCGGCGGAGCATGCAAATGTCTGACCATGTTCTTGCCACAACGGCAACGGGCTGGAACATAGGCTTCCACCCTGTGCGGCGCTCGGGCGTCCTCGCCTGCGCGTGTCGTAGCAAATTTCGGCGCGCTCGGGTCCGAGCCGGACTGGCACTGTCGCGCCCTACGGTTCGCGCTTGGCTTGCAATGCTTGTTCGATCTTGCCCAGCGGCAAACAATTCACGACATCCTCTTTTGTCAGCCATCCTTTGCGCGCAACGCCGACACCAAACCACAAATCCTGGAGACGCTCCACGCGGTGAGCGTCGGGATCAATTACGCATTTCACTCCCTTTTCTTTAGCGCGCGGCCACCAGCGCCAGTCTAGATCAAGCCGTTTCGGAGCGGCGTTGAGCTCGACCCAGGTGCCGGTTTCGGCCGCCGCATCAAGTATTGCCGGGATGTCGATCTGGTACGGCTCGCGCTTCAGAAGCAAGCGGCCAGTCGGATGCGCGAGCATGGTGACGAATGGATTTTCCATCGCGCGAATCACGCGCCGGGTCATATCCGGTTCGCTCAGATTAAAAACAGAATGAATGGACGCGACGACATAGTCGAGCTCGGACAAAACCTTATCCTCGAAATCAAGCGAGCCGTCGCGCAGAATGTCGCACTCGACTCCGGCGAACAGACGGAAGCCATTAAACTTTTTGTTTAACTTTCGTATGGCGGCGACTTGTGCGCGGAGTTTTGCCTCGTCAAGACCGCGCGCTTGGATCGAGCTGCGGCTGTGGTCCGCAATGCCAAGATATTCGAGGCCCAACGCCTGCGCGGCTTCCGCCATTTCTTCGAGGGTGTTATGGCCGTCGCTCGCTGCGGTGTGACAATGAAATGTTCCCCGCAAGTTCTCCTGCTCGATCAAGCGCGGCAGCGAATGTTTTTCCGCAGCCTCGAATTCGCCGCTATTTTCCCGTAATTCCGGCGCGATGAAATCGAGATCCACCGCTCGGTACAAATCCGATTCGTCGCGCACCTTTGGAATTTTCTCCGCCGGCCCTTTCTTTTTAGCTTTCGGATTTGGCGGCAATGGCGCAAGGCGATATTCATTTAGCGTCCAGCCACGCTGCAATGCGCGGCTGCGCAGCTCGATATTGTGCTCCTTGTTGCCGGTGAAGTAAGCTAGCGCAAAAGGATACTCCGCGGCGCTCACCACGCGCAGGTCGCATTGAACCCCGGAACGAAGCCGCACACTCGATTTAGTCGGCCCTTGCGCGATGATCGATTCCACTAACGGATGCGCGACGAAAAATTTCGTGATCGCGTCGGGCTTCTTTGTCGCCACTACGAGATCGACATCGTGGACAATTTCTTTCCGGCGCCGATAGCTGCCCGCAACATCGACCTGCAGCGCGTCGGGGTGTCCAGCGAGATCACTTTTCAATGTTTCCGCTTCCTGCGCGATCTGGCCGAACTGAAAATATCCCGAATGTTTGGCTCGCTCCTCGATCGCTTTACAGATCTTTAGTTGTGTCGTCTCGCCGAACCCTGGTAGTTCCGCGACGCGGCCGGTCTCGCACGCTTCGCGCAACTGTTCGATGGAGCTGATGTGAAGTTTGTCATAGAGTGCTTTAATCTTTTTCGCCCCGAGGCCGGAAATCGAGAACAACTGCAAGATCGCCGCAGGAAATTCCGCGCGTAGTTCTTCCAGATATTTCAGCGAACCAGTGGCTGCGAATTCCTTAATTTTATCCGCAATGCTTTTGCCAATGCCCGGAATTTTCGCGAGCGCTTCTTCATCCTGAAGATTCGAAATATTTCCGCCGAAGGTCTCGATCGCGCGCGCCGCATTTGCATAGGCCCGAATTTTAAAGGGATTCTCGCCCTTCAATTCCAGCAGCGTCGCGATTTGCTCTAGTACGCCGGCTATCTCCTCTTTGGTCATTACCGAAACCGTTAACCCAGATTGCCGCCTCGTCGATGTTTAAGCGTCACCACGGGCGAATGTAAGTCGCGCGCCGCTGAAACGGCGACTGCAGTTTGTTGAAACGTAAACGGTTAAAAAGTTAAATTGGTAACGCCCGCCGCGGTGCACACCCTTTTAACATTGTAACACTTTTAATGATTTAACGATTTGCCGGCAGGCGTATCGCGGCTAATGGTCAAGGCGCGACAGCCGACGACTCTGGCTGTGAGCGTGCGCGTGTTCGTCACATGCGGCCGCGTCGCTGGTAGAATTCGTAGCGCGCGATGATTGATTCGACATATTTCCTTGTTCCAGGGAAATTGATCTTTTGGAGGAAGGTTCGCGGCGGTATCGCGGCGACGCCATTCCCGCCGCTCCATCGCTGCGCCCGGCTGGCGCCGGCGTTGTATTCGGCCAGCGCAAAGGCCATGGGGTCTGATTGCGTTTCCCAGTGCTCGAACGCGCGACGCAAATACCAGGCGCCTGCTTCGAGATTTGTTTTTGGATCGAAGAGTTGCTCGACGCGAAAGTCGGCGACCTTATTTTCGCGCGCCCATTCGTTGGCCGCTTTTTCGCTCACTTGCATGAGCCCGCGCTCTCCGGCGCCGCCATATTTTTTTGGATCAAACCGGCTCTCGCGCCAAACGACCGCTTTTACCAGCATCGGATCGAGATGATGTTCTATCGCAACCGAGCGAATCAGACGATCGTACTGATGAAACCGGGCCGGGCTCATCCATTCGTAAAACGTGTAAACCGGATCGCCCGATTGCACTGCCAGGTAAGCAAAACCCGCGGCCACCGCGAGCAGAATGCATAGGACGAATTTGAACAGGAATCGGATCATGGCTGGCGATGCGAAAGAGTGGATAACTGATAGAACGCGGCTTAACTCAGTAAACATCAATCCACGCATCGTTGCGTCGATCAATCAAAGCTAATCTGTGTCCAAGCCGAGCTTTATTCGAGTAATTATCGACAGAGCGATCCATCGTGAGCTCGATTATCTCGTTCCGGAAACATTGGCGGATCGAGTCGGCGTCGGATCGCGGGTGCGCGTCCCATTTCGCGACAAATCTGGTCTGGCTACCGTCGTCTCAGTCCTCGAGCGAAGCGAAGCGAAAGGTATCCGGTCGATCGAAGCAGTCGTCGGCGAGTCGCCGATCTTGAGCGAGCAAATGCTCGAGTTGGCGCGGTGGATCAGCGCCTACTATTGCTGTCCAATCGAAACGGTGATGCGCAGTTTGCTGCCGCAAGTGATCCGGCGCGCGGAAGTCGGGTGGAAAAAGCAATTGTTCGTCCGCCCCACGCGCAAAATCGACAACGAGGAAATTGGGAAATTGCGAAAGCGCGCGCCGCGTCAGGCCGAACTTCTGGAAGCGATGTCGCGACTAGAAACGCCGATGCGCGCGGCGGACCTGCTGCGGCAGACATCTCTCGACAATCAGACGCTGCGCGCGCTGGTCAGGCGTGGACTCGCGGAGTTGCGCGAAGAAGCAGTCATCCGCGATCCCCATGCTGACGAGCAATTCATCGCTACGTCGAATTTAGTTATGAATAACGAGCAATCGCTGGCGCTGAGGGAAGTCACTCAGGCGCTCGACTCGCCGGAAAACGCGCGCCCAATCTTGCTGCACGGTGTGACAGGCAGCGGGAAGACCGAAATTTATTTGCAGGCGATTCGCGCCGCGCTCGACCGCGGACGCACCGCGATTGTTCTGGTCCCGGAAATTTCGCTTACGCCGCAGACGGTTGAGCGTTTCAAAGGCCGCTTCGCCGAAGCGCAGGACGCGGTCGCGGTATTGCACAGCCATTTATCCGAAGGCGAACGCCACGATGAATGGCACAAGATCCATTCCGGTCGCGCGCGTATTGTGATCGGCGCGCGCAGCGCAGTGTTCGCGCCGCTGAAAAACCTCGGACTGATTGTTGTCGATGAAGAACACGAGACAACTTACAAACAGGAGGAAGCGCCACGGTATCACGCACGCGATGTCGCGGTCGTCCGCGCCAAGATCGAGAAGTGTGTGGTTGTTCTCGGAAGCGCGACGCCGTCGCTCGAGAGTTATCACAACGCCACCACCGGCAAATATCGCCTCGCCACGCTCACCCAGCGAATCGACGAAAAACAGATGCCTCTCATGCGTATTGTCGATCTTCGGCAGGAGCGCAGGAAGGAAAAGGCGGCCGCGATTCTGTCGGAAAAATTGCGCGCTGCCATTGCCGATCGTCTGGAAAAACGCGAGCAAACAATTTTATTTCTGAACCGCCGCGGCTTTTCCACTTCGCTTCTTTGCAGCAATTGCGGCGAAGCGCGCAATTGTCCGAACTGCAGCGTGGCACTCACCTTCCATCGGCATCCCGCGAAAGCTTTCGGGGCCGGACGGTTGAGTTGTCATTTGTGCGGGCATACCGCAGCCGTGCCAAAGAAATGTCCGGCTTGCGGCAAAGACGCGCTGATCTACGCCGGGTTCGGCACGGAGAAAGTCGAATCGACCGTGGCGCACATTTTTCCGACGGCGATCGTGCGTCGCATGGATGCGGACTCCATGACGCGCAAGGAAGCGTATCGCGAAACGCTGCGAAGTTTTCGCACTGGTAAGATCGATATCCTGGTCGGCACACAAATGATTGCCAAAGGCCTGCATTTCCCGAACGTGACGCTCGTCGGAATCATTAACGCCGATCTCGCGTTGCATCTGCCAGATTTCCGCGCGGGTGAACGTACCTTCCAGCTTCTCACGCAGGTGGCGGGGCGCGCCGGGCGGGGCGAAACATCAGGCGAAGTGTTTGTGCAGACTTACACTCCGTTTTCGCCCTCTATCCAGTTTGCACGGCATCACGATTTCGCCGGCTATTTCCAGCAGGAACTTGAATTTCGCGAGCGCTGCGATTTCCCACCGTTCAAACACGCAATTTTGATCACGGTGCGTTCCCCGCATGAAGCGCGCGCAAAATTCTCGGCTGAAACTCTGGTGCGCAGATTTAGAGAATCACTCGGCTCTAAATTTATTCTGGGCGACCCAACGCCCGCGCCGCTCGAGAAATTGCAAGGTCAATTCCGGTTTCACATTCTAATCCGCGGCGAAGCTATTATGCGTCTCAGCCGGCTCGCCTGCGAGACGCTCGACAAATTGCCGTTTCCGGAAGATGTGACAGTTGCGGTCGACGTCGATCCTTATCAATTGTTGTAGCCGCTTGGGGAATGACGAAGCACGAATGACAAATCTTGAAATAAAGAACAACGACAATGTTCGAAGCTTGATCTTTTTGTCATTGTGACCTCGTCATTCTTCGTCATTTGTCATTCGGATTTCGTCATTTTAAGACATGTCGCTTAGGAAAACATTGATTTGGGTTGCGATCGTGTGGCTCGTGCTTATCACGTTCATTCACGCGTGGTTGAACTTGCATTTGTTCGCGGCAGTCAACGCGAGTGGGACTGATCGGAATAAGTTCCGAATCGGATTTCTTCCGGTGACCTGTCACCTCACCTGCCCGGTCACCGATTTCATCAATAAACAAATTGCGGGCGAAAGTATCTTCACGCCACTGCGGTTCAATGGCTGGCCGGAATTGAAAGAAGCCTATCTTTCTGGTTACACCCCGGCGACGTTCATCCTGGCGCCGATGGCGATGGCGCTGCGCGAGCAAGGCGTCCCAATCAAGATCGTTTATCTCGGGCATCGCGATGGCTCGGCGGTGATGGTACACAAAGATTCGAAGATTTATCGGATGGAAGATTTGCGGGGCAAACGCATCGCCGTGCCGAACCGGTTTTCCAATCAGCGGCTGTTGATTTTCCGCGCGCTCAAACAGGCGCACATGTCGATCAAAGACATTGAGCTTGTCGAGATGCCGCCGCCCGATATGCCGGCAGCGCTTTACGCAAAGGCCGTCGATGCCATTTCCAGTGGCGAACCGTTCATGGGTCAAACCGAACTCGACGGTTACGGGCGCGTGCTTTGGCTGACGAAAGATGTGTGGCCGAACTTTATCTCGTGCGTGCTCGCGGTGCACGAAGACATGATTAAGAATCATCGTGATGTCGTGCAACGACTCGTGGACGGCATCGCGAAAAGTGGCAAGTGGATCGACAAAAGCATGGATCACCGAATGGAAGCCGCCCAATTTGTGGCGAACAATTATTACAACCAAAATCCGCGCTTGCTCTCATTTGTGCTGAGCAAGCCGCCCGATCGCGTGAAATACACAAACCTCACGCTGCGCAAACCGGACTTTGAAGAAATCGAGGCGCTTGGACGTGAGGCCGGCATTCTCAACGGCACGGCGCATTTTGAGGATTACACGGACGCGTCTTTTGTGACCGACGAGAGCGCTGTGCAGCCTTACGATTGGGAGCCGGCAAAGAAATGAGCGCAGACTCCAGATCTCCGGGTAGCGCACTCGCCCCGAGTGCTGGCGAAGGTGTCTCGCCGTCGCGAACTTCCCCGGTGATCTCCAGCTCGGAGCCGGAGGAACGCTTTAAGAAAAGAAGGGCATCGACCTGGTTTCGAAATCCGGATTCGCGTTTTTGGCGAACCGTCCGCGCGGTAGGGATGCTGGCGTTGTTTTTTACCGCGTGGGGTCTGGCCGTTCGGATTTCGCACAGCGATTTGTTTCCGACTCCGGGCAATGTTCTTCGCGGGATCATCGAGCTGGTGCAAAAGGGCCTGCTCTTCAAATACATTGTCGCGTCGCTCTTTCGCGTGACGTGGGGATTTACGCTCGCTGTGCTCATCGGCGTGCCAGTTGGACTGGTGCTCGGCTGGTACACCCGGGCTTTCCAAGCCTTTAATCCGATTCTGCAGATTCTCCGGCCAATTTCGCCGATCGCCTGGATTCCAGTCGCGATCCTGTGGTTCGGTGTGAGCGACGCCGCTCCGATTTTTCTGATCTTTCTCGCCAGCGTTTTTCCAATCACAGTTTCCGCAATCGCCGCGGTGCAGAACATGCAGCCGGTTTACCTGCGCGCTGCGCAGAATTTCGGCTTAAGCCGAGGCGAACTTTTCCGGCGGGTAATCTTCCGTGCGAGTCTGCCCCAAATCATCACCGGAATTCGCATTGCCCTCGGCGTCGCCTGGCTGGTGGTGGTGGCCGCGGAGATGATAGCGGTCAACAGCGGTCTTGGTTATTTAATCATCGACGCGCGCAATGCCGGTAAACGGTATGATCTTGTCGTAGCAGGAATGGTGATGATTGGTTTTATCGGACTGAGTCTCGATCTTCTTGTGCGGCAATTGGAAAAATTCGACGAGGTGCGCTGGGGCTACGCCAGAAGATGAAAGAGGAAGAAAACATTCAACATCCAACATCGAACGCTCAACATCGAACTAATTACTCGGTGGAGGACAACGATAGAGCCGAACGAGTCGAGGACAGAGTCTTCGACCTCGAAGATCGGCTGCTTGATTATGCGGCGGCGATCGTCCGGCTGGTCGAAGAACTTCCCAAGACCCGGGCCGGGAACCATGTGGCCGCACAATTACTGCGTTCGGGCACATCCCCGCTTCCCAATCAAGGTGAAGCGGAGTCAGCGGAGTCGCCCGCCGACTTCATTCACAAACTCAAAGTCTGCTTAAAAGAACTGCGTGAGACTAAGCGCTGGTTGCGTCTCGTCGCGCGCATTCCAGCGCTTCCAGCCCACGCTGTCGATCCTTTGCTTGGCGAAACGGTTGAGCTCATTCGCATTTTTGCCGCCAGTATTCGTACCGCTGAAAAGCGCAGTGAACAAACAACCAAGCGAAAGCAATGAATCTTCGGACTTCGATGTTGGATGTTGGGCGTTCGATGTTTGCGTTTGTCTTCTAATGAAAGTCAGCACCTCTGCCATTTCCATCCAAAGCATCTCGATGAGTTTTCCAGGCAAACGCGCCGGCGAACAAATCGATGTCTTGGAAAACGTGAGCGCCGATGTCGCGCACGGCGAATTCGTCTGCATCGTCGGCCCAAGCGGCTGCGGAAAATCGACCTTGCTCAATATCGTCGCCGGGTTTCTTGAAGCTACTTTGGGAGAAGCGCTGGTCGAGGGCGAACCAGTGCGTGGCCCCGATCGGCGTCGCATTTTTGTCTTCCAGGAAAATGGCGTTTTTCCGTGGCTAAACGTGCGTGAAAACGTTGGCTTTGGCTTGCGCAACCGCGACCACGCCGAGCGCGACCAGGTCATCGCGCGTTACATCGACATGGTCGGTCTGCGCGGTTTTGAGAGCGCTTATCCGCGCGAACTTTCCGGCGGAATGCGCCAGCGCGTCGAAATCGCCCGCGCGCTGGCCGCGAATCCCGACATTATTTACATGGACGAACCATTCGGCGCGCTCGATTTTTTGACGCGGCTAAAAATGCGCACCGATCTTGTGCGCATCTGGCAAAGCGAAAAGAAAACAATTCTCTTTGTCACGCACGACATCGAAGAAGCGATTCAACTAGCCGATCGCGTGCTGGTCATGAGCAACCGTCCCGCGATCATTCACGAAGTTGTCGATGTCGATCTTCCGCGCCCACGCGACCTCGATTCGCCCGGTTACCTGGAAAAACGCGACCGCATCTTCCGGGTGATGGGCATGAGCCTGCGGGTCGGCGAAACCGCCGCGGCCTGATCAAAACCACGCGCTCTAAGGACAAGAAACGGTCGATCTTTTGCAAAATACGCCCCGAGCGCATTCACTGATGAGGTAAATTACATTATTGATAATGAAAAACAAAAGTCTTTACGTGTTGTTCGCGTTCGCAGCGCTCGCGCTTGCGTCACCGTGCCAAGCGCAGCAAACTAGTAGGCAGCAGAGTTCTACACCGCAACAGGCCTTGGATAAGAGGCAAGACGCTTTTCAAGCAGACAAGGCAAAAGGAGTGCATGCTACCTACCAATGGGAACTCAGTGGTCCAAACGGAGGCCCATGGTGGCTGAGTGTAAATGATGGAACTTACAAAATGGGTAGGGGAAATATTGACAATCCAAATGTCACCTTCGCAGCGAGCGATGAAGACTGGGTTTCCATGTCAAATAAAACCCTTAAAGTCCCGTGGGCATACTTGACTGGCCGCTTAAAGATTCAAGGCAGCCATAGTTTGGTAAAAGAATTAGACAAGATTTTTCCTTAACTTGGGATTAATTGTTAATGGCCTTGCTGGACTCGATGGCGAGGATCATAAAGGTTTAGTATTCTTTCTCCGGTTAGTTCCTTAAGTTCTTGCGCAAGTATTCTGGGCGGGAGCGAGCTTTCGCAATTTGAAATGGGCCAGTTGCCGCTCAGACGGAAAAGAAGAATTCATCTCTGCCTAAAGACGAATTCGCGGGATGTTGATTCAGCATAACCCACCCCCGAATTGGAAAATTAGCTGTTTCAAGAATCTAAAACACGGTGGGTATCCGGGGATGCCTTTGCCCTGACCTGCCGCTAGAAGGCGTTTTCGCGCTACTAGGGCCCGCTGAGCGCGTTCTATTTCTGAGACGCTAGGGAGAAAGAGGGGCGTTAGACTTTAGCAGGTCATTGTTCGTGTGCCCATTCGTGTTGACAGAGATTCCCGATTTTCCGTATTGCGCCTTCTAGCTGGGCTGCTTGACGACAGGCTCAATCGCCGTTCAGCTTTTTTCTGGAACTTCGTTCCTCCGTTTCCGTAGAAAGAGATGAGAAATGGAAACACCAACCGGAGTAAGGACAGGCAATGGGGCTGCGACCAATCAAAAAAGGATGCCGCCGATAAAAGCGAAAAGCTCACGTTTTGATAGTTTGGTCGCTCGTTACTATCCCGCCGTTTATAGCTTCGCTTCTCGATTGACCGATGATCCTCGGGAAGCAGTTGTGTTAACGCGCGACGCATTCAAGAGCACCCGAAAGCAACTCCGGAATCGTCGCGATGAAGTCGCGCTTGCGTCAATCCTGATATCCGCTGTAATCCGGGCGGGTCTTACCGCCACTTGAGCCGGGCTCACGCAATGGCTCGCTTAGAGCCTCTTCTCTGCAATTCGCCGGATCCATCTCAAATTACATTTTCTGAGTTCCTTTGCTTCAACGTCATTCGTGTGTTTCGGGGTAGGTCATTGTTCGTGTGCATTCGTGTCCATTCGTGTTGACAGAGATTCCCCGATTTTCTGTATCGCCCCCTTCTAGCTGGGCTGCTTGAGGACAGGCTCAATCGCCGTTCAGCTTTTTTCGGGAACTTCGTTCCTCCGTTTCCGTAGAACGAGTGAGAAATGGAAACACCAACCATTCCCGTGTGGTCTTGAAGAAAACATTAGTTGCAATAATTATTGGACTGCTTTTTTCGTTTCTTCGGAAACGATTCTAGCGGTGCAACGTCCACCATATCCGATCAAAGCAGAAAAGCCGGACGCTGGGCATTGGGTCATTATCAGCACAAACGAGAAAACAAGATGAAATATTGTTGTAAAGAACTTGGCGAGCTTTTTAACAAAGCACAAAGCTTCGGCTGTCATGTGGAAGATCAGGTCAAAAACGTTGTAATCTTTCCACCCGATCGAACCGTTGAACCTTACATTGCACACAAGAGCGAGGCCGCTTTTCACGAACCGTGGAACCCTTTGCGACATGTTCACGAACGTTACAACACCGACGTGACTCAAATGATATTTTAAAATGGGCCAGTTTGAGTTCTTCTCTATCGCACGTATCGAGAGTTGGTGACATTCGAAGAAGCGGAGAACTTTTGGAACATTGTCCCCTCGGCAAATCGGAATCTTTGGAGGAAAGCCGGCAGTCGGATTCGAACCGACGACCTGCTGATTACAAATCAGCTGCTCTACCAGCTGAGCTATGCCGGCTTTTACGAGGGAAAACGTCACCTTCGAGACCGTTCGTAGCGCCCATTGTACCCCCAAATTGTACCCCTTTTGAGTACAATCGGCTGGTTGCGACAAACGAGCTGAAAGGTTCAGCTTCCACAGGGCCACTATTCTCGCCGCGACTATCTCGCAGGCAAGTTGATTCCGTGAGCGTTTCACGGCTCTACATGCGGAGCAGCGCCTTCTCTGCGCGAGTCCAATATGGTCGCACGCCCTCGCCATGAAGAAAACGGACGATTCACTTTGGGAACGCACTGCCGTGCAAAACTTGTTTCGTTATCGGCCGCCCGGCACGTACTTCGCGAGATTCAAAGTTGGTGGCAAGCCCATTCGCCAAACCCTGGAGACGAGTGTGTTCTCCGTCGCCAAACAGCGGCTCCCGGACAAAATGCGCGAGTACCGATCGCGCCATGAATCCATCAAGGCGTTCGCCAATGGGAAAATGACGGTTGGCGACGCCGCAGAGGTATATCTCCAGAAGGTCAACGCCAAGATCTCTCTCAAGCCGAGATCAAAGCAATATTATGCTGATCTTATCGCCTTCATAACTGGGTCGTGGCCAGCACTGATGGAAACAGATGTGCGCAAAGTCACTGATCGCGACTGCGAATTCTGGCTCGCCAGGTATCAGCAGGAGTATGCGCCGAGCGTTGTAAACAACGCGATTGCCACGTTGCGGGCAATCTTTCAAGAAGCGATCAGCACCGGAGCACGGTTCAACAATCCCGCTGCGGGGCTGTCCCGGGTAAAGATTCGGCAGAAACGACTAGAGCTTCCATCCCGTGAGCAGTTCCTGCGGTTCGTCGAAGAGATTCGTACGGCTGGTGCCCGCCAGTCTAAGGATTGCGCGAATCTCGTGTGCTTTCTCGCTTACAGTGGATTGCGACTCGGCGAGGCAAAGCACGTTACATGGGCGGACGTGAATTTCGCACGTCACCAATTGCACGTGCGAGGAGACCCGGTAACCGCCACCAAGAACGGAGAAACGCGGTTTGTGCCGATGATTGCCGAGCTTGAGCGATTGTTGACTACGTTGCGAGCGGAACGGCCGAATGAGTCCGCAACTGCAACCGTGATGCGCGTCTTCGAATGTCAAAACAGTATGACACACGCGGCGGCGAAGGTCGGGATGAAACGCATCACGCATCACGATCTCCGTCATCTTTTCGCGACCATTTGCATCGAGAGCGGTGTGGACATTCCCACTGTCTCACGGTGGCTCGGGCATAAGGACGGCGGCGCGTTGTGCATGAAAACGTACGGACATCTGCGCCAGGACCACAGTTTCGCTCAGGCCCAACGCGTAAGCTTCGGCATTGCGGCTTGAAAAACGCTTCGCGCTCTAATTATTCAACAGTCGCAGCAGTTCCGAGCGTGGCACGAGCAATTTGCCACGAAGGGCCCGGCAAGCCCTCAGCTTTCCTCGTTGAATAAGTCGATAAATGCTAAAATAATCTACGCCCAAAAGACTAGCGGCTTCGTGAATTGAATATGCAAGGCGCTCCGTTTTGTCGGCAAGCGCTTGCGAGGGCAAAGAGTCGGTCGTTTCTGTTGGCATTAAAGCGCCAACGTATATCCGCACGATCAGCCTTTCGCTCCAGCGGTGGAGCGATTCTCCTGTGTTGCCCTATTGATGCTGGTAGTGCCTGTAAAAGCGAATGCGCGAACGCCAAAATAGACGCGCGACGCGAGTCCCTACCATATACGGCACAACGAATACTGCGATCACCGCGAGCGACACCCAAAATCCATCCTCTGCCTTCGGCGGAGGGAGCGGCGATGCGCCGCGCGCGATTTCTAAGACGCGCAAAAGTACGGCTGCGGCGAACATGGCCACGAACACGAACATTATACCGATGAGCGCCCGCTGACCCCGACTCGCTCCATGGACGATTTCTGCGCCGCAACCGCCACAGACCATCGCACTGTCGGGCACGGGCGTTCGGCAGTGCGGGCACAACAGCATGTTCATGCCACGAGTATAGTCGCTTCGCTCTATCGTACAAACCAATTCTTGCTGTGTCGAATGATCGGTGCTGTGAGAGTACTGGCCAGCGGACGACCCGCGGCGTTGATCGCCTACCGCACGGCTTCCGATTTGCTCGCGCTGAACCGCACCGAGATCCTAGAGCAGGCAGGGTCTGCGATCGCCGAATATCGCGGTGAACGCGCTGGCGCTGTGCTGCTAGTCCACGACGGTCCGCCAGGGCGGGAGGCATGGCGGGTGGAGGTGCTGCGCGATGACCGGGTGCTACGCTGGATCTTCGTAACACCAAACGGCATCTACCAGCGCGCGCCTCCTTCTGCTTCATGGGATTTGTAATTCAAGAAAGAGGTTTTGCGCACGTTTTCGCTGGCTTGCGCATCGTAGCGGACGCTGGGGCATTCAGTCATTTCGCATTCGCGCTGCGTTACACAGAATTGCGTCGCTTTTCAGCAAGAAGGCTCTACAACGTAGGAACCGACCGTGGAGCCCAAAAGAAGCAGAATCCGCCGCGTGCCTGCATGAGAACGTTTCTATCCCTTTTTCCAGCGAGCAGTTCAGTCGCACTGATCGCATGCGCCGCGCTCTTCCAAGGTTGTGGTTTCGAATATCGCTGGGAATGCAAGGGCCCCTTCGAGATGAGCGGCGCGATCCGGCACATCTTGGTCGACCCGGTCGAAGGCCACCGTCTCTATGCCGCCGCAGAGAACGGGGGCCTGTGGGTCCTCGATGACTATAGGGAAAAGGAGAAAGGGTGGCGCCCACTGACCGACAACCTTGCGACCTTTCAAGTCAATGACGCACGCGTCACGCCCGGAGCTCGGCCGCTTCAGATGCGGGGCATCGCGAAGTCGTCTGTCAACCCCGACTACATCGTCACGGCGAACGCAACTGGGTTCGTCTACCACTCCAAGGACCATGGGAGGACCTGGTCGAAGGTCACCGATCACAACTTCGAGTACATTCGTAGGATCCTCATCGCCGAAGGGGAGACGCAGATCCGCGGCAACTTCGGCCCACGTAAGCTAAAGGAAACGAAGCTGTGGATCGCCTGCAGTCGCGGACTGTTTCGCATCAGACTCATCAACGACGTGTTGAACAGCGTCGATCAGCTCTATCCGCAGACGACGTCGACACAGGCCCAGACCGCGGACGTGTTGGACGCGGTGCGGAATCCGGTGAACGACGACCTCTACGTGGGAGTTCGAGGTCAAGGGGTATGGAAACGCCCCGGTTCGCCGACAGATCCCGCGGATGCATGGACCTTGTCGGCAGATTGGGCAACCGCCGACTTCAGCGACTTCGAGAGCGCGATGATCAAGCTAGCGATCACGCCCGACGGGTCCCGCCTCGTCGCGAAGTTCGGCCGCAACGTGCTTGTGAACGATGCGGCGGGAGCGTCGACGGGCTGGACAGTCGCGAGCCAGGTTCCTTTTGGCGATGACGTGGGCGGCAGCGATATCGGCTATCGCGGCAACTACCAGCCCTCCCCGACGCCCGGTGAATGGACCCACGCCGTCGCGATCTCGCCGACGGACCGGAACGTGATCCTCGTCGGGCAGGCCGCACTCTTCGTCACCACAACTGGCGGGCAGCCGGGTCCGGCTGGCGCTGCCGCATGGACGGAGGTGCAGCGCCCCGGCCACGAGGACATTCAGTCGCTCGCGTTCGCGCCCGACGGAGCCTCGCTGTTCATCGCCAACGACGGCGGGGTGTATCGGCACCCTGTGCCCGTGCCCACCGGGAACGTGTGGCCGACCGATTTGAACGTGAAGCTCACGACCGCGCAGTTCTACCGAGTCGGCTTGAACGGAAGCGTCGCCGTCGGCAACGCGGACCATCAGGGGCTCTGGGGGACAGAGGACATCGAGGCCTCGCCTGTCGCATGGAAACCGGCGGCGCCCGCCAGCAACGGATTCGGCGGGACCAGCCTCGAGAACGACTTTGTGTCCGCCGACCCGCAGACGCCGGGCCGGTTCTTCGTTCAGTTCCACGATGAACATCTGCTGAGGCTCAAGTTTCCGTTCGTATCCGCTAGTTCTGCTTCTCCGTGGGAAGATCTTCTTCCCATCAATCCCACGGCGGCCCCTCTCCGCCCTTTTACCTTGAAGGACGACGCCGCGAACCGGCCGGTCTTCAATCAGCTCAACTATCCCGTCGGAGCGGTCGCCGTCGACCCCCGAGCCGGAACGCACACGATGCTCGTGGCAGTCCACGTCAATCTGAACACGTCGTTTGGGATCCAAAAGACTCAGAAGGCGGACGCAGACCCTTCTGGAGGTCCCAGGACTCCGTGTCCGAGTCCGCCTCCCGCCCCACCAGAGGGCGGCTGTTTCGTGACTCCCGTGACCGGCACCGCGGATGACTGGACGTTGGTCTATCCGGATCCGTCGGCTCCACCGGATCCGACGCCGATTGTGAGTATTGCTTTCTCGCCCGAAACGGAAATTAAAGGCAGATTCAGCATTGGGAAAAAATGGAAGGCCTATGCGCTCAATCAAGATGGGAAGACCTTCGTTCTGGCGAACGTCGATGATCCAGCGGCTACGTTCAAGCCCGCCGGAAGCTTCGTCGCCAACGACCCGGATTTTGCCAGACAGATCGTCGCCGACCCCAGGACTCCGGGGCGGCTGCTTGCGCTGTCGCACTTTCAGATCCATCTCTCGACCGACGGCAACGCGGCGACCTGGAATCCGATCGGCCAGCCGACGCTCGCTCCTGGAGTGAAGCTGAATGCCCTTTGCCTGCACCCCACGAACTCGAAGATCTTGTATCTCGCGACCGCGAACGCTGGCGTCCTCGTTTCGAAAGATGGGGGAGCCAGCTGGGGCTGGATCGGGCTAGGTCTACCCAATGTGCCCGTCATGGACATTTTCACGAGCCCGACGCACCTCTATGCGGTGACCTTTGGCCGCGGGCTCTGGAGGACGAAACTGCCGAACAACTGAGTTTCGAATCGGATGGGTTTGCCACATTCACGCGTACGCGCACGCGCGAGAGTAAAGCCGCCACCATCTGACAAGCTGCCGTCGTGTACTGTGTGGCCCGCACCCCGCGCGGCGGGTGCTAGGGTGCTAGTCCGGCGCAACGCAGACACTTTTCGGCTCGGTGAAAAAGCAGAGCGCTTCTTCGCCGCCTTCGCGGCCGACGCCGCTGGCTTTCATGCCGCCGAAGCGGAGGGGCAGGTTGCGCTACCTGCCTCGGTGAATCAGCACTTTGACCGGTCCGCCAGGTTTCTCCTTCGAACTGAACCCGAAGTACAACCGTTCTTTCTCATTGAGCTTGATATCAGCTGGCACGCTGAGCACGGCTTGCTTTCCTTTCATGGATGAAGTGGCCAACACGTGTGCGTTCTTCGTCGGGTCGGTAGCAGCTATAAGCGTGACTTCCAG
>WNGQ01000995.1_pt1 | contig 29413 bp, 34 predicted proteins | sample 5407661 | NCBI WGS metagenome assembly WNGQ01 (sample SAMN13153382, study PRJNA577476) | soil metagenome | isolation source: 60 cm soil or saprolite under Garry oak tree replicate 2 | place: USA:California | collected 2016-06-15 | reverse complement strand
ACACCGTCTCCCTGCCCCTCGTAGGAGACGCTAAAGACCATCTGTTCTTCACGCTTCATAGGAGCCTCTCCCTTTCCTGGGCGAGCTTGTTGTAATCGGCGGCGATCGCCCGCATCACGTCGATTTGGTACTCGGCCTCGCGTCGGCTCATTGAGTCTTGCGCGACGCGGCCGGGGTAGACGCGCAAGCGCCATTCGAGCTCGCGGCACGCAGCCTTGAACTTCTCCTCGGCCGTGAAGTCGGTGCGCCTAGTCATCGAGGAGTGCCTTGAACAGGTTGTCGCGGCAGATGATGGCGAACAGGAACTCGATGAGGTCGTTGGGCGTGATGCCGCGGCGCTGCGCCTCAGCGCGCATGATGTTACGCACTTGCTTTGGGGTGGAGTGACCCAGCTTGTACTTTGTCCGCCCCTCGGCACGCGTGTCGCCACGCAGGCGCGCGCGGGAGACGGTGGCGAGAATGTAGCTCGGGCTCACGCCGAGGGCCCGAGCGATCACGGGTGAGGTTTCGCCGGCCGCCCAATGGTTGAGGATTTCATCTGCGCGCTGGCCCACCATCAGAACTCCTCCACCTTCCAGCCACCGCCGTGCTTCTGGGCGCGGGCGGTGACTGCGATGAAGCGGAACGGGAACAGAGACGCCGCCACCTTGATCTTCACGCGGGCGTCGTCCTGCCAGAAGCCTTTGACTTCGTGCACCTCAAGCGCGCCGTCGGCGCACAGCACCAGGAAGTCGGGCGAGTAGAACGTGTTGTCGGCAAGCCGAAGCTTGATCCCCTCGAACTTGTGCCAGGCGATTTGGCCTTCGGCTTGCCGACTGTCCAACCAGCGGGCGTAGGCCGCCTCAGTCCGGTTCATGACCCCGGGCTTGAGACGGCCGAGTGCAAAGGTTCGCTTGCCGCCGCGCTGGAACACGGGACGCCTCCCCCTTTAGCCACCGTTCGCGGTTGCAGCCCGGCCGGCGCTCTCGGCCGCGGCTTGGCCGAGGGGCGTGTCGCCGAGCATGCCGAGCGCGTGCTTGTAGGAGTCGCGCGCGTGCTCGTAGGCATCGCGCTGTTCTTGATCCATCCGCCGCTCTTTGATGATCGAGCGCAGCGCCTTGGTGTCGAAGCCTCGCTCTTTGGCGCCGTTGTAGATGCCGCCGATCGTGGCCTGGATTTCGCGCTTTTGGGTCTCGTTGCGCTCGATCTCACGCACAATCCCCGCGAGCTCGCGCTTCTGGGTGGCGTTGAGGTTGCTGTTATGACCGACAGCCGGTTCACTCATAGTCGACTCCACTCTCGTTTGCCCCCCGTTCACCACGTCATTTTACCGTAATCACTGATAGTAATTGCCCCGCTGCGCGCCCGGTGCTTTAAAACCACCGTAACAAGGGAGCGTTTGACCAATGGCAAAACAAAGAGGCCGGGTGCACGAGCAGCCGATCGAGAGTCCGGTCGCACCGGGATTTGAGGCTTACGAGGTCTATGAGGTCCAGCCGGTGCAGGATGGGTTGGTGCGGGTGGTGTTCACCACCTGGTTTCACTCGCCGCGCGCCGACAATCACGAGCGCCGCATCTCGGCCTACATGCTGGCCCACGTCACGAGCCTGCGCGGCATGATCCGGGTGCTCGAACAGGAGATTGCGAAGCACCCCTCCAGCGGCCCGCGGCGTGGCCGCCCGCCCGGCCGTCGCGACCGCCGTCCCCGCAAGCGCCGCTGATTGGGGAGCGCCCATCATCTGAACAGTTCCGCGAGGTCAGGCCGCAACTCGCGGGCGGGGATTCCCGTTCGTTTGGAGACTTGGGGCACCAGCCGGTCAGCTACCTGCTGCTTGCGCCGTTCCCACCGCGACATGCTGGCGGCCGAGACCCGTAGTTTTTTGGCCGCCTGCCGGATCGAGAGCGGTGGCGTGTGGTGCTGCCGCCAGGCGGTCAGCGGATGAGGCTCGGTCATGGGGTAGGGGCGCCTTTTGTTGCCGGATGGGGGCGGGCCGGCGCGCCGAAAGTGTCGGGTTTGTAACGTAGGCTGCAACACCTGTCAAATCGTTTGGGTTGACAGGTGTTACCGAAACGGAGACAACGATGGGGATGGATGATTTGGGGCTTGGGGCTTGATGGCGCGCACCCCTCGACGGAGCCCATTGCGGCCGTTGGAGCGCGGCTATCTGTACATCGCCGAGCGGCAAACCGCCGCAGGCCTGTCGGATGCCCAGCTTGCACAGCGTGTCGGGGTGACGCGACAGACCATCTTCCGCTGGAAGCGGGAGCACTGGCGGGTCACCGCCGACAACATCGAGAAGCTGGCGACCGTGCTCGGCTGTGAGCCGCGGGACCTGTTTCGCCCGCCGACCTTCGAGAGCGTCGACGCCATCATTGAGAACCTGTCGGACGACCTGCGCGCGAGGGTGATCGAGATCGCCAAGGTGCTGGCGCGCAAATCCGGTGGCTGACCCCTTGAAATTTTGTTGCGTCCTGTGCGACGGCGCCTTGACCACCGCGACGGTGATTTGTTACAGACTATGCAACAACTCCCCGCAGACACAGAGGCACCCATGTCGCACAGCTTGCTGGACCCGGCTTGGGCCGAGGCGGAAGCGCAGGTCATCATTAACGAGGTTCTGGCCCATTTCGGGAACCCGCGCCTGCACGAGCTGGTCACCACCAGGCTCAAGCGGGCGCAGATCAGGGGGGTACAGGCGGGCCTCGTCGTGGCCCAAGCGGCGCTTGCCTCGCTCAAGACTGGCGCCGCGCCGCCGCGGGTCGACCTAGCCAGTATCCTGGGAGAGCTCGATGCCTGACCCCACCCGTAAGACCCTCTCGGCCACCGAGACGCCGGTGCTGTTCGGGGCCTCGCCCTATCTCACCCGGTGGATGCTGCTGCGCCGGTTCATTCATGGCGACGAGTTCGCGAACCCCGAGCACAACCGGATGAACTGGGGCACGCGCATGCAGCCGCTGCTCTTGCAGCAAGCCGCCGACGACCTGCACCTCAAGGTCACCCCCAACGCCACCGACACCTATCGCCGCCGCGGGCTCCTTGGCTGCACGCGCGATGCCGAGGTGTTCTGCCCGGATCGCGGGCCCGGCACGCTGGAGTGCAAGTGCGTCTTCGACTACGGTGTCTGGATGGAGGCTTGGGGCGGCGGCAAGAGCCCACCACGCCATGTCGAGATTCAAACACAGCAACAGATGATCGTGGGCGACATCAGCAAAGATCGGGGGCCATTCAAGTGGGGCGTGATCGCCGTGTGGGTCTGTGGCGACATGAAATACTTCGAGCGCCAGCCGATCCCTGATCTCTGGGTCGCGATCAACAACGAGGCAGTGCGCTTCTTCGCCGACGTCGATGCCAAGCGCGAGGGCGACCCGATCGGGGAGCCGATCGAGCGCCCCCTGCTCGACAAGCTGTTCGCACCGAAGCCCGGCCTCACCCTCGATCTCTCGACCCGCCCCGACGCCGAGGAGCTCACCAACCAGGTCAAGCTGATGCAGCACCACGGTGAGGTGGCAAACTCGAACGAGAAAGAGAAAAAGCGCATCGAGGCGCAGGTGCGCGCCATCATAGGCAACGCCGAGACCGCGAAGCTGCTCGGTGGCGTCGAGGTGCGCGCCACCCGCGTCGACAAGCAGGGCCACACCGTGAAGCCCCACAGCTACACGCAGATCAGGACGTTCGTACCGGAGGCGCAATGAACGACCTGGTGGTGTTCGAGAAGCAACTGCAGCCGCTCATCCCGCGGTTCGAGCAGGTGCTCGCCCGCATCATGCCGGTCGAGCGCCTGGTGGCCTCCCTGATGATCTCGCTTGAGCGCACGCCGAAGCTGCTCGATTGCGACCGCCAGAGCCTGCTCAACGCCGCGATGACGTTCGCGGTGCTCGGGCTGGAGCTCGATGGCGTGACCGGGCAGGGCTTCCTCCTGCCGTTCAAGATCAAGGGCCGCGGCGTGGTGCAGCCGTGCATCGGCTACAAGGGCTACAACACGCTCGGCGCCCGCGCCAACATGACCATCACCGGCGAGGTGGTGCGCGAAGGCGACGGCTTCGACCCCGACACTGACCTTGGCCTCGCCCGCCACAAGCCGATCCTCGACAACAAGGGCCGCATCGTCGCGGCCTGGGCAAGAGCCGCGTCCCTCACCCGCCCAGCGATCCTCACCGTGCTCGGAAGGGGTGACATCGACGCGGTGATGAACCGTTCCCCGGCGGTGCGCTTCGAGGGCGACACGCCGTGGCGCGACCCGGTGATCGGCTTCCCCGCCATGGCGGGGAAGACCGCGAAGCGCCGGCTTGCCCGTTCGCTGCCGTTAACCGTGTTTCAATATGCTGCGCGCATGGAGGAAGTTTTTGAGGAACAAGGACGGCCGTCGTGGATTTCTCCCGATCGCGGCGTCATGATCGAGGGCACGGCGCCGCCGCTCACCACCATCGAGCCGAGCGAAACACCCACCGCCGAGCAACTGATCCCGAGCTTGTCGCAGGCACCCAAGCCCCCCGGCACCCCCGAGCCTGCGACCGGCCAGCCCGCCCCTGAAGGTCCCAATCCTCCCGCGGGGGCGGGCGAGGCCGCCGCGATCGCGCGCCTCAAGGCCCAGATCGCCCAGCTTGCCACCCGCACGGCGCACGAGAACTGGGCGCGCGCCAACGACTCAGCCATTCTAGCGCTATCGACGAAGGGGCAGCACGAGGTGACCGACTTCTACTACCGGCACAAAGGGTGAAACCATGGCGACCGTCGAGCCGGGTAATGAATTGATTTCGTCGTGCTGTGCAAAGTGCGGCTGCCCCGTTACAACCGAGCAACCCTATTCGTTGAAATACGTCGTCGAACACAAGGAATGTCCAACCCAGGGAGAGACTCATGCGGCAGCGGTCAAAGGAGCTCGCGAGGCGGGCTAACGGTGCGATTGCAACACAGTTTGTTTCCGAGACCCACGATCACAAGCCCGACGTCCTGCCCAAGGGCGTCGTCTACTCCACTGCCAACCAGCGCCACACCAAAAACCACCCCGATGCCGAGGCCGCGGCGCTGCCGGCCTACCACCTCCCGGCCAACGTGAATGTCTGGAACGTCGAGAGCTATGTCGCGGTGTCGAGCAACGCCATAACCCGGCAAGTGGTGTTCGTGCCCAACCGCGAACTCTGGGAATCGATCGGCCGCCCGGGTCGCGTCGACGTGTCGGGCTCGCCCGAGACCGGCTATGTGATCGCCTGGGGTGACCGCTACACCTGCCAGGTCGCCGGCGCGAAAAGACAGCCGCGCATCTACGTCACAGCCTCGCGGGTCAGTCTGCCTGCCGAGGGCCGCGCCCGGCATGTGTTGCGCGCGTGCTCGCGCGGCGGACAGATCGAGATTGAGCAGCCGCACCGGCTATGGGTCGCAGGTGATCCGGCCTTCGACCCCAGCGAGGAGGTGCGCCGTGATCCGCGCAGCGGGGCACTCTGCAAGGTGCCGCCACCGACCACCCCGCAACCGAGGGCGCGCCCTCCCGGCCTGCCAATCCCCACACCCACCGACTTCCTGAAGGCCGAGCTCAAGGCGGCCATCGACAAGGTGGTCGAGCTCAAGGGCGAGCTTGAGCGCAAGACCGGGTTGCGCTTTCGGATCGTGACCAGCGCACAAGGCGGTGTCGCCCTGAAGCTGGAGGTGTGACCATGCGCGACCGTACCGAATCTATGCTGGCAGCCGCTGAGGCAATGGCCCTCGCCAAGCTCATCCACCCGGTCCTCGCCGGCCATGACCCGGACGTGCAGGGCGCGGCCCTCTGCGACCTGTTGGGCACCTGGCTTGCCGGGCACCCCAGACCGACGCGCTTGCCGATGCTCGTGATGCATATCGTGCAGACGCCCACTTGATGGAGATCGAAGCCGCACGCATGGGGACAGGCTGATGCACACCAAGGACGCGACCGAACACTTGGCCTGGTGCAAAGAGCGCGCGCTTGACTATCTCAACCGCGGCGATCTCCCGCAAGCCATCACCTCGATGGTGTCTGACATCAACAAGCACCCCGACACCAAGATGGACGGCCAGACCTTGGGCGTGCTCCTCCTGCTCGCGATGCTCTATGTGCGCGACCGCGATGTGGCCGGCGTGCGCCGATGGATCGAGGGGTTCCGGTGATGCACACCAAGGACAAGCTCGCGGCCGAGCTCGAAAAGGCCGGACTCACCGACATGGCCCGGATGGCGCGCGCCGGCTTCTACCACGACTTCCTCTCGCCGCTTGACTTTCCGTGCATGCAACTCGACGACGACCTGACCGCGGCCGGGACGCCGGCCGCGCTTGCCCTGCGCAATCGACACCGCGACGGCGAATTCGACGCCTCGATCGAGGAGTCCGAGGAGTGGGCGCTAAGCCCCGGGGGCCAGGACGCCATGCGCCGGCTTGTCCCAAAGCGGTGATGTAGGCGCAATCGACCAGAGACGGGGGCTACATGCGTTATTCCGAGGGGGCCGCTAGGCTGGTACAGGGTAGGTGTGATTTGAGTGAGCTGCTGACCCTCCCAGAGGCATGCGAAAAGCTGCGGATGACCCCGCGCCGGCTGCGGGCGTTTCTGCGGGCCCATCCTCTTGGTTTGGATGGCCGCCCCCTCTATCTCCAGTATGGACGTGACAAATTATTTGCAGTACCCGACCTGGCTCGCATTTCAGAGCTCATCCGCTACATCACAGAAAGGGGGCTTCGATGCCGCTCTACCTCCGTGCGCCGCGCGCGGGCAAATCGCCGTACTATGAAATCCGAGGGGCCCACCTCGGAGTCAAAGTTGAAGAAAGCACTAAGACGGGCGTTAAGAAACTCGCGCTCGAACTCCTCCGCAAGAAGCGAGAGGACATCGAACGTGGTGCGGTTGCCCGGCCGGGCGAGCCCACCTTCGGCGAGGCGGCCGAGCGATACATGACCGCGGGCGGTGACGCCACGTACCTCTACGACGAAGCGAAGGACGAGGTGAAGCCGCTGTTGCTGCACTTCGCCGAGACGCCGCTTTCGCAGATCGCCCAGGCGGCGATCGATGACGCCGCCGGCAGGCTTTACCCGAACGCCTCGACCGCGACCAGGAACCGGCATGTCTACACGCCGGTTTCGGCGGTGCTCAAGCGAGCGGGCCTTGACTTCAAGGTGAAGCGCCCGAAGGGCTGGCAGGGCAAGCGCCGGACGACTTGGTTGCGGCCCGAGCAGGCCTTCGCGGTGTTCAAGGCCTGCGACGAGATCAAGGCGCCCGCGCACACGCAGATCGAGTTTCGCATCCTAAACCGCTTGCTCTGCTACACCGGCATGCGGCTCGGCGATGCGCTCAAGCTGACCTGTGACGCGGTCGACCTGAAGGAGGGGACCGCGATGCTGCCGAAGACCAAGAACGGCAAGCCCCGCCTGGCCTACTTGCCCGCGATCGCGGTCGAGGAGCTCGGCCAACTGCCGAACCCGATCAAGGGCCGGGTCGGTCGCGTGTTCTCGTTCTATAAAGGCTCGCGGCTTTACGGCATGTTCAATGAAGCGCTGGCGATCGCCGGCGTGACGATGAGCGAGGACGTCGCGTTTCATGTGTGGTGCCACACCTGGGCAACATGGATGCGACGGTACGGCAAGCTCGACACCTACGACCTGGTAGACACCGGCCGCTGGGCGGACCCCGACTCGGCCGCCGGCTATAACCATGTGGTCGTGACCAGCAGCGCCAAGCAGGCGGACCTGCTGCCGACCGAGGAGGCTGCGTGATGCCAGCCGCACGCCCAATCACGACGATCTTCCGGGTCCGCTACATGACGACCGAGACCGTCCCGCACGTGTACTGCAACGTCTACGCCGCGCCGGCGCCCAACCTGACGTTCGCGAGCCTCGGCTTGCTGACCATGGACAAGACGGAGTTCGCGGCGTTCCGGCGCGCCTTCAAGGCGGAATTCCTCGACGACCTGCGCCCCGACGAGCCCGAGGACGATGTCCGCGGGCCCGATGACGCCTTGGGGGGTCTCTAACATGGCCGACCGTAAGCACCCCTACCCATCCAGACACAGGCCCGGCACCCACTGGGCGACAGATGAGTCCTGGCGGTTACTCGACCGGCTGCCGGTGGGGCTGCTGCCGGACGACTATCGTTTCCTGCTCGGCGGCATGATCGCTGGGGCGCTGATGAAGGCGCGCGCTGAAGCGCGCATCGAGGCGCGCTGGGGAAACGGGGAAACGGCGGGGAAAGCTGAAAATCGCTAGTGTTATCAAGGCGGGGTCGCGGCCTTGGTAAGGGGGAGGTCGTAAGTTCAATCCTTACCGGCAGCACCACGAAAAGCGTAGGAAATCAAGGGGTTTGGTGTGGTGGCTCCAGAACAGACTGTGACCGCTCAAGGCGCAACGAAGCATGAACACGACACTTCGAGACGGGGAAACGGCGGGGAATATGTTCACGGGGCGTTCTGGTAAAATAAGAGGAGAAAATGATGCCTTGGTGGATCGGCTTGATTGTGGTGCCCATACTAACCTTCGCTGCAGTAGGATTGCTGTGCTTTCTAAGCGCGGTTTTAAAGTGATCTGGTTTCAGTCCCGGTATGGCATGGTGCCGCCAATGGGGTTCCTAGGCCCGGAGGCGAATGCGGGTCAGAACCGCGCCGGGCGCCTGACCACGACCTTAGACCAACTCACTATGGGTGATGTCCGATGCCCATGAATGGAAAGTGCCCCGAGGGCTACCTCGACATGACGGGCCTGCCGATGGCCCACAAGGTGAAGGTGATGTGGTGCCGGGGCTGGGATATCGGCGAGTGCCTGCACCCGCACGTGATCCTGTTCGACGGTGAGGGCAAGCCGATCGCGTCGTTCGTGGTCCCGCCACCGGAACCAGACGGCTCTGGCTTCGTGCATGACCTGCTCTACGCGGTGGTCAAGTCGGCGCTTCGGCGCAACGATATGAGCCCCCTAATCGAGAGCATGAAGGTGCTGGTATGAGGCAGTGCGGGGATTGCCAACTGTGCTGCAAGCTGTTGCCGGTGAACGAGGCCGACCAGCACAGCGGCCGGCTGCAGCGGGTAGTTGTCGACAAGAAGGCCGGCGAGCGCTGCCCCCACCAGCGCCACCACAAGGGCTGCGCCGTCTATGCGCGCCGGCCGGTGGCGTGCGAGATGTGGAACTGCCGCTGGCTGGTGGGCGACGACACCGCCGACCTGCCGCGCCCGGATCGGTCGCACTATGTGATCGACATCATGCCAGACATCATTCGCCTCCGCGACAACACGACAGGCACGGCGCAGGAGTTCTATGTGGTGGTGGTGTGGGTCGACCCAGGCTACCGCGACGCCTACAAGGACCCGGCGCTGCTGCGCTACCTGGAGCGCCGCGCCAAGGAGGACAACATGCCGGCCATGATCCGCTGGTCGCGCGAGGATGCCATGGTGCTGTTCCTGCGCGCCGATGGGCAATGGCACGAGCACCGCGCGCCGCCCACCCCCGGTTTCAAGGGCTTTGCGGATCGGCTGCACGCGCTCAACCAGGCATCAGGGGGGTCCCATGGCTGATTTGCTAATTTCGGTTCCACCGAACGAGCTGCCGAGCATCGAGGCGATCTATGTGATCGTGTCGGTCGACGACAACGGCAACGAGGGCGTCTGCGGCGTTGATGGCGTGCCGGCAGTGTTTGCTAATCCTCGGCTGCTGTCGACTGTGATGAACATGTTGCGGACGCAGTTGAGGAATGTGCCTGGCCGCCGCCTGCGCGTGCTCAAGTTCTCCAACCGCACCGTGGTCGAAGGGGAGGGCTTCGACCGTGTCGACGAGGACCCCGACGACGATCCCGCCTCGACCTATGGGGCGTAAGTGTTGCTGCGCCACTACACCCCCACAACAATCGCCCGCCGAGCGGCAGCACGCGGTTGCGGCCGCGTGTTCCGGGACGCATAAACCCCCTCCATCCGCTTCGCCTGGCCCCCGGTCCCGCGCTGGGGGCCCTTTTCATGGGAGGGTCGCATGATCGTTGTGTCGGCTGCCGATGAGCGTTTCGCTCCCCACGTCGCCACCCTGATGCACTCGGTGTGGCGCCACAACCCACACGCCAGCTTCCGCCTGCTTGACTGCGGCATCGAGCCCGGCACGCTCTCGACGCTGAGGCGGTGGGCCGAGCGTCGCGGCTTCATCGACGTCATCAAGCCAGACCTGGCGCGGTTCGACGGCTTGGCGACCACCGCCCACTGGAGCCTGGCCATCTATGCCCGGCTGCTCATCCCCGAGCTCCTGCAGAACCTCGATCGCGCGCTCTACCTCGACGCTGATACCCTGGTGGTCGACGATCTCACGCAACTATGGCAGACCTTCATGGGTGATGCTGCAGTCGCCGGCGTGCATGACAACGGCTGGCGCAACGAGCGCCTGTTCTTTCCCTTCAACGCCCACGGCTACATCAACTCTGGCGTGCTGCTGGTGAACCTCGCCGCCTGGCGTGGCCAGGGGCTTGCCGAGCGCGTCATCAATTTCCTCCACCTCTACAGCCCGACATTCCCCGACCAGACCGCCATAAACACCGTGTGCCGGCCGATGCTGGTGGGTGACCGATGGAACGTCATGGTGGGTGACAACGAGCGCTGGCGGTGGGACGGCTTTGGCATTGTCCACTTCACCAGCTTCCACAAGCCGTGGCTCTATCGTGATGCGCCCTTCGCCAGGCTCTATGGTTACCACCGCAACCACACGCCGTTCCCGATGGTCACCCCGCAGGCGCGCTATCGCCCGACTTGGCGGCGCGCCATCAACCTCGCCATCGGCCGCCCGAAATACTGGCGCGCGCTGGTGCGGCACCGCCAGATGGGGGCTTTCACCCGCGCCTATTTTGGGGAGGGCGACGCGTTGACGTTCCTACGCGACCCAGGACCATACGACCCACACCCCGCCAGCGATGCCGGCCACCAGGACGGCGGCAGTCAGCAAGGCGCTGGCGACGTCACGGCGCAGCAAGGGCGGGCCGAAAGCGTGGTGGTTCATGAATCGTCTCTCCTACCCGCGCGGACCCTGGCACCACCCGGCCCGGTGGGCAAGTCTTGAGTGGCAGTTGACCACAGGCGGATTTGGTGGTGAGCTTCACGGGTGCCGCTGTTGGGACAGGGCACAAAACCGCTGCGTTTGTGCAGCTCGCTGTGATGGCCGGGAAGGGTTACGAGAGCCCCCTTCCCGGTCTTTTAGCTCTCGGGCGGGAGCACCACGCAATAGATGTGCTCTGGCTTGCCGCTGAAGTTGATCGGGGCGCAGACGTGGAAACCCTGATCCGGGGCGGCCACCTTCACCACCTTGCTGGGCAGCACCGCCACCCAGGCGCCATTCACCTTCACCTCGTAGTGGTCGCCGACCACCCGCCCCGATGTCGGGCGGCAGTCGGCCAGATTGCAGCACGAGACCTTGGTCTCTGGCGTCACCAGGCGCTGGTAGAAATCCCCGTGCCAGGTGTCATGCCCTTGGCCGTGGTTGCCATCCTCCTGCGCCAGCGCCGGCGAGGCTGCCACGAGCGCGAGGATGAGCAGGCGGTTCATGCCTTCTCCTTGATGAAGCCGCGCCCGCGTTTGAGGTCGTCAACATCCACCCGCAGGTGCTGGAGCTCGATCTTCTGCACGGCCACCGCGGTGAGCACCGCGCTGACTCCCTTCGCCACCTCTTTGAGCTCCTCGATCTCGGTCTGCATCGCGACCAGCGCCGAGGCGAACCCGCCAGCGCGAAACGCGAGCGCCAGCATGGTGCCGCCCAGTCCGAGCAGCACCACGATGTCGCCAAGCCGGATCGACCACTCGATCATTGCCGGACGCTACCGCCGGTGACGTCGTGGTCCTTGGCGAAGATGAGGCCAACACCGGTGATGATGCCGGTGATGCTGGTCATCAGCACCGCCCCATCGGGCGCCCCGCTCGTGAGCTGTGTGAGCAAGGCCGCGACCCCCGCCAGCACACCGGCCGCGCCGGTGGCGGTCGTTTTCCAGTTTTTCACATCTGCTCTCCGTTGCTGAACAAGTGCCGGTAGATGTCGCGCCAGTCGCTGGCGATCAGGCCCTGCGCGTGCCTGAGCGAGATGCTGCCGTCGCACACCAGCTTGTGCAGCGCGTTCTCAAGGCGGTCTTTCATCACGGCGTTCCACTCGCCGGTGTAGCACTGCGGCCAGAGGTTCTCGGTCACGTCGGCGCCACCGAGCTCGCGGCTGACGAGGTGATCGAGCTCGAAGGTGCGGCCAGACTTGTCGGGCACGCATGCCGGCTCGCCGCCGTAACTCGCGAGCACATCGCGCCGCATCTTCGGCGTGACGTGGCGCACATCCGTGCCCCACTTGCGCGTGCAGATGTCGACGAGCGTGATGTCGGTGCGCACCGCCCCGGGCGTGAGCTCCGGGTCTGGCAGGTCGTCCCCGCGCGCGAGCGCGACGAAGGCGACCAGCAGCGCCAGCACGACAAAGGCTCTAACCACGTCGGTCATGCGAGTTCTCCGGGTTCCAGCGCCACAGAATGTGAACGAGAAAGCCCCACTGCACCCCGCCGGCGAGGTAGCACACCAGCGGCAGGAACAGCGGCCAGGCCTGCTGCAGCTCCCACACGAAGCGCGACAGTGTGATGGCATCGTCCTGTTGCGGCTGCATCACGGCGTAGCCTTCCATGATGGCGAACAGCGCCGCAACGATCAGCACGGGCGCGAGCAGCAGGCACGCCCACCCGACGATCATTTTCTGCCGGCCGCTCATCCGCGGCCCAGTACGATCGCCACCGCGAGAATGAAGCCGATCACGATCGTGAAGGCGCCAGCGATGTACATCCATGCCGGTGGGCCGGCGGGCTCTGGCAACCAGTCGATCTCGTGTGGCTCCGGCACCGCCGGTCCTGGCGTGAGCTTCTCCTCGATCAGGTAGGAGCTCCACATGTAACCGAGCTGGCCCTTGTAGGTGACCAGCGTCCACCGGCCAGCCTGGGTCTCGCCGGACACGTCGACCACATCGCCTGGCTCGGCCATGTCGAGAACTGGCGAGTTCTGGCTCGGCGTGCTGTGCAGCTTGAGGCCGCCGACCAAGTGTGAGACGCGCGCCTGACGCATGGTGTCCTCACTTCGGGATGAAGGCGATAATTTTCCCGACCACTTTTGCGATCGAGGCCCAGCCACCGACACTGCCGAACACCGCGCTGGCGATCGGGATCAGCGTCGAGAGTGTGCCGACATGCGTGGCGGCGTCGCCGGCGGGCATGCCGACCACACCGAGCGCCTGCAGCACGGTGGTGGCGATGCCGCCGAGCACGCTGAGCTGCACGCTGGGGCGCTGCAGCGCCGGGGTCGCCGGCGGCGGAGGCGTTGGCGCCTTTGTCATGGCTACGCCGAGCGACGGACTGGTGAGCACCAGCGGCGAACCGGGGTGCATCGCGTTGTGAACCCCAATCGCGACCCTGATGATCTGCAGCACGTCGTCGCGGTGGTCGACCAGGTACTGAATGAAGGTGGCCAAGTTGAAGCCCGCCGGGGCTGATGGCGCTGATGGTGTGGGCGGCTGGGGCGGCGCGGGCAGCGGGGCCGCTGGCGAGGTCGGTGTAGGCTGCACAGTCGCGGTGTCGTTCATGGTGAACTCCCAATCGACCAGCCCCTTGCCATCGATGCCGAGCGCGCGTGCTGCCGCCGGCGTGAGGTCGATGCCGGCCCGGTTGGTCTTGCGGCCGGTATTGTCAGTGCCTGTCTCGGCTTGCGGCCTGGCGCCGGCTTGCCAATAAGGATCGTTGATGTTCCAGGGGCCAACGTCGACGACAGGACAGATGATCGATTTGTCGCCGCGGATGACCTTGACCTTGGGTTTCACGACCGTGAAGCGGAACGGCAGTGAGACGCCGAGTTCCTGGTCGGTGATTAGGTGGCCGTCGTACGCGCTCTGCTCGCGGTCACCAACGCCCCCGAAAACCGTGGCGGTGATGCCCACCTGACGCGTCGGGTGGCCGCCGGCGTAAGGCATATCCACCTCGCCAGTCGGCCACCAGTAGCCAGTGATGCGCTCAGGATCATGCACTTCGATGCACACCTGGTCGTTCTGGTTGCCGCCGAGCACCTGCACGCCCGTCGTGGTCGCGCCGACCCAGAACCCGACGTGCCCCTGCCCTGAGATCGGGGAGCCGCGCCAGAACGTGACGATGGCGCCGACCCGCGGCGACGTCTTGGTGAAGTGGGGATCGTGCTCGAATGAACGCGCCGCCGCCGAGCGTGTCCCGGGGATGCCGACCGATTCAAGGCAGGCGTTGGCGAAGATCGCGCACCAGGCGTCGCCGACCTGGCCGGCGTGCGCCAGGCTGATGAACTCCTCGATGCCTCGATTGCCCGGCTGCTCGTGAAAGCCGATGTAGCGTCGCGCTGCTGTCAGCCAGGCGGGCTCAGTCATGCCCTGGGTGTGGCGCCGGTGGTGCCGGCCAGCAACGCACTTGGAATTTCGCCTTACCGCCGCCGCCGCGCCTGGATGATGCCGAACCCCGAGCAGGTGCTGACGGCAAAGCCGACTTGCGCCACGAAAAAGACCGTCGTGTTTCCACTCAGTGAAACCCTGAACGGCCCGACTTGGGTATCCAGGCTTACCGTCCCGAAGGGGGCTTGGCCATTATGGAAGCTATTTGTGATTTTGCCGGGGTTGGTATCCAGGGTGGCCGACGTGGTGCTGATCGACGATGTCGTATAGGTGACCGTTGTCCCCGCGGCGCCCGTGTATCGCGCATTGACCCACACATCCCAATCTCCGGCCGTCAGGGGGATGCTGGTGATGTTCGCGTTTACCCCCGTCGTGAGGGCGACGGCCGAGCCGATCGGGATCGACGAGCTCACATACTCGCCGACACTGCCAGCCGCGGCGTTGTCGTTGGTCGTGGTGCCGACGATGTTGGGCTGATTGGCCGTGATGGAATTGTACGTCCCGCCGGTCACCGTCTTGCCGGTGAATGTCAGCGCGGACGGCAGCGACAGCGTGGGGTTGCCAGCGACGCCGTCGCCGTTGGTAGAGGTGATCTCGTTTGCGGTGCCCGTGACCGTGCGCTGCGCATACTGGCCCGCGCCAGTCCGTCCCAGCATGCCGGTCGAAGCAAACCCGGTGATGTTGTCGAGGCAGGTGCCGGTAGCGGCCGAGCAGTTGGTGCCGCCGGATGCCACCGCAAGCGGGACCTGGCAACCCCAGCCGGTCGCCGCACTGTAGACGGGAACCGCGTTCGCCGTGCTGCAAAACGCGGTGAACGCCTGCGCCATGAACGTCGAAAACGGGACGGCCGAGCCGAAATCCGACTGGGTCGCCGGGTTGCCCATGACAGTCTTTGGTGGGAACACCAGGCCAACGAACGGGCTTTGCCCAAGCGCCGCGCCTGCCACCAGGCAGAGCGCGACGATGCTGGAAATGACGCGGCGGATCATTTGAGCCCTCCTTTTTAGGCCGTGGTCGGGGCGCCGACCGTGCCGGTCCCGGCATTGGTGAAGTTGGTGGTGTTGTTCACCGCCCGGCAGCCGGTGATGATGGTGTTTGCCGTCCCCGCGTTGGCGATATGGATGCCGATGCCGTTGGCGTTGGCCTCGCAGCCCGTCAGCATGTTCTCGGTGGAGTTGTTGGTCGACTGGTCAATCTTGAACCCAGCCACCGTGTTGCTGCGGGCTTGACAATTGTTAAAGTGCACCCAGCTCGCGCCCGCGACGAAGAACCCGGCATTGCCGCAGAACTTGCCGTGGCAGTTTGAGATGTTGATGAACTGCGGGCTCGCCACGTTGGCGAAGAACACCGAGAACCCGTTGCCGGCCGTGTTGGTGACGTTGGCGGCAACGCAGCTATCAAAGCTCAACTCGTTACAGTTATCGCCGATCCCGAAGCCCTGAAAGAGTGTCAGATTGGTTTGGCAGCCGATCGTGCTGGAGTCGCGGATGGAGTTGTTGGCCACCGACGGGTTGGCGGCGTTGTAATTGAACCCATAGTCGATCGGGCTGCTGGCGGTGCCTTCCGCACTGCAGTTGATGAGGCTGCACCGCGCAATGTCTTGGTACATGTAGAACGCGCGGTTTTGCGCGCCGGTGACAACGCAGTCCCGCACGGTGCAGTATTTTGTCGTGGTCGCCGCTACCGGACTGCCGCCATCGAGGACGATGCCGGTGTACCAGAGGCCCGTCACTTCGACATTTTCGACCGTGGACTGCTGGACTGCGCTCAGCACGATCGGGCACGCATAGACCGCGCCTTGCGTGAAGGTCCAATCGGTGAAGGTGCCAGAGCCGTTGGAGAACGTGCAGTTGATGGTGAGGGTTGTGCCCGAATAGGCGGTGACGAGACCCTCCACATAGTTGGACTGCGCCGAGGTGCGGAGGCCCCGCATGAAGTCGTTGACGTGAATGTCCAGCCCAGCCGGGACCGTCCAGCTCTTAGAGCCCGTCCCAACGGTGTTGGAAGTTGCGGAGGTGGTGGATGTGACGGGGGTCGTGAGCGTCCCGCCCGACCACCGGCAGCGATTGCCGAGGCGGATCATGGCGCCGGCGGCGCCGATGCCGCCGAAGAACCCCCCGACAGGATAGGCTGAGCGGCGGATGGTCGCGCTGCGGCCGCAGAGCACAGTCACGCCGTCTGGCACAAGGGTGCTGCTATTCCCCAGGTCGTAAGTGCGATTGCCGGGGAGAAAGGCGACGGCGCCCTTGGTGCTGGCGAGCGTCAGAAAGGCTAGCAGCGCCGCGCTGTCATTGGTGCTGCCATCGCCCGTGACGCCATAGTCCAGCGCATTCAGGATCGGGGCAACGGCCGGGAGATAGGCGGCCGCGACTGGGAGCGGCTCGGCCGCGATTGCTGCCGACAGCGCGGCCAGCCCCACAAAAAATGATCGGCGACTCATGCTCATAGCACGTTCCACTGCGTTCCGTTGTAGATGACGGCGATCGCGCCGAAGTTGGATGAGATGACGAAGGTGGCCGCGCCGTCGATGTTGCCGACCGCAGGCGTGACCGTAATGTTGTTGGTCGCGGCGTCGCCTTTGCCGTCCTTGATGGTGTACGTCTGCCCGGTGACAGGGGAGGCCGGGAGGTTGACCACGGTGGCGGCGCCGACGGTCTTGTTGACGACCACCAGCGTGTCGGCGGTCGTGACCGTGACGGCACCGGCGGCCGTGACGACGCGAACCGTGACAATGGTGGATGAGAGCGCCCAGGTCGACGCGGTGTATTTCGACGCGCCGTCGGACAGGAAACAGGCGCCAGAAAACGCGCTCTTGAGCGCGACGTTCGTGCCGCCGCTGATCGTGTCTGAGCCGCTGCGCTGGACGGTCAGCGTGTTGGTCGAGGTGATGCCACCGGCCCGGTCAATGACGCAAACCTGTTGACCGGCCGCAATGGCCGAGACCGCTGGTAGCGTCCAAGTGCGAGCGGCCGTCAACGCCGCGCTGGTGGCGACAGTGTGTGCGGAGCTCGGAATGGTGAAGTCGGAGTCGCCGTTCGCGGTGAACCCGTAGATGCCGGTGATGATGGTGTTGGTGAATGTCCCGAAGGGGATGGCCTGGCCTGGCCCGGGGCTCACGCCGAGACGGCCGTACACCGTATTCGCGGGCAGCGTCTGCGGGAACGGCACCTGTGCAGCCGCGAGCGTGGCCGACAGCAGCAGGATCAGCGACGCAATGAGACGACGCATGTACTGTGTTTCCCCTTAGTGGCGGCGGGCCTTGTGCGGCGGCGTGCGCCGGTCTTCGATATTTTCCGAGGCCGGCGATTCCTCAAGCATCCGTTCCCAAGCCTCCGGGTTGATGCGCTTGCCGAGCTCGTTCATGGAAGGCGACATCGAGAGGCTCTCTCTGAGGTCAAAGTTCCTGTCCCTGCCTGGCATGTCGGACAATTGCGGCGCCATCTTCTGTGCAGGCTCGCCGCGAATGCGCCGCATCTTGTTCTCCACGCCCACCTGGATGAGTTCGGGGTGCTCGACCTGCATCAGCGCCGCCGCGCTCTGGTGCGACTGCGTGATCGACTTGCGAAAGAGCTCCTCGCGCACAAACCGCGGCATCTCGTCCCAGCCGGGCTGGTTGATGAAGTGCTCCAGCATTGGGCGCGTCAACGCCCCGGCCTTGACCTGGTATTCGTCATAGAGCCGCGGCGGCAGTTGCACGCCACCGATCCGGTTCGCCGGCGGCGTCGGGTGTAGGTCGAGCAGTTTCATCTCGACCCCGAGCGGGTCGGGCTCGGCCGGGTGGTGTTGGATCACGGCCGACACGCCAGGCGCATAGGGGATGTCGCCGCCATAGCCGGGGTTGAGCACCGACTCGCCCAGCCAGTCGCGCTTGGGGAGGAGACCTTGCCGCGCCACCGGGATGTGGTAGCGCAGACCGTCGACCACGCTTTTCACCTCACGCATTTCCGCGTCGAACGCGCTCGCTGTCTGCCGCAGGAACGAGCTGTAGGGCAAGAAGCTCGCGACGAAGCTCGACACGAAGCGCTGGCCCTTGCGCTCGGGCTCGTTGATGGCCTCCATCAGGCCGGCGAGTCCCTGCATGCCCACCTCATCCTCTAAGAGCCGGCCGGTCGCCTTCACCGTCATGGTGAGCGCCTTGGTGAGCTCCTCATCGTCGGGCTTCATGTGCGGGATCGCCTCGCCCAGGTTGGCATAGATGCCGAGCATGGTGCCGATCGAGCCGAAGCGATTGAAGCTGTACCAGTAGTCGCCGATGCGGATGGAGTAGGGCTGGTGTCCGGTCGCGAGCCACTGCGCGCGCTCCTTCGGATCGGTCGGGCCGAACCCGCTCATGCGGTCGTTCGCCACCATGCTCACGCCCCAGGCGCCGACTGCCGAGCCAGCAATCATGCGCGCCACCGCCGTGTCCTGCGCCACCGCGCCGTTGCGCCCCATCAGGTCGGCGCGCACCTTGGGTGAAAGCAACCCGATCGGTGTGCCCTCGGCGCCGCGCGCCAGGATGTTGAACGGGATGTGCAGGAACGGCATCACCAGTTGACCCACTTTGGTCGCGCGGATCGCCTCGCCGATCTTTTGCGCGGCCTGGCCCACGTCGCTGATGTAGGTGAGCCGATAGCCCTCGGCGTTGGCGGTGTTCATCATGTCGACGGAAGGGTTGTCGACCGCGCGCTGGCGCGAGTCCCAGAAGGCCTGCTCGTGCGGCATGTTGCTCTGTGCGGCCTGGCGATAGCCCTGCGCCTCGATCGACGCGCGATAGCCGAGGAAGTTGAAGAACGAGTGGATCGCGGAAGCGCCGCGCGACGGCAGCCCGACGATCGTACCGGCCACGCCGCCGATCGGCCGCTGCTGGAACGCGAGCGTGCGGTTCTGTTTCGGAATGATGTTCTGCGCCACCTCGCCCGGCAGCGGCGTCTGCAGGCCGGTCCTGGCGGCCTTGGCGGCGGCCACCAGTGCGTCGGGCGTGCCGGCGACGATGCCCCATACCCGCGCCATGGCTTCACCCACATACACGCCCTCGCGTGAGCCGCTGATCGCCCTGCGCGCGGTGCCGATCACGCCCGCCACCGGGGTGACGACCGCCGACTCGTAGGCCGCAAAGGTGGCGTTGGCCACGATGTACTTGGTGTGGGTGATCGGGCCTGAGATCAGCGCATTGACCCAGTACCACAGAAACTTGTCCCAGAAGCCTGGCTTGTTGGCGTTGCTCAGGAGCTGCGCGGCCTTGCCGTTGTCGAGGTCGGTGATCGCGCGCGCGAGCTTCTGCAGGTCCTCCGGCTTGCGCCCCTGCTCGGAAAGGAACTTGCTGAGGTCCTCCTCGCCCTTCACCCGCTCCATGAACTCCTGAAACACATTGCCGGTGCGGCCCCACTCCGCGCGCTGGCCGACCACCTGCTCGACCGCCATGTCACGGCGCAACATCGCCTCTTGCAGCTTCATCAGGTTCGCCGGCGAGGCCTCGGCCGCCACGTCGATCGCCGCCGCCTTCACATTCTCGGTTGCCTGCAGCATCACCCGCATGCCAGCGCGCACCTCGGCGTCATTGCGCAGCAGGCGGCCGAGGCCGCGCGGGTCGACCGAGCGCGGGTCGACCCCGGCGGCGTCGGCGATGTCGCTCAGGTCGCGCAGCGGGATTTCGCCCTGCCGCGCGGGCATGAACGCGTCACCCTCCTTCGCTGCGTCGCGGATGAGTTGCTTCACGTCCTCGGGTGCGGTGAGCCTGGAGACGAAGTGCTCGAAGCGCGCCCGCCAGGCGTTGTCGTCACTGGGCGGGCGGCCTGGTGCCGGCGGTTCACCTCCACCGGGTGGCTTCGGCGGCTCGGGCGGTGGCGTGTCCCCGCCGCTCCCGCTGCGGGCCGCCACCTCGGCCGGGGCGCCCTCACCCACCGGCTTGGGCTCGCGGCCGATCACGCCCAGGTCGCGCGCGTCGAGCAGCGGATTGCGTGTCGGCTCGGCCTGCTCCTCCTCGGTCACCATGCGGCCGGCGAGCTGGGTGCCGTCCTCCTGCCACTGTTCGAGGGTGTCACGAACAGCCGTCCACTTCGCAACGCTGGCAGTATGCTCTGCCGCGACGCCTGGCGCTTCCCTGACGGCCTCCACGTTGCGCTCGGTCCGCGTTTGGGCGTAGTAAATCGCATCTTCCTTCGAGAGCCCCCCCTCTGCGCTGACCAGGCGCTTGTTGTTTGTTTTATCCCAGACTTCCCAGCCCGGGCCGTTCTTGGCTTTGCGCGGTTCGGCAACCATTGGCTGGGCGGCGCTGGGACGGAACCGCTCCTTCATTTGCAAGTGTTCGTCCACCTCACGCAACGCGCGCCCGTGGTCGTTGCCATTGCTCTCGAGGACGTTGGCGGCGTCCGCTTCGACCTTCGTGAGTTCGGCCTTCCCGTTGCTCAGCCGGTAGGGCTCCTCGGCCATGAACTCGCGCGAGCTCTGCACTGACTTGTAGAGCGTGGCGGGCCCCCCTCCAAAACCGAAAATCGCGCTCGGCTCGTCCTGATACCCGCGCCCCCGCAGGAACTTTTCCAGGCGCGTGTTGAAAAGCTGCTCGGCGTAGACGGCGTCAAAGCCGCGCTCGCCGGCCTCCTGCTCGATGTGGTCGAGATAGCGGGTGAAGGCGCCTTGGCCGCGCGCCTCCTCGTTGAATTCCACGTTCGGGACTTCGAGGGTCTTGCCGATGCCGGGCCGCTGGCCGGCGCGCAGGTAGATTTGACCTTCGGGGACGGAGACCCAGGTGTTGCCACGCTCGCCGATCTTGTCGATGGCCGCGCTGATGGCGGCGCGGCCGTCTACTGTCCCTCCTCCTCCTTCCGACGCTTCTCCGCGAGCAGCCGCTCCATCGTCGCCGACATCGCGTTGTCCGAGGCCGCGTCGTGATCCGGGTTGTTTAAGGGGTTGGTAGCCCAGGTCTCCGGCGAGCGCAGGGTCGGCTTTGATGATCCTGGGCGACTGCCCGTTGACGTCGACGTCGGCCGTTTCATGGAACGCATCCTCTTTCTGTAACATAAGGAACGTCTGGCGCGGCTTAAAGCCGTTCTCGTCCAGCATCTTGCGGTAGCCGGCGGGGTTGATGCGGCCAGTCCGCAGGAACCGTCCCATCCGGCGCCGAAAGGCGAGCCCGGGGTCGACCGAGACGTGCACCAAGTCGACACTATAGCCGTATTCGGTCAGTTGGCCATAGAGCTTGTTGATGCTGTCCGGGTTGTGCCCGATCTTCTGAATCATGACATTGCCGCCCTCGGGCATGATCCGTTCGAGCGGCGAGCCCGGGCCGTACATCATGTCCGAGCTTTCCTCGTGGACAGCGCCCGCCCCGATGCCGTCGCGGAATTCCGGCAGCACCTTCTTGGCTTCGTCGGCGTCGATGATGGCGGCCCCGCGCTTGCGGGCGAGCGGCTCCATGATGGTCGACTTGCCGGCGCCGCCCGGCCCGATCACGATGGTGGCGCGGCGCTCGTTGCGCACCCCGCCCTCGCCGGCGGATTTGCGGGCCTGCTCGGTCAGATAGTCCTGCGCCGCGTCCCAGCCGACGGCCTCGCGATCGCCCAGGATCACGCGCCGATTTTGCTTCCATTCCGGTGAGACCGCCGACTTCGGGTTCTTCGGGTCGATCCGATAGCCCGGCATCTCGTTGGTCGGTTGGTACTCACGGGCCTCCTTCAGGGCCCGCGCGATGAGCGGGTGCGCCTCGATCTCCTGCGGGGTGGCCTCGCGGTCAATGAGCGCCTGCACCTCGGCGCGCTCCTGGTGCAGCTCGCGCCGGCTCTCGGCCACCATGTCGTGATAGTAATCGTTGAACCTTCTCCATTCCGGCCCGAGATAGGCCTTGCCGCCGTCGCGCGGGTCGACACGCTCAAGGTTTTGGGCGTGCTTGAAGAAGCCTCTCCCGGTCGGATACGTCGGCAGCGGCTCGCCAGCGCGCATCAGCGGAAACGAGGCGAGCGCGCGCGACGTCTTGCCGACCCCGTCAGTCCATGGGTGGTCCCTGATGTTGGCGCGCCACTCGATCCAGGCGGCCGTCTCGATCGGGTCGGCCTTCGGATCGTTGAGCCGTTCCGCGAGCTCCTCGGCGAACTGTTGGCGCGCAATCGGCAGGTCCTCGGGCGCGGTCTGACCATGCCCGGTTTCGTGGGTGCGCTGGAGCTCGCCCGGCTTGACGATGCCCTCGTTGATCCGCTCCGCGACGGTCTGCACCAGGGCATCAATGTTGGCGGCATCGACGGGCGCCTGGCGCTCGAAGTAGAGATCGCTGATGACGTCCGCGAGGTTCTGGTTCGCGAGTTGCGCGGACTGCTTGGGCGTGAGACCCTCGACGACCTTCGCGGCCTTGCCGGGCTTGCCCTTGGCGCTCACCCCCTCTCCGCTCGCGGTGCGCGAGCCGGCGGCGATCCGCCCCGCATAGTCGCCGGGTGTCGGCGCGCGCGGCAGCCGCGGCACGGGCTCTTTCTTCAAGTGCTCCGCTCGAAACTGTCCTGGACTATCGACGGCCATCTGGTCGTTTCGGCGCGCAATTTGCTCGGCCTCCTCGCGCGTCACGAAGCGGCCCGTCGATGTGGTGAAGCCGTGCTCGCCTTTGGAATAGACCTTGGAGCCATATTTCTGTTCGGCCGTCAGTAGGGCCACGCCATGCACCGGGCCCTCGATGACGTCCTCGCCGACTCTTACCGCCGCCGACTTGACCCGTTCCACGTTCGGGCGCCCCTCAAGCGCGGCTGCGGCGGTAAGTGCGCGTTCTCTCCGAAGCGCTGCCTCCGTTAGTGCAGACTCCGCTGCCTCGCGCTCGGCCGTCTTGGGCCCCTCCGCCACGCGCCTACCGGGCTGCAACGGAAACACTTCAGGCGGGGGTGCGGCCGTTATCCTAAAAACCGGGCTGCCGTCAGTTGTCTCGAAGTAGTCTACACCGCCGAAATCACCCGTATCATCCTGGTAGCGTTTCGCAGTCTGGTTTCTTTCAACCGTGAACCCCTGTTTCTCTAATCTGTCGTATATTTTTGATGCAGGCACGGAAACATGCTTGTCAGACTCGAACACTTTCCCACGATGGATGGCGTCTTCGGCCAGCCTCCTATAGGCCGCAGAGCCCAAGCCACGCCCTTGGGATTCAGCCGCTACTTCGGATTTGACCACCTTCACGGCGTTTGGCGACTCAACCAACTCAACATCACCAACGGGGCGGCCAGCGGCGTCATGGATCGGATATGTTCTGTCACGTGGCAGTTCAGTTTTCTGAGCCCCTCCCGGTGGACGATCCGCGAGTGCGCCCTCGACCACGATCGGCGCGCCCGCGACCGCGTCGCGGCCAGCAGCCGAACGCATCAGCGTCTGCACCTCGTTGGGTGAGCGCGCCAGGATCGCCTTGGCGCTCGCGATCTCCTCGGGTGTTGGTCGTGGCTCGGCGAGCGCCTCATGTCGCGCGGCCGAGGGCGTGTCGTGCGGGTAGGGGTCTTCGTACAGATTTGGCGGCACATTGTCGGCCGCGCCGCGCTGGATGCGGTCCATGTGCGGCTCGTAGAGCTCCTCGGCGTGCGCCTGGTCGATGTCGTGCAGCGCATACCAGGCGCCCTCGGCCTTCTCGGCGAACTCGAAGTGCGCGACTTTGTAGGCGGCGGCCTTGTCCATGCCGCCACTGATCAGTTGCTCCATCACATGCTGCTCGACGTTCTCGTGGATGGCGAAGGGCTCGGCCGGGTCGAAGGTGACGGTGCGCGCCGGGTCGCTCGCGCGCCGCGCCGTGATCTGCTCGGGGAAACGGTGGTCGATGTAAAAGGTCGGGTCAGAGAGTGGCACCGAGCCGCCAGCGGTGTAGGGGATGGTGTGCGAGCGATCGACCACCGGGCTGTCGATGACGCTGCTCGTGGTCGAGTCATTGAGCACTGCGTCGACGTGCGGCACGCCGGTCTTGGCCGCCTCGACGCGCGACACGATCGCCGGGCCGAACGGCCGCTCCACCGGGTCGATCGGTTTGATCTCGCTCGGCCGCACCCACGGCTTGGGCTGCGCGCGCGGGATGCCGAGCGTGGGCGAGCCCGCGAAGGCGTCCATGACCACCAAGGGGGGAAAGGCTTCCTGCAGGCCGGCATAGACGCCGGTGTAGCTGCGGTAGCCGATCTGCCCGGCGTGCCAGATAGACTTGGCCACCAACTCGTTGAACGCGTAGAACGGCGCCTTCCATCCGGTCTCGCGATAGCTCTTGGTCCCCTCTGGGGGGAGCAGGTCGAATTTGCGCAGCGCGTCGACCGCCTCGCGCGAGAGCCCGAACGTGTCGGCGTCCCACTGCTGCGAAAAGCCGTGGCCGAAGGCGCGTAACATGTTCTCGTAATGGGGCGCGGTGCGCAGCTCGGCCGGCAGGAAGCCGCGCGGCACCGATTCGGGGTCGATCCGCCCGCGCTCCCACATGCGCGAGAGCCACGAGCCCTCCTCCTGTGGCGCGCCGCCAGGCCGGACAAGGTCGTCTGGGAGTTGCTCCTCCACGTCATCAGGCAGGTTCTGCCCTGGCGCATGCATGCGCGGAGCGGCGGGGGGCTCCCCGCGGCGGCCGGCGGGAAACACCAGGTCGTCGGGCAGGTCGGGCATCTCGCCGGCCATCACTTGAATTCCTTACCGTCTTTGTCCCAGGACTGCCTGGTGCGCACGTCGTAGAACCGGCCCTTCGACGGGCTCCATGCCACGTTCGGATTTTCGCGCAGCGTCTCGGGGATGGAGGGATGCGTCGACGCGCGCGGCTGCGATCGCGGCGGCTGCAGTTGTGGCTGCATTGCTGGCTCAAGCCCGAAATCACCGCGCAGAATGCGGTCCTGCATCTGCTGCTGCAGTGTGCGCTTGTAGGGCGCCATCGATTCCGAGATCAGCGATTTCGGGTCCTTCAGGTCGAGCGCATTCGCCGGCAGTGTGCCCGCACGCTTTTGCGCGATGTACTGCGGCAGGAACACTTGCACGAAGCTCGCATAGTTGCCGGCCCCGACCGGGTCGGTGCCGAGCAGTTGCTTTGCCCCGCCCATCGTCACCTTCATCACCGGGTCTTTGATCGATGTCTCCTCGGCCTTGACGATGGCGCCCAGGTTCTTCGAGGAGCGCTGGGAAAGTTTGCCGTCGTTCACGGCGAGGCCGATCTGCAGCATCGTGGTCGGGTTATCGGGATCGAACAGCCGGTTGGTCAGGTCCTGTCGTGTGGCATCGTCGTCGAGCGACGCCTTGACGCGGTTCTGCCGGTCAATCATGCGCGTCAACCCGTTGAACATTCCAGACACGCGGCCACGCTCCAGGTTCGCACCCACCGGGTTCGCGCGCACGATCTCGCGGAATTTCTGGATGTGGTCCTTGCTGGCGACCAGGTTGCCGTCGTCGTCGTAGAGCGAGAGCTCGAGCGCGTTCATGTCGCTGTGAAGCTGCACGCGCGCCTTGCGATCGGCGTCCTGCTCGGCCGCGCGCTGCTCGCTCCGGTTCAGCGTGGCATAGTGGCGCTCGGCGACTTCGAGTTGCTTGAGCTCGGACGGAGTGATGTAGGGCGAATACTTCGGGTCGGTGCTCCACGGCGGCATTTTGCCGGTCGCCTCGATGTGGCCGAGCGCCGCCGACTTGACGAGCTCCTCCTTGCCCTTCTGCAGGAGCTCGGTCTTGATGCGGCCGGCGTCCGCGCCTTTCAGGTTCGTGCTGGTGCCGACGACGCTGGTCAGCGTGTCCTCGTAAGTCTTGAGCACGAAGTCGAGCGAGGTCGGGTCGTTGCGCACGGTGTTGGCGAGCGAGTTGGTGGTCTGCCGATAGTTGGCTTTGATCGCTTCGCCGGCGAGCGACGCCATGTCCGCCGAGGTCTTGACGAACATGTGCTGGCGAAAGGCGTCGACGTGGCTCTCAGCCCATTGCTGGCTGCGCTGGGTGGTGAACCCTTCCTTAAACTTCTCCAGGTCCGGCTCAAGGCTCTCTTGCAAGAACTTGTTCGCCACCGTCGGGTCGTTTGGGTCTGCGCCCTTCGCCGCGGTGTTCCAGTCCTCGGTCTTTTTCCCCATCATGCCGGCGAGCGCCAGGCCGCCGCGGCTGATTTCCTGATGGGTGAGATGGTCGTCGTAGAGGTCGCCGGCGATCTTGATCGACTGCCCGATCGCAGCCCCACCGGCGGCGATCGAGCCGCCCGCCTCGTTGTATTCGGCACCGACCCGGCGCGCGGCGGCTGCAGTTGCCTCGACCCCTGTCTCGTTCGCGCGCAAGCCCAACGCCGGCGTCTGGAATTCGCGAATGTTGGGCATCACACCACCAAGCTGTAGTCGACGCGCAGGAAGCCATCCGCGCCACGGAGCACGGCCGCCGGTCTGACTTTGAGGAGCTCCTGCGCCATGACCCCAATGAACAGCCGCGGGCTCCACAGATAGCGGTAGCGGTAGAGCCGCAGCCCCTTGTGTTCACCCACCTGCTCGATGTCGCGCTTGAGGCGCGCGTCGGACATCGACACCGCCGCGGCGGTGCTGATCGCCGCGCCGACGAACTTGCCGACCGCGCCCCACGTGTCTGCTTTTGCCGCCTCGCGCGAGGCCTTCGCCATCAGGTCGTACGACTCGGCCTGTTCCTCGTAGCCGGCCTCTGTGATCAGCCCCTGCTGGCTGATGGTGGCCTTCATCAACGCCCCTTGCGAGGCGCTCTCGCGCAGGATGTCGAGCGCGCTGCCCGAGGCCTCGAAGCCGGCCGAGGCGACGTCGGCTTGAGTCTCTCCGGTCTGCTTGAAGATGTCGCGCTGTGCCTGCGTTTCCTTGATCTCGGTGGACGAGATTTCGACCTGCTTGTTGAGCCGCGCCAGCGCGGCGGCCTTGTCATACGCCTGCGCCTCAAGCCGCGAGCCCTTCGCCTTGTAGAGCAGGCCGATGCCGCCAGAGAGGTCGCTGACGGCGTTGCCAGCCGCGGAGTAGGAGTTGGGACTCGGCATGGCCTATTTGTCCTGCGTTTGGATGAAGCCGCCGACCGCGGCGATGTTGCAGATGTAGGGGCGCGACACGCGCCAGCAAATCATTCCGTCGAAGCTCTCGTCGTCGACGATGGTGTCCCAGTGGATGCCGGTGAATTGCTGGCTGACCCGGTAAGCCTTCTCGCCCTTCGTCTTGAACAGGATCGGCTTGAGCCGCCCGGTGGTGAACTCGGTGCCGACCGATGTGCCTTGCGTCCCCTCCACCTGGATTGCGAACTGATGGTTGCGGCGCTTCTTGCCGAACGCGGGGCCGCTGCGCGCGCCCGATTCCGCCGGCTGGGATGGCCGCACAATCTGGCCGTCGCTGTTGTAGCTGAAGCCGACCAGCGCCGGCATGGTGCCGGTAAACATCACGTCGCCGAACGCTGTGATGCCGGTCGACACGAACGCCGCGGTGAACATGCCGGTCGCCGTCCCACCCGAGATGCCATCGCCGAACGGGACGGTGATTTGACCGTTGGTCACGAGATAGTCGCCGCAGTCGAGGCCCCCGAGCCACGCCGTGACGGTCTTGCCGTTGAGCGGCCATAGGCCAAAGAGCGTAAGCCCGCCGGCGGGCGCCGGCGCTGCGGGGTCGATCGAGAACGCCGTGGGTGTGACGGCGTCATCGAGATAGGCCGCCTGCGCGAGCGCCGCGCCTTCATCAAGGATGTCGTTCATGGTCTCGACGTGGCGCACGTTGTCGGCGCCGTTGGTCACCATGGTCAGCGCGTCGAGCAGGCCGCCGACCGCCGGCCCTGACGAGATGAACTCGACTTGGCGGGCAGAGCCGAGGGTGTGACGGTGCCAGCCACGGATTTCAGCGCGCTGCGATGACGACAACGTCTTGCGCCGATAGGTCAGCCCGACCAGCGTGCCGTCCTCTTTGCGCACCCACAGGATCGGCGTGAGCTCGGACGTGAATGCGAGCTCGGCGATGTTGCCTTTGGTGATGTGCTTCGCCTCCTCGGCCAGGTTGTCGGCGCCGAACTTGCCCGAATAGACGTCGGGGAAGAACTCCAAGAGCGAGCGCTTCGCCGCCTGCACCGCGCACAACGTGAGGCCAGTGCGCCTCGGTTCGATGTTGGCACACTTGTGCCGCATGGCGCGATGCGCCTGAATCGATGTCGGCGTGAGTGGCTGGTTGAGCGCCGAGGCCTGCACCAGCCATTCGCCGGCGCCGGTGCCACACACGATGCCGTTCTGATCCGGGTCCATCCACAGGATGGTGTTCACGTCGGGCGCGTTGAACGTGTAGGCGATGCCATTCGACGCCGAGACCGTGCCGTCCGGCTCGGTCGGCGCGAAGTTGAAGATGTCGTTGGCCCGCGACGCGTCGATGCGATTCCCGACCAGGCCCGAGAGCCACACGCGACCCTCGTGATAGGTGCCGCAGGTCGGCCAGCCGGTTGTCCCGGAGTAGAGACCGAGCCGCCACTGCCGCACCGGCTCATTGAAGATCAGGGCGTCACCGATGATCTGCACCTTGACGCCGCTGGTGATGCCGGTGCCCGCGGGGTTGAAGAACTGAACCTCGCTCACCCCCATCGTGCCCCCGAAGGTGAAGAGATGGTTCTGAAACGCCACTTCAACCCAGACATAGTTCCAGGCGGTCAGCGGATCGCTTGACGTGATGTTGGCCGGGAAAAAGTCCGGCACCGTTGACCCCGTGGTGACGTTGAAGCTGGTGGTGCCGAGCAGCGTGCCGTCTGAGGAGCTGCCTGGCAGGGTTGCCTTGGCACGCAAGTTGAGCGTGACCGTAAAATCAAGGTTGTCAAACGGGGGCGGCGGGAAGAAGAACCCGGTAGTCGCAGGCCACACCGTGCACGATGCGATTTGCTGTGCTGATGCGCCGCTGTAGTTCTTGCCGACGTAGCCCGTTCCAGACAGTCCGCCACCGAACACGTTGGCCGCGCATTGACTCGTGCTTTGCGAGAAATTGCCGTCGAACGCAGCCGCAACGCCACCACCACTCGTCAAGTCGCCGAACGCAACCGAGCCCGCAAGCGTGCGGCTGATCTCGTTGGTGAACCCGACGATCTTGCCCCAGGTCCAGATGTGCGACGCCGGCGCCAGCACCCACTTGCTCACATCGGTGCCGGGTGCAATGCCGGTCGAGGCCGCGATCGCCTTCCAGTAGG
>WNGQ01002726.1_pt1 | contig 29443 bp, 25 predicted proteins | sample 5407661 | NCBI WGS metagenome assembly WNGQ01 (sample SAMN13153382, study PRJNA577476) | soil metagenome | isolation source: 60 cm soil or saprolite under Garry oak tree replicate 2 | place: USA:California | collected 2016-06-15 | reverse complement strand
CCATCCAGCAGACCCAGGCCTACCAGGAAAACGCCCAGGGCGTGCAGCAGCAGCTATCGCTCATCACCCAGTTCCAGCAGGTCTCGTCGCTGGCGCAACTGGCCAAGCAGGCGCAGGATGGCCAGACCACCAACCCGGACGGGTCGCTCACCCAGTGGGGCCAGCTAGTGGCGACCCTGAACCTGAACGGCCAGCAGCCCAGCGCCACCTGGCCCGACGCCCAGAACGGCCAGGCGGGGCAGGCCGGCCAGAGCGGTCAGAGCGGTCAAGCTGGCCAGAGCGGCCAGGACAGCCAGGCAGCACCCGGCGGGGACCAGCGGCAGCCGATGGCCGATCCGGTCGGCGGCTTCCTGCCGCCCGAACTGAGCGGCGCCACCCAGAACCCGCCGCCCGCATCCTGGACCACCGCGCCGCAGGGTGGTGGCTCGCAGGGCGGTGCCCCTGGTGGTGCGCCGCAAGGCGGTGACCAGCAGGGCGGCTCCGGTGGTGGCCAGCAGGACAGCGGGCCGCAGGGCACGCCCCAGGGCGGCCAGCAGGGTGCGCCCCAGGGCGGCCAGCAGGGTGCGCCCCAGGGCGGTGACCAGCAGAACGGCGCGCCACAGGGACAGCCCGGTGGCTCCGGTGACGCGGCACAGCCCGGTGGCTCCGGTGGCGCGGCACGGCCTGCGGGCTCCGGTGACACAGGGCAGGCCGCGGGCGGCGGGAGCGCGGGCGCGGGCGGGAGCGCGGCCCCGGCCGCGCCGGCCAGCGACGGGAACCCGGCTCAGGGTGCCCCGGCCGGTGCGCCAAGCAGCCAGCCGGCCAGCCCTGCCTCCTTCACCAGCACGCCCGACCCGACCGGGGCGAATCCGGGAGCCGCCCCCGCGGCGGTCAGCCCGGCGGCCTCGGTGCCCGCTCCGGTCCCGGTCCCCGCCATCTCCACGCCGGTCCCGGCCATCTCCACGTCGGCCACGGGCATCACGGCCCCGGCGACCGTCCCGACGATCACGCCGGTTCCCGTGGTCTCGAACCCGGCACCGGTCTCCACCCCCGGAGCGTCGTTCTCGTCCGCGCCCGCGTTCGGCGATCCGGCGCCGGTGGCGGAATGGCAGGCGCGGGGAGCGGCCGGCGGGACCTCAGCCCCCGGCACCGGGAAGGCGGTTGTTCCGCCGCTGAGGGCGACCTCAGCGGCGGAACATGGAGGTGCGCGGCTGCCGGTGCTTAGTCCCGGCCCCCCGGGCCGCGGGCGGTCATCGGTTGTTGATCTACCTGGCTGGCGGGAAGCGCGCGGGAGGTCCAGGTCGCGAACCAGCCGACGGCCCCAAGCACCAGCAAGACAGAGGAGAGTGACCAGGTCAGGCCGATCCCCTCGGCCAGCCAGCCGATGGCGGCGGGCCCCAGCGGCGCGGCCCGTACCAGCGCCGCGCTGCTGTACCGCCGCGCGATGCGGCCCGCCACCTGCATGGACGCGAGCGCGCCAGCGACCGGGCAGAGCAGCGCGGCCCCCAGTTGCGCGTCGTTCAGCGACAGCGCGGCCTTGAACTGCGGGATCTGGGTGAACCAGGCGGAGAGGGCCAGGCCGACGACGAAGAACACCGCCGCCACGGACCAGCTCACCCGCTCCGCGTGCGCCCGGCTCACCGGCACCGCGCTCATGTCATGACCTCCCCCGCGCAGGTGCCCGCCCCGCGCCGGGCCGAACCGCGGCGTGCCCGCGGCCCGGGGTGCGGCATGAAAGTTTCAGGGGATCAGGGCAGCAGCACGATCTTGCCGTGGACATGGCCGCCGGCGAGCAGCCGGAAGGCGTCGCGCACCTGGTCCAGCGGGAAGGTCGCGGCCACCGGGATCTCCAGCTCGCCCGCGTCGATCAGGCCGGCCAGTTCGGCGAGCACCGCGGCGCTCGCGCCCACGGCGTTGCCCTCGGCCTTGACCCCGTACCGCTCCACCGCGTCGAAGCGGACGATCGTGTCCACCCGGGACGGCTCGACACCGAGGTCGAGCGCGAGCCGTACGTAGTCCGCGCCGAACGTGTCGATGAACGCGTCGACCTTCGCGGCCGCCTGCCGGATCCGGTCGGCCACGCCGTTGCCGTAACTGACCGGGATCACCCCGTGCCCGGCCAGCCATTCGTGATTGGCCGGGCTGGCCAGGCCGATCACCGTCGCGCCGGCCCGCCTGGCGAGCTGGACGGTGACCGAGCCGACACCGCCGGCCGCCCCGGAGACGACCACCGTGTCACCGGCGGTCAGCGTCACGGCCCGCACGGCCGCCCACGCCGTGGCTCCCACCACGAACAGCGAGCCGGCCACCTCCCATGGCACGCCCGGCGGCCTGGCGGTCAGGTTCGCGGCCCCTGCCAGCGCGTACTCGGCCTGGCTGGCCCGGTTGTCGGTGTAGCCGATGACCTCGTCGCCCGCGGCGAACCCGGTCACGCCCTGGCCGGCCCGCGCCACCACCCCGGCCAGGTCGCTGCCCTGCCCGGAGGGGAACGTGGCGGGCCAGCGGGAATGCAGCAGGCCCTCGCGGATCTTGGCTTCACCCGGGTTGATGCCGGCCGCCTTGACCCGGACCAGCACCTGGCCCGGTCCCGGCTCCGGCATCGGGACCTCGGCTACGTTGAGGACCTCGACCCCGCCGTACTCCTGGAATCGCACCGCCTTCGGCATGGCACCTTCCGTCCTCCCTGGCGGCGGTCCGCCGCCGCCGGGCACTGGTAACCACCGGCCCGGGCTCGTTATGCCGTGCCACATGCCGGGGGCGGCAGGCCTGGTGGCCTGCCGCCCCGCTTTCGATGGGGTGTTTCCTGTGGGTATTCCTTCAGGGGGTGTGGGGTCAGGGCATGGCGAGCATGCCGTCGGTGTTGCCGGCCGCGTCGGTGTAGAACCCGACCAGGTCACCCGCGGCGTTGATGCCGTTGACCACGGTGGAGCCGACCCCGTTGGGGTCGTCGATGGACTGCCAGTGCGACACCGGGCCCAGCGGGCTGGTCAGCACGAACCCGTGCAGCACGCCGCCGCCGTCCAGGTAGGACCCGACGATCTGGTTCTTGTTGTTGATCCCGAACGCCTGGGTGTCGCTGCCGCCGGGGAACTGGAACGCCGTGGTCGAGGTGCCGATCTTCAGCCAGCCGCTGGTGGTGCCGCTGGCGTCGGTGGCGAACCCGACGACGTCACCGGCCTTGTTGATGCCGGTGGCGACGGTGGACACGCCGGGCACGTGGATCGCGGTGAACTTGCCGGTGGCCTGGTTCAGCTTGTAGGCGTGGGAGTTGCCCCTGGCGTCGTTGTAGAACCCGGCCGCGACGCCGGCGTTGTTGATGCCGAGGAGCTGGTTGACCGACCCCTTCACGTGCGGGGTGTTGGGGTTGTTGTAGGAGGCGAAGACGCCGTTCCATTCGACGAAGCCGTGGTTGGTGCCGCCGGCGGTGACCCAGAACCCGGTGCTGTCGCCGAGGTCGTTCAGGCCGGTGACCTGGGTCTGCGCCGAGCCGGGGAAGTTCTCGTTGACGTAGCTGGCCGGGGCGTAGGGCGGGCCGAGCAGGTAGCCCTTGTTCGGGTGCCCGGCGGCGCCGGAGCCGAAGTACCCGGCGATCACGTTGTGGGCGTTGATGCCCAGCAACTGGTTGAACGTCGGGTCGGCCTGGTCATTCAGGGTGGTGAACGTGTAGCTGACCGCCGCGCCGGCCTGGTGGCCGGCGACCGGAGCGGCCTGCGCCACGCCCGTGGACAGGGCGAGCGCCCCCGCCACCGCTGCTGCGGCCACGGCGGCACCCGTTGCGCCGCGGACGCCTGCCGCGCGCCGGGCCAGCCGGGCTGGGGCCGCCGCGCGGGAGTGAGAAACCGAGTGCATGGAAATGTCCTTTCAGTCGTGTTGCCGGAGTCCAGGTTTCCTGGCCAGCGCCGCGGTCACGAGAGTGCAGGCATGCCACTTGGCTGGGGGTGCCTGCATCCCGCGGAGGGGGCGCGGCCACCCGGCCGGGGTTCGCGTCAGGACCCGGATGCGTCCAGCGCTACCGGCACCCAGCCGGTGACCCGGGTGCCGGTCCCCGGCCCGGTGCGCACCCGGACGCCGCCGCCGACGGCACTGATGCGGTCGGTCATGTTCTGCAGGCCGCCGCTGCCCTCGATGGCCTCGGCGTCGAAGCCGGGACCCTGGTCGGCGATGCTGAAGCGCAGCCGGTCCGGCCCGGCGTCCAGGTCGACCGTGACCTCCACCGGGGCGCCGGGGCAGTGCTTGACAGTGTTCTGCAGTGCTTCGGTACAGCAGAAGTACACGGCGGCCCCGACCACGGGATCCAACGGCGCCTCGCCCTGCGCCGTGGTTTCCGCCGCGATCCGGAACAGCGGCCGGGCGCCGAGCGCCGCCGCCTGCTCGCGCAGCGCCTCGCCGAGCCGGCACAGGCTGAGGATCCGCGGGTCCAGGCCGTGCAGCGCCTGGCGGAGCCGGGCCAGGGCGTCGCCGATCTGCCCGGGCAGCTCGTCGAGCGCCCGCCGGGCTCCGGCGATGTTGCCGACCTGGCCCATGTGACTGGCCAGGCCGAGGGTAAGCCGCACCGCGGTAAGGCCGGGCTGGGCGCCGTCATGCAGGTCGCGTTCCAGCTCCCGCCGCTCGCCGTCCTGCGCCGCGACGATGCGCAGGCGGGAGGCGCGGATCTCGGCCGACCGGGCCTCGATCTCGTGCAGCCGGTGCTCGAGCTGGATGGACAGGCTCGCGTTGTGCAGGATCACGCCGGCCCCGGCGGCCAGGTCGGTGAGCAGGGCCCGCCGGTCCGGGGCGAGCCTGCTCTCCTGGCCGGCGGCCAGGCACAGCGCCCCGACCTGCCCGCCGCGGTAGCTCATCGGTATCCGCCGCTCACCGCTGGCCGCCGCCTGCTGTCCGCTGGCCGGCCACCGGGCGGTCACCGAGGTGCCGCCGGGCAGGTCAAGGACCACCGAGGCGGTTCCGGTCCCGAGCCCTTCCGCGACAATCCTGGCCAGCGCGCCGAGCGCGGCGGCCCCCGGCTCGCTGGCCTGGCTGAGCGCCGACACCCCGGCGAGCACGTCGTAGGCGGGCGCGCGCCGGCCATAGACGAGCCGGTCCGCCCATCGCCCGATCACGGCGCGGGCCGGGGCGAACGCGAGCGCGATCAGGCCGGCCGCCACGATCTGGGGCGTCGACACCCAGCCGGTGGACAGGCCGAGCAGGGCGTCCGTCTGCACCACCCCGAAGACGTAGACCGCGCCGATCATGGTGATCAGTACGCCATAGACGAGTGTCCTGTTGAGCACCCGCTCGACGTCCCACAGCCGGAACCGCAGCACCCCGGCCAGGATCGCGAACGGGATCATCGTGAAGACGGCACGGAAGATCCAGAACACGGCCGCCTGGGAGCTGGTGCCGAGCCTCGCCAGGCCGAGCAGGTCGCCCGCCTCGCCCGGCATGGTCCCGTTGACGCCGGAGACCCGGGGCAGCCCCTGGGTGTGCAGGATCAGCGTGACCAGCGTGATCACGGTGAGCGCCAGCGCGGCGGCGAACGACAGCCCGAGCGCCCACAGCAGGACCCTGGACTGCTGGCGTGCTTCGGCGCTGGTGGCCCGGCGGTAGGAGGCGAGTTGCGCGGTCACTCCGGCCACCGGGGTGAGCAGGCCGAAGAACAGCACGAAGCTGATGGTGTGCGGGGCCTCCGCCGTGGACACGCTGAGCAGCCCGGCCGCCCCGGCCACGCTGGCCACCAGCAGTGCCCGGACCGGCCAGGCCCGCCGCCCGGCCCAGTCCAGGTTGCCCGCGGGGAACAGGACCAGTGCGAACACGTACGCCACGCCGCCGACGCCGTGCAACAGCGCGGAGTGCCACCACCCGATCCGCGTCCCGCTCATCGCCGCCATCGCGTCGATGGCGGTATGTGCCTGGAGGTTGAACGCGCCCGCCGCGCCCAGCATCCCGATGACCAGGAAGCGCACCGTCCAGTTCCGGCGGGCGAGCCCGAACAGGATCGCGGCGAACAGCAGGTTCACGCCGCTGAACGCATAGTCCAGGACGACGTCCACGGCCGGGTAGCTCTGCGCGGCCCCGGCCAGGAGCCCGCGGCCGACGGTGGCCCAGCCCGGGCCGTGGCGTCCCGCGGCCGCCGCCAGCGCCCAGTCATGCGCCACCGGCCAGTGCCTGGTGAGCGCCGCGGCCAGGCCGAGCATCAGCCAGCCGAGCACGAACGCGCAGTACAGCGCGGTGAACGTGTACCACGCCGCGCCGGCGGCCCGCGATCGCCGGTTCACCTGCGGGCTGCTCTCGCGGCGTGCGGCGCGGCCAGGTCGGCCGGTGCCAGCGGGATCTCGACCACGAGCCACCGGCCGGACGTGTCGTGCCCGCTCCGCAGGCTGCCGTCCAGGGCCGCCACCCGGTCCTGGACCGCCTCGAGCGCGACCGCGCTCACCGGCGGGCCGGGCCCGGCGCCATCCGGCGTGCCGTCATGGAACGTCATCTGGACCAGCCTGGGCGTCACCCCGACGACGACCCGCATCGGCTGTGCCGCCCCGGCGCCGTCCCACTCGCGCAGCAGCGCCGCCGCGCAGAAGTAGGCGCTGGCCTCCACCTGCGCGGCCAGCCTGGGCAGCCGGTGCGTGACCAGCTCCGCCGGCGCGTCCAGGCCGGCGAGCAGGTTCTCCAGGGCGGCGAGCAGGCCGTGGTCGGTGAGCACCGGCGGGTAAACGCCATGCACGATCCGGCGGAAGTCCGCGATCGCCGCGTCGATCGCCGCCGTCATCTCGGCAAGCTCGAGCGCCAGCCGCCGGCCCGCCAGGGATTCCGCCCGCCCGGGCCGGGCCAGCTCGGCCTTGTCCGCGCAGCGTTCCAGCGGCGCGCAGACGCGGGCCTGGATCTCACCGCTGAGCTGCTCCCTGGCCGCGTCCCTGGCCACCACCACGCGGCGCCGGGAGGCGGCCAGCTCGCTTGCCTGGGCGGTCTCCAGCCGCACCTGGTCGCGCAGCCGCTCGGTCAGCTCCGCGTTACGCAGCAGCAGCCCGGCGGCGTTCGCCACGTCCGCGGCGAGCCGCATGTCGGGAGGCGTGACGAACCGGCCCGCCCCGGCCCGCAGGGTGAGCGCGCCACGTAGCTGGCCCGCGTCCCGCACCGGCGCGACGTGATCGACATCGTCGAGGGCGCGCAGCCCGGCCTCGCCGGCCACGGTATCCGGGCCGGCCGGCGCGTCCCGCCGCGGCCACCAGGCGGCCCGGTGCAGCCCGGACGGCCCGGCCAGCCACACCGCCGCGTTCCGCGCGCCGGTGCCCTCGGCGAGCAGCTCCGCCAGCCGTTCCAGCCCGTCCTCCGCGGGCCCGGCCGCCACCACCGCGGAGACCGAGGACATCAGCGCGGGATAGGGCGCGGCCGCCGGCAGCGCCCTGCGGGCCAGCGCCCGGGCACCCGACCGGACGGCGGTCATGCCGGTCCCCGCGATCGCCGCGGCGGCGATCCAGAGCAGCAGGATCCAGCTATCGCTGGCCCGTGGCCACAGCGCGGTGCCACCGCCGACCACGAGCAGGTAGACGGCGATCACGAAGCCGCAGGCCGCCGCCGCCTCGACAACGATGGCGGCCATGGACGACCATGACAATGGCCGGCGCGCCATGCGGGTGTCGTTCACCAATTCATCATCCAGCAACCATGACGCGCCCGGCGCGGTCGCGGCTGCCGCCGCTGTGGTGTGGCATTCATAGGATTTCAGCGGAGGCTGCCAACTGTGACAATCCGCGTAGTGCTCGCCGAGGACAATTACCTGCTCCGGGCCGGGACGGCCGCCTTGCTCGGCGCCCTGGACGGAGTGGAGCTCGTCGCCGCGACGGCGGACAAGGACGAGTTGCTGGCCGCCGTCGAGGAGCACAAGCCCGACGTGGTGATCACCGATATCCGGATGCCGCCGGACCACCACACCGAGGGCCTGGCGGCCGCCGCGACGATCAGGGAGAAGTACCCGGGCACCGGGGTGATCCTGCTCACCCAGTTCGCCGACCCGCAGTACGCCTACGAGTTCCTGCGGCACGGCGCGGCGGGCGCCGGATACCTGCTCAAGGAGCGGATCGGCGACATCACCGAACTTGAGCGCTCGCTCCATCAGGTGGCGGCCGGCGGGTCTGCGCTGGATCCCCAGCTTGTCGAGGCGCTGGTGGTGCGCAAGGAGCGGGCCGCCGGCTCACCGCTGGGCATGCTGACCCCCCGGGAGCGGGAAGTGCTTGAGCAGATGGCACAGGGCAAGAACAACGCGACCATCGCCAAGGCGCTGGTGCTCACCGAGCGTGCCGTGCAGAAGCACATCAACTCCGTATTCAGCAAGCTCGGCCTCGGGGACAGCACGGACGTGGACCGGCGCGTCGCCGCGGTGCTGAAGCTGCTCGACGCCCGTTCCGCCGGAACCGAAGGCTCCCGCGAACCCTGACCGGCCGCCGGTCCCCGGGCGCGGGGGTGCAGGCACCCCCGCGCGGTTGGCATGCCTGCACTCTCGTGACGCCGGGAGCCGGCCGGCGACGGTGGGTTATGGCCGCGAAGGGCGCGGCCATGACGGCACACCGGGAGGCCGAGCGAAGATGGCAGATTTCCGGTCCTTCACCATTGCAGCGAGCGTCACCGCGATCGTGCTTGGCGCCGGCATCGGGGCCGCCCTCGGTGCGCTTTCCGGCCCCCAGCCGCCGCTGATCGTCAGCCAGAAGATGCCGATGGGCGCCCCGGCCCGGCCCGCGCCGCGGGCCGGTTCCGCGGTGGGAGATGCCACGATGGCTCGCGGCGGCATGGGAATGGGCGGCACCGGCAAGCCGGTGACCGGCAACGGCGCGCTGACCGGTCCCGGCGTGCAGCGCCTGCGTTCGATGCCCACCGGCACCGTGCGAGTCTGGCGCGACATGCAAGGCATGCTCCAGATCCAGCTGGACCTGTACGGCCTGACCCCCGGCTCGTCGCACAGCGTCTCCATCGACGGGCCGCACGGCAGCGCGGCCGCCCCCGAGGTGCGGTTCCCCGCCTTCGGCGCGGACGGCACCGGCCGGGCGAACGCCACGCTGACCGCACTCAACAACGTCGCGGCGCTGCAGGACGGCAGCCGGGTCAGCTTCCGGCTGGGCAGCTCCGCCGCCGGGAGCGCCGCGGCGGACCCGGTCGCCGCGGAGCTGATCGCGCAGTCCGCCGTCCTGCCCGCCCGCCCGGATGGCGGGGTGAGCGCGGTGATCCCCCGGTCCTACGGCCCGGCCGGCAACTACCAGGGCAGGCTGCACGGCTGGGCAAAGATCGCCTACAACGCGGGGGCGCGGACCCTGAGCGTCACGGTGACCGCCTTCGGCCTGCCCCCGGGCGCCCACGCCGCGCACCTGCACCTGGGCAGCTGCCAGGACCAGGGCGGGGTGAAGTACATGCTGATGGATTTCGTGGCCGGCGCCAGCGGCGACATCGCAAGCCAGACCCGGACGGTCACCGGGGTCACCGCACCGCCGCCCGCCGGCTGGTACCTCAACCTGCACCTGGGTGCCAGCGACGCCATCCTGGCCCACGGGATGCCGACGCTGAGCTTCCGTCCCGAGCTGTGTGCCAACATCACCAGCATCCAGACGGCAGGCCACCGATGACCTCCCGGCGACAGGCCGGAACGGGCCCGCCCGGCGGCGCGGCCGCCGGGCCGGGTGCCTGTGTCCGGCTGCCGCACCCGCCCACCGGCCTGGAGCGCGGCACCCAGTGGCGGCGGGGTCTTCCCCGGCGAGGGACGCCAGCTCGGGATGCTGCGGCGCTGGCTGGCGTCGCTCCTGCCGGCCGGCCCGGCACGCGATGACCTGGTCCTCGCCGCGACGGAGCTCGCCAGCAACGCCATCTGCCACACCGCCAGCGGCCAGGACGGCTGGTTCGCCGTGGAGGTCACGCTGTGCCAGTCGGTCGTGCGGATCGGGGTCACCGACGGCGGCGGCCCGGCGCGGCCGCGGGTGATCGAGGATCCGGCCGCCGAGCGCGGTCGCGGCCTGCTGCTGGTTCGTGCCCTGGCGGTGCGCACCGGGGGATCCAGAGCCGGTCCGGGCCGGCTGCTCTGGGCCGACATCCGCTGGGATGCGGGCGGCCCGGCGGCCGCGGGCACAATGGCCGGCCGCCTGGCCGCCGGCGGGTAGCGGCGCGCCGTCGCTCCCGGAGAACGGGCCGGTCAGGTGATCCGCAGGGTGACCTGGCCGAGCCCGTCCACCCCGGCACAACGCCGCGCTGCATGGAGCGCGGCGCCCAGTTCGGCAACGGACGTATCCGGCAGGCCGGTCATTGTCGGTCCTTTCCGGGACCGAAGCCTAGGGCATGGCCCTCGCGCCGGGGCGGCGCAAGGCCCCCGGGCTGAGGCGGTCGGTGACCGTCGGCCCGGGGGGCTGGTGGCGGCTGGGTTACCAGCCTTGCGGCTTTGCCCGATCTAGTAGCCCGCGGCCTGCATTTCCTGGAGGAACAGGTCGGCCTGGGCGATGGTGGGCGTGGTCGCGCTGATGTAGTAACCGTCCGCGCCGACGGACCGGGCGGCGGTGGCCATCTGGTCCGGCGTGCCGTAGTTGGTGGAGACCTCGGCATCCACCTGGACCTGCGGGTTAGCGGCCAGGGCCTGGCCCCGGGCGGTGTTGTACAGGTAGTCGAACTCGGTCAGGTTGACGGTGTTCACCTGGTCCTGGAGGACGAAGACGTCGGAGTAGGCGGCGGCCGCGCCGGCCATGTTGCAACGGACGAACCAGTGGTCAAGGTTCTCGCCCGGCAGCTGCGGGCAGGCGGAGCCGGGCACCTGGGCCAGGTCACGAGCGGGCACCTCGGCAACCTTGTAACCGTTGGCGTGGGCAAGCTGGCCGAACAGCTTCAGGTACAGCGCCGGGTTCTGCTGCTCATTGACCGGCGTCTGCGACCACATCTCGGGGTCGTAGAGAACCCACTTGTAGTTGGGGCTGATCGCCTTGTTCTGGAGGTCGGACGCGAACTGGGCGTAGGAGGTGTAGGTAAGCACGGCGTTGGTGCTGTACCCATCGCTGATCGGGTTACCTGTCGAGTTGGGGCCGGTGCCATAAGAAGTGTTGGTGTTGAAGAAGTGGCTGGTGGTCGCCGGATCCATTTGGTTGGTGAGGTGGATGCCCCAGCCGGTCATCACCCAGTTGCGCACGCTGGCCGAGGCGGGTGCCGCCCCGATCGTGGCGGCCGAGGCCGCCGCGGCGAGCGCGGCGGTGGCCACAGCGGTGAACCTGGCGGCGAGCCGGCCGCCCCGGCCGGCCGGTGATGCTGAAGTGGCGGTCATGACGAACCCCTTAGAAATGAGCTTCAGGATTTTAAATGTCATGACCACTGTGCAAAAAATCGCGGGTGCTTCCCCAGAGGAATGCAGCCCGTCTTGGCAGGGGTGTTCGGCCCGGGCCTGATTATCCGGCGGCCGGGAATCGATAGGGAATTCGGCCCGGGGCTGCTGGCGCCAAATGGCCCGGGCCGGAAGGCCCATGATGGGCCGGCTGGTCAGCTATCGGCGGGGGTGCTCCCTGGCCCGGCGGGCGGCTAGCGCGCCGGTGCGGCCGGGGCCCGGGGCCACGGGAGGGCCTCGGGAGAGCCTCACTCAGAGTGACTAAAGCCTTACTGTATGTTACATGAAGGATGGGCGTCCGGTGCGCGATGCCCTCGATGCCGGAAACGCGGGAGTGCGCGGGATGCGGGACCTTACCGACCGCAGATTCCTGGGGCTGCTGGAAGCGGCGCCGGACGCGATGGTCTGCGTCGAGGATGACGGCCGGATCGCCATGGTCAACGCGCAGGCCGAGCGGCTGTTCGGGTATCACCGGGAGGAACTGGTCGGGCAGCAGGTCGAGGTCCTGGTCCCCGACCTGATGCGGGGCGTGCACCGGGGCCACCGGGCCGGCTACGTCGCCGACCCCAGGCCCCGGCCCATGGGAACGGGCCTGGAGCTGGCCGGGCGCCGCCGGGACGGCAGCACGTTCCCGGCCGAGATCTCCCTGTCGGCCATCGATACCGGGGAGGGCATCGTGGTCACGGCGGCCGTCCGGGACGTCAGCGAGCGGCAGGCCATTCAGGCCGAGCGAGAGCGGCTGCGCACCCATGCCGAGCGGGGCCGGATGGAGCGCCAGCTGCAGCAGTCGCAGCGGCTGGAGAGCCTGGGCCAGCTCGCCGGTGGCGTGGCACACGACTTCAACAACCTGCTGGGGGTTATCTCCAGCTACGCGGCTTTTGTGGCCGAGGAGGCGGAGCGGCAGGGCCCGGGTGAGGCATGGGCCGCCGTCCGGGCGGACATCGAGCAGGTCCTGCGGGCCGCCGACCGGGCCGCCGGGCTGACCCACCAGCTTCTGTCGTTCGCGCGGCGGGAGGTGGTCCAGCCGCGGGTGCTGAACCTGAACGAGACGGTGGCCAGCGTCGAGCAACTGCTGCGGCGGACCCTCGGCGAGCATGTCGAGCTGATGACAGTACTGCCCGGCGACCTGTGCCTGGTGCTCGCCGATCCGGGCCAGATCGAGCAGGTGCTGGTCAACCTCGCGGTCAATGCCAGGGATGCCATGCCGGGCGGGGGGAAGCTGACGATCGAGACCGCGAACACCGAGGTGGACGAGGCCTATGCCGCGGACCGGGCCGAGCCGGCCCCGGGCCATTACGTCGCGGTGAAGGTGAGCGACACCGGCACCGGGATGCCCGCCGAGGTGATCGACCGGGCATTCGAGCCGTTCTACAGCACCAAGCCCAAGGGCGAGGGCTCCGGCCTGGGCCTGGCGACCGTGTACGGGATCATGACCCAGGCCGGGGGAAGCACCCGGATCTATTCCGAGCCAGGGATCGGCACGACCGTGAGCCTGCTGCTGCCAGTGACCGACCAGGCACCATCCGCAAGGAGGCAGCCGCTGCCCCGGCCGGTGCCGGGCCGTGGTGAGGTCGTGCTCGTCGTCGAGGACGAGGCGGCACTGCGGGAAGTGACCCGCCGGATTCTCGCCCGCAACGGCTATCAGGTGCTGGTGGCGTCCAACGGCTACCAGGCGATCAACCTGGCCACCGCGAGCACGCAGCGCCTCGACGTGCTGCTCACCGATGTGGTGATGCCGGGCATGCAGGGCAGGGAGGTGGCCGAGCGGATCCACGGGCTGCGGCCGGAGGTCCGGGTGCTCTACATGTCCGGCTACACCCATGGCCTGCTCGGTGTTCAGGGTGTCCTCGAGCCGGGGGTCCACCTCATCGAGAAGCCCTTCTCCGAGACCTCCCTGCTTGTCAAGCTGCACGTCGTCCTGGGCCAGGACTGACCCGCCACCGGCGCCAGCGTTGGGTTAGTTACTCTGGGTATATGAGCAAATACTAAAAGTGAGCCAATAGCGGGGGGTGGGCCCAGTGCCTGGCGCGGAGATCTTGCTCGTGGAAGATGATGACCTCAATCAGGCCCTGGTCCCCGCGATCCTGGGCAGATCGGACCAGGCGCACCTGCGCAACGCGCACGTGACCGTGGCGGGCACGCTGGCACAGGCACGGGCGGTGCTCGCCGAGCGCCGGGTCGACCTGGTCCTGCTGGATATGCGGCTGCCCGACGGAAGCGGCCTGCCGCTGGCCGCCGAACTGCGCGACCGGCCGGGATCATCGGTGCCGGTGATAGCGCTCACCGGGGCACCGGGCGAGCACAGCGGCGACGCGCTCGCCGCCGGGTGCGTGGCGGTGCTGGGCAAGCCGTACAGCCTGGCCGAGTTGCGCCAGGTGGTCGGGGCATACCTGCCGCACGCCCGGCCAGCGCCGGAACCCGGGCCCGGGCCAGCGGCTGCCGTGCCGGAACCGCTGGCCGAGGCGCCCGGGGCGGTGTCGGCGGACGCACCCCAGGCCGCGGCGCACCGGCCGGCCGCGGCCGGGGAGGCCCGGCCGGGCCCGGCCGTGGACTTCGGGCTGCTGTTCCGCGCGGTGCCGGGCATGTACCTGGCACTGGATCCGGAGCTGACGATCGTCGCGGTCAGCGACGCCTACGCCCGGGAGACCCGGATGGCCCCCGCCGACCTCGTCGGCCGCTGCGTCTGGGAGGCGCTGCCCGAAGACCCCGGCAGCTCGCAGCCGGGCGCCCTGACCGGCCTGCGCGCCTCCCTGGAGCGGGTCTGCCGGACCAAGACCGCCGACACCATGGACGTCCAGAAGCGCTTCATGCCGCCGCCGGACGCCGGCCGTGGCACCTACGAGGCCTGCCACTTCAGGCCGGTCAACGTCCCGGTCTTCGACGGCCGCGGGAAGCTCTGCTACATCGTCCACGCGCTGGAGGATGTCACCGCCCAGGTGGCGGAGCTGGAGCGGGCCCACCAGGCCGAGCAGGCGGCGCACGACGCGAAGACGGAATATGTCCGCAGGGTCAGCCATGAGCTGCGCACCCCGATCAACACCATCATGGGCTTCGGCGAGCTGCTGTGCCTGGGCGACCTGACCGCCGAGCACCGGGAGTGGGCGTCCATGATGGCCAAGGCGGCCCGGCACCTGGCTTCCTTCATCGACGACATCGCCGATATCTCCCGTGCCGAGATGCACCGGCTGTCCGTGGCCATCGAGCCGGTGCCGGTCAGCGGCGTCATCGCCGACGCGCTCGACCTCATCCGCCCGCTGTCCGCCTCGCACGGCGTGCACCTGGACCCGCCGCCGCCGGCTGCCCAGCACGTCTTCGCCGATCAGCGGCGGCTGCGCCAGGTGCTGCTGAACCTGCTGTCCAACGCGGTCAAGTACAACCACCCGGCGGGCCGGGTCAGCGTCGAGGTCGGCGCCCAGCCGGGCGACCGGCTGCGGATCAGCATCCGCGATACCGGCAGGGGGATCGCCGACTACGACATCGGCCAGCTGTTCACCCCGTTCCAGCGGCTCGACGCGGCCCAGGCGGGCATCGAGGGAGCCGGCCTCGGCCTCACCCTGTCCAGGCAGCTCATCGAGGCCATGGGCGGCTCCATCGGCGCCACCAGCGCCCCGGGCGAAGGCAGCGTCTTCTGGGTGGAACTGCCCGTCGCCCAGGCCGCCGCCACCGCCGACGCGGTGGCCGGCGCGGATCCGGTGGTCGAGCTCCGTGCCTACACGGCGCCCAAGACCATCCTGTATGTCGAGGACATGCTGGAGACCCTCCTGCTCGTGGAGCACATCCTCAAGCAGCGGCCGTCCACCTCGCTGGTGCCTGCCATGCTCGGCGGTGCCGCCCTCGACCTCGCCGCCGAGTACCGCCCGGACCTGATCCTGCTGGACCTGAACCTTCCCGACCTCCCGGGGGAGGAACTGCTGCGCCGCCTCAAGGCCGACCCGGCCACCTGCGCCACGCCCGTGGTCATCATCAGCGCGGAGGCGGCCTGCGAGCGCGTGGACAGCATGCTGGCGATCGGCGCCGCCGCCTACCTGACCAAGCCGATCAGCGTCCGGGACTTCCTGCACACCGTGGACACCCTGCTCACCGCGCCCCGGCCCGCCGCGGTCGCCGACGACAGCGAGGCCCGCCTGGCGGAGCCCCAGCCCGAGCAGCCCCGGTCCGGAGAGTGAAGACGCCCCCGCCCTCCTCGTAGCAGGGCGGGGGGCGCTCCCCCGGCCGGGCGCGACCGGGGGACCGTGGCCGTCAGTAGCCGGCCGCCCGCATCAGCCGGAAGAACTGATCGGCCCGGCCGATGGCCGGGCTGGTGATCGAGACGTAGAACCCGTCGGCGTTCACCGACCTGGCGGCGGCGGCCATCTGGCTGGCGGTGCCGTAGTTGGTGGACAGCTCGGAGTCCACGACCGCCCGCGGGCTGGCGGCCAGGGCCTGCTGGCGGGCGCCGGAGAACAGAGCGCCGTAGGCGGCCAGGTCCGTGGTGTTCACCTGGTCCTGGAGCACGTACACGTCGGACGCGGCGGCGGCGGCCCCGGCGATGTCGCAGCGGATGTACCAGTGGTCGAGGGTCTCGCCGGGCTGCTCCGGGCAGGCGGAGCCGGAGCGGGCCACGTTGCCGAGGTCACGGCCGGGGGCCTCGATGACCTTGTACCCGTGCGCGTGGGCGAGCTGGCCGAACTGCGCCAGGTACTTGATCGGGTTGAGCTGCTCGGCCGTCGGGGTCTGCGACCATTCCTCGGGGTCGTAGAGCACCCACTTGTAGGCGTGGCTGATCGCGCCGCTCTGCAGGTCGGCGGCGAACTGGGCATAGGAGTCGTACACCAGCACGGCATTGGCGGCGAACCCGTCGATGACCGGGTTGACCGATGTCTTGGGACCGGTGCCGAACGAACCGGACGTGTTGAAGAAGTGCCCGGTGGTCGCGGGGTCGAGCTGATCGGCCAGGTGGATGTTCCAGCCGGTGGCGATCCAGTCGTGGGTGCTGGCCGAGGCCGCTGACACCCCGCCGCCAACCGTGGCGGCGAAGGCGGCGGCGGTGGCGGCCAGCAGCGAGCCGAGGGTTCCCAGCAGCGGCCGCCGCCGGCGGACGTCCCGCCGGGCACGGCGGACCGGGGGGGAGGCCGAGCATCCGGCCGGCGGCGCTGCGGTTGCGGGCATGGCATCTCTCCGTAGGCTTCGTCGGCTGCTTAATGTCATGGTCATTCTGCGAAAATTCACCTGCGGGCCCCAGAGGAATGCGGCTCCTATTGCCCGGGTAACTCGTCCCGGTCCTATTGGCCCCGTGATCCCGGTTTTGCCGGGGCAATATGGCCCGGGCCGGAAGTCACTATGCCAATGGGCCGAACGGCCCCCTCCCGGACGGCTATGCTGGCTGCGGGAAAGCCAACCGCCCGGTAATACTCCCATAATACGGCATTAAAACGGAAAATCCGATTTAACCACCTCTCGTGGAGCCGGGGTCATGTCAGCGCAAACGGCTCACGATGATGCGCGGCGCCTGCCACGGGACCCGTAACCCCAGCCGAGGACCCTGCCGATGCGCCGACCGACGGAATTCCGCCCGCGCCGCGTCTCGCGCCGCCTGGGCCCGCTCTTCGCCATGCCGGCGATGCTCTTGCTGATCGCCATGGCGCCGGGGGCCGGCGGCCAGGCGCTGCGCCCGCTCGGCTGGCCCGGGTCCGCCCCGGCCGCGGCGCTGCGGTTCCCGGGGCCCGCCCACGGCCTCTATCTGGTCATCTCCGCGCAGCACCTGCGGGACATCCGGGCGGTCGCGCCCAAGCTCGCCGCGACGCTGCTGGCGCGCCGGACCACGATCGTGCTGTCCCCGGGACCGGCGGCATTAACCGGCAAGCGGGCCGCGCTGGGGACCGCGTTCTTCACCAGCTACGCCGACTTCGCCGGCAGGCTGCACCGGCACGCCATGCCGGCCGGAGTGCGGGCGGTGGCCTACGACCCGGAGCTGTGGCAGGCCACCCCGTTCCCCGAGCGGCTCGATCCCAAGCGCTACATGGCCCTGTTCGCCGCGGCGGCGCGCCGCCACGGTTATGCGGTGATCCTGATGCCCGGCCGCGACCTGCTCGCCGCGGCAAGCTCGTGCCGGCAGCAGCCGTGGGAGGACCTCGACACCGCCTTCCTGCGGTGCGGGCTGGCGGGCGAGAGTGCCCGGCTGTCCCAGATCTTCGAGATCCAGACCGCCCCGGTCGAGACGCGCGCCGCCGAACTGCGCGCCTTCGCCGCGGCCTGCGCGAAGCAGGCCAGGGCCGCGAACCCCGCGGTCGTCCTCATCGCCACCCTCAGCACCCAGCCGGGCAGCAGATGGGTCAGCGGCTGGCAGCTCACGCGGGCCGCGGCCGCGGTGCGGCCGTTCGTTCAGGGTTTCCAGCTCAACATGACCCGGCGGTCTACCCGTGCCGCGGTGGCGTTCCTGCGGACGATCCCCGCGCTCGGCGGATGACGACCCGCCAGCCGGGCCGCGAGCCGATGACGACCCGCGGTCCGCGGATCGAGCGCGGGTCGATGCGCGCGCCCAGGCGGCGGGCGACGTGCGGTCGTGGCGGGGGCGGCGGGCCGTAGCTGGCGGCCGCGCGGGGGTGGATCGGCGGGTGCATGGCGGCCAGCATTTCCTGCGGCGTCGCAAAGTCCCAGAGCCGGCAGTGCAGCACGGCCAGGGTGTCCAGCGGCCCGAGCGACATGCGGTAGGACAGCTTGGGGGAGAACCGGCCGTTGATCTGGAATCTGCGGCCCATGGCCTTGTCGAGGTAGTCGCCGCCGAAGACCACGGGGAAGTGGCGGTCCAGCCACCCGAGGACAAAGGGCGGGATCTTGTCGTCGTTCGTGCCCGCCTGCCCGTAGTCCGACTCGGGGATCGCCATGGACCACGGCTTGTACCCGGGCACCTTCTGCTCCAGCTGGCGCGCCCCCCAAACCATGTTGTTGGCGATCCGGTGCCGGTACTGGGCGAAGGTTTCCTGGTGCCCGGGCTGGCCCGGCTGGCCGGGGAAGTACTGGAGGTAGGCGAACGCCGCCCCGGTGTCGCCGGTCTTGTCCCAGTGGATCTCCTCCCTGCCGTAGCCGAAGTGCAGCTGGACGTTCCAGGTACTGCCCTGGGACATCTGGGTGAGCTGCGACCAGGACAGGCTGAACTTCGGGTTCCCGCTCACCCAGGAGGGCACCACCAGCTCGGTCGCATGGAAGCCGTACGACCGGAGCAGGTCGTTGGCGGCCCGGTAGGCGTCCAGCCGGCCATCGTCAAAGGTCAGCAGGATGGGCCGGGACGGCAGGCCACGGTACCCGTGCCCCACGAAGTGCGCGTACTGCTGGATGGTCAGGGTGTGAAAGCCGGCCACCTTCAGCGCGCGCATCTGCTCGGCGAACAGCTTGCGGGACACCGTGAGATAGCTCGCCGGGCCCCCGATGCTGTGGTACATGAGCACCGGGACCACCTTGTGATAGTCGGGGAACGACGTCCAAGCGCGGTAGTCCGCGGCGGACAGCCGCACCGGCACCGGGGGGAGCGGGGCGCGGCCGGCCTCGGCCGTGTGCAGCCGGGTTACCAGGATGCCCGCCGCGATGCACAGCAGGCATCCCCAGCCAACCAGCCCATGCGCTACTGACCTGCTGATGCTGGCCCGCGCCCCGCGTTCCCTGCTCATCTGCCGCTCCCCCCGTATGTCCCGCGCTTAGTCCCTGACCAGGTCGTCCACCGGGCGTGCCTGCCTCGGGGTCACCTGGCCGGCCCGGATCGGGCGGCCGCGGCGCCAGCTGGTCTTGGGCAGGATGTGCTCCACGGCGACCCGGTCGCGGTTGGCGCCGATGGCGTCGAACATGTGCTCGACCAGGGTCTCCGACAGCAGGTGCGGCTCCAGGCCCAGGTCAAGCAGCTTGGTGTGCTTGGCGTTGTAGTAGTGGCCTTCCTTCTCCACCCGGGGGTTGGCGACCGGGTTGATCGCGACGTCGATGCCGCACTCCTTGCCCGCCCGCTGCACGAGCTCGGCGAGCTGGTTGATGGTGAACTGCTCGGTGAACTGGTTGAACACCCGGAACTCGCCCCGGTCGGCGGGGTTGAGGCAGGCCAGTTCCACGCACCGCAGCGTGTCCAGGATGTTCAGGAACCCGCGGCACTGCTCGCCCGAGCCGTACGGGGTGAGCGGGTGCCCGATGACCGCCTGGACGCAGAACCGGTTCAGCGCGGTGCCCCAGATCTCGTCGTAGTCGAACCGGGTCGCCAGCCGCGGATCCAGCCTGGTCTCCTCGGTCTCGATGCCGTAGACGACGCCCTGGTTCAGGTCGGTGGCGCGGATCCCCCAGACCCGGCAGGCGAACTCGATGTTGGTCGAGTCGTGCACCTTGGAGCAGTGATAGAAGGAGGCGGGCAGCTTGGGGAAGGGCAGCCGGTCGTGCCGGCCGTTGTGGTCGATCTCCAGCCAGCCCTCCTCGATGTCGATGTTCGGGGTGCCGTACTCGCCCATCGTGCCGAGCTTGACCAGGTGCGCGTCCGGCGCGAACTCCTGGATGGCCCAGATCACGTTCAGCGTGTTGATGACGTTGTTGTACTGGGTCAGCACGCAGCGGCGGCGGTCCTTCATCGAGTAGGGGGCCGCCGGGATCTCCCCGTAGTGGATGATCGCGTCCGGCGGGAACTCCCGGAACACCTGCTCCACCACCGACCACTCGGTCAGGTCGCCCTCGGTCACGGTGATGGTCTTGCCGCTGACCTCACGCCACGTCCCCACGCGGGTGGCGAGGTCGGGGGCGATGACGGTCAGCGAACCGCTGCCCGCCTCCGCGTGAACCTTGCGGCGCAGGTAGTTGTCCACGACATGGACATCGTGGCCACGGTTGGACAGGTACATGGCAGTAGGCCAGCCCAGATACCCATCGCCGCCCAGGATCAGAATCTTCATCCCCGTTCCTTTCGTATCGACTGGTGTGTCATGCGGCGTCGCCGACGCGTTTTGGCGACAAGCCCTGAATGAGCCGTGCGGTCTTCTTCCCGGCTGTTCCGGCGAGCCGCTTGCGTGACGGCGGCGGCCGGCCTGGCGTCTGGGTGAACGCCAGGGTGAGCAGCGTCTCCAGCGCATAGAAGGAGACGATGAGCCGGAATATGAGATAGCTGGGAATCGAGGCGATGAGCCGGGTGTCTCCCAGCAGCACCATGCAGGCGATCATCTGGATGAGCTGGACCCCGAGGAATATCGCCCCGCCGGCCGAGATCTCCTGAAGCGGCACCGAGGAGTGGTTGAGCAGCACCAGGAAGATCCCGGCCGCCGCGAAAGGCAGCACCATGAGCCTGCGGAACATGATGAAGCCCGCCCACGGCAGCATCCAGACGCAGCGCAGCCCCTGCAGCATGTAGATGCCGGACTTGTTCCTCGCCAGCATGTGGTAGGTGCCGCGGGCCCACCGCATCCGCTGCTCGCGCAGGTAGGCGAACGTGCTCGGCATCTCCGTGTAAGCGCGCACCGAGGCGTCCGAGACGATGCGGTACCCGAGGCGGCCGACCCGGACGGTCATGTCGGCGTCCTCGCCGTTCACTCCCTCGGCGAAGCCGTTGAGCTTGACCAGCAGGTCGCGCCGGTAGGCGACCAGGGCGCCGGGCAGCACCCCGATCGCGTCCACGGCGTTGTACCCGGCACGCTTGAACCCGACCTGGTAGTAGACCTCCAGGGCCCGCATCCGGCAGATCCAGCTCTCCTGGACCCGGGGCAGCGGCATCCCGCTGGCCCCGCCGACGGACGGGTCGCCGAAGTGCCGGATCAAGCCGAAGAGCACCGATCGCGTCACCAGCGTGTCGGCGTCGATCCGGAGGACGATCTCCTCGGTCACGTGCCTGAGCCCGTAGTTCAGTGCGAATGCCTTTCCCTTGGACTCGCACTGGAGGAGGACGCCACGGACGTGCCGGGCTTCACGAATGGCGGCCCTGGCCTCCTCGAGCGTCCGGTCGCTGGATCCGTTTTCCACCACATAGACGGTGCAGGCTTGCGGATAGTCGGCGACCGCCTCGTCGATTGCCCGGACGCAGTCGCCGATGAGCCCTTCCTCGTTCCGCGCGGGAACGACGATGCCCACCGGGAACAACATCGTGTGCCTGCCGCGCCGGGTGCAGCGGCGGGTGATGTTCAGGGCATAGAGCATTCCGGGAAAAAGCCCGAAGAAAACCACGAGCGCGGACGCGATGCCGCCGAGCAACGGCGCCTTGGACAGCAGGACAAGGAGCTCCCCCCAGTGCCTTTTGACCAGCAGCACGGCGACGACCGCCGCGGCCACCACGATGCCGAGCAGTGCGGCATCCCGGTGCGGCCGCTGGCGCTCGGCGCGCACCACCACGCCGGGCGGCAGCGCCGCGCTGGTGAAGACGCCGAAGGCCAGTGCCACGATGCCGTCGAGCCCGGCGATCGTGTTGCCCAGCGCCCCGAACGGCCCGGGCCCGCCGAGCACCGCCGACCGGGTCAAGGCCAGGTCGGTCAGCACCACGAGCACGGCGAACGCCAGCACGGTCGTGCCGAACAGCCGCAGCCGCCGCCGGACGGTGCCAGCGGCGAGCAGCGCGAACAGCAGCGCGAGCAGCAGCATCAGGGGCCTGACGGCCACCGAGGTCTGCTTGCCGAACGTGCCGGCCGGCACGTTCGCGACAGCGCGCAGCAGCGCGCCGTACGTGCGAGTCAGCGGCGGTATCCACCCGTCGAGGGCCGCGGCGCAGGCGGCGAACAGGGACAGGAACACCGGTGCCACCCAGCGCGGGCGTGACACGCTGAGCCCGGACGGTGCGGTGTCCGGGGTGATGAAGAAGCCAGCGGGGCGGCCCCGGGTGGTGTCGTACCCGATGCCGGACGGCAGGGGGCGCTTGCCCCCGGCCGGGCCCGGCGGGCGAGCGGCGCCATCGGCCCTTGGCGCGGGGTCATCGCCCCGCCCCGGCGCGGGCTCCTCGTCGTGCCCCATGCGGTACTACCTCCAGCGTCTGGTCGTGATGGCGCGCGCCGCCTTACTGGCCGGCGGTCCGGTATTCACACCCGCCCGGCCAAGCCGCGCCGCCGCCAGCGGCGTCCGGCCGGGTGAATCAACGCGGCTTGATATCCGCCCGGTGCCCGGCGTGCCCGCTCACGGCACCTATGGCGTATCGAAAGGGTGCTCTGGCCTTAGCGGGCCGGTGCCGGTGCCGCGCAAATACTTTGCCATGTGGCGGCATCCGGCTTTTTGACCCGGCAGGCACTGGCGATGGCGCTTTATGACCCACTCCCATCGTATCGCCAGAAGATGAGCATCCTTGATTGTCTTGCCGGGCTAATTATGGCCACCTGTAGCCCGGGAACACGCCGTAAGGGTACAGGAAATGCCCGGTGCTGTCAGCGAGGATCGGCAGAAGAACACAGATTACCGTACAGCCGGGTGCGAGGTGCCGGATGATGTGGCGGTTTGACTCTTTCGCCGTGCCGTTGACTCAACAATCGGAATCTCCTGAATTCATGTGTAAGAACTCAGTTTTCAATTCTTAGCGGGACAATTCTTCCGGCCCGGCGCCGGCGGGCCCGGCGCATCGGGGCGCCGCGGTGGCGGGGGGCCCGGCGCATCGGGGCGCCGCGGTGGCGGGGTTACCCCCCCGGGTGCACCGGCCATCCGGGCGGCGAAGGCCGCGGCCTGGGAACGCCGCTGCATGCCCAGCTTGGCCAGCACGGAGGACACATAGTTCTTGGCCGTCTTCTCGGACAGGAACATACGCTCGGCGATCTGCCGGTTGGTCAGCCCCTCGCTGATCAGTTCCAGGACCCGCTTCTCCTGCCCGGACAGCGCGGACGCCGGATCCGGTCCGGAGGTCCGCCGGCGCAGGCGCTCTATCACCCGCTGCGCCGTGTGCGCGTCGAGCGTGGACTGGCCCGCCGCCACCGTGCGCACCGCCCCGACCAGTTCGGTACCGGGGGTCTGCTTCATCACGTAACCGGCCGCACCGGCCATGATGGCCCCCATCAGCGCCTGGTCGTCGCTATAGGCGGTGAGCATCAGGCAGGCGGTGCCGGGCAGCTCGGAGCGGATCTCGCGGCACAGCGACACGCCGTCGCCGTCCGGGAGCCGGACGTCGAGCAGCGCCACATCCGGCTGGACCGCCTTGAGCCGGTCCATGGCCGATTCCGAGTTCCCGGCCTCGCCGACCACGTCGATGTCCGCCTCGGCCTCCAGCAGCCCCTTGAGCCCGCGCCGGACCACCTCGTGATCATCGATGAGAAACACGCGGATCCTCGCCCGCTCTCGGCCGGCCTGCCCGCTCGCTGCTTCGCTCATCTCGCGCCCGCCATCCCCCCGCGCCGCCATGACGAAAGCGGCGAAACCCGGTACCAGGCCGGGCCATGACTTATTGCTATATTCAAACTACTATAAGTAACAACGTGCCCGCCTCGCCCGGCCGGCCCGGCCTCCCGGACAGCTTCTCGGCCTCGGCGTTCACCCCGGTGATCCGGCCCTGGCCATCGACGCAGACCATGGCGTCGGGGGCTGCTTCGAGCAGATCGGCGAATGCCCGGTCCCCGGATTGCTCCACGCCGCCTCCTCGCGTGGCCTACCTGCTGTCACTTAAAGTAGTGTACTAATTACTATATGTGCTGAAGGGTGGGCGCCGAAGGCGGGCGAGCAGGCCACATGCCGCGATACGGACAGGGGGTGGAGCGTGACGAACGGCGCCGGACGAGACAGAATCCGGGTCTGTCTTGTAGATGATCATGCCTTGATCCGTCAGGCCCTGAGGGACCGCTTTGCCAGGGAGCCCGACATCGAGGTGGTGGGCGAGGCCGCGACGGCGCGGTCCGCGCTCGCCTTGGTGGGGTCGCTCCAGCCGGACGTGGCCGTGCTGGACGTGCAGCTCCCCGACGGTGACGGCGTGACGATATGCCGTGAGATCCGGTCGGCGGTCCCGGAAACGGCCTGCCTGATGCTCACCGGGCACTCCGGTGACGAGGCGCTGGTCGGGGCGATCATGGCCGGCGCGGCCGGCTACGTGAGCAAGGAGAACTTCGCGGAAAAGCTGGTGATGGCGGTCCGTGACGTGGCGGCGGGCCGGTCCGCCCTGGATCCCGGTGCGGCCAAGACGGCCATGGACATGCTGCGCGAGGGCCTGGGCACCGGGCTGGGCCTGTCCGGGCGGGACCGGCAGGTGCTGGAACTGGTCGGGGACGGGCTCACCGACCGGCAGATCGCGCAGCGGCTGGACGAGCCGGTGGAGGCCGCCAAGGGTGAGGTGCGTTCCCTGCTCGGCAAGCTGGGCTTGCCCGGCGGGCGCGCGGCGGGCGCGAGCTGAGGGCTGGCCGCAAAGGGGGTGTAGATGCACGGCATCGCCGGGGCGCAGGCGGGTGGTGCGCGGAAGACCATCAGGGTGTTCGTGGTCGACGACCACGAGGTTGTCCGGATGGGGCTGAAGGACCTGCTGGCCGCCGAGCCGGACATGGAGGTGGTCGGCGAGGCGGCGACGGCGGAGTCCGCCGTGAACCGGGTACCGGTGCTGGGCGTGGACGTGGCCGTCCTGGACGTGCGGCTGCCCGACGGTGACGGCGTGGAGGTGTGCCGGGAGATCCAGTCGGCAAGCCCGGGGACGGCCTGCCTGATGCTCACCGGGTACGGCGATGACCGGGCGCTGCTGGCGGCGATCATGGCGGGCGCGGCCGGCTATGCGATGAAGCAGTCGAACGCCGCGGAGGTGGTCGAGGCGGTGCGCGCGGTGGCCGAGGGCCGGTCCGCGCTCGGCCCCGAGGCGGCGCAGCGGGTGATGGCGCTGCTGCGGGAGAAGGCGGAGACCACCGATCCCCTGGCGGCGCTGTCCAGCCAGGAGAAGCGGGTCCTTGAACTGATCGGCGAAGGGCTGACCAACCGGCAGATCGCCGAGCAGATGTTCTTGTCAGAGAAGACCGTCAAGAACTACGTGTCCTCGCTGCTCACCAAGCTCGGCATGCAGCGGCGATCGCAGGCGGCGGCGCTGGCCGCGCGGATCGGCGACAGGACGGGCGATGACTTAGCCCCGCCGCCTGGCCGGCCGGGCCAGCTCCTGCTGGCCGGTTCCCGCCCAGGAATTCCCAGCTGAGCAAGGCCCGCGCCCGCGGGCTCGTCGTTCACCAGGCGGGTGGATGCGCGCCGATCACGGAGGAGGGGGCAGGTGACAGCGAACCCCGGTGGCCCGCGGGTACTCGTCGTGGACGATACCGGCGAGGTCCGCATGCTGATCCGCCGGGCGCTGGCCGCGCACGGCTATCAGGTCGACATGGCGGCCTCGCTGGCCCAGGCGAACGCGCTGGGCCCGGCCGGATACGACGTGGTCCTTGTCGATGCCCACCTGGGCACGGAACGGGGGACCGATCTCATCGACGCGCTGCTGGCGGCCGATCCGGCCGCGGCCGGGCGATGCCTGGTGATCACCGGGGGCGCCACCGGCCAGTTGCCCCCCGGCGTCGCCTGTCTCCCGAAGCCGTTCCGGCCGGCCGACCTGCTCGGCGCCGTGCGGGCGCTGCACCGGCCGGGGGACACGGTGCCGGATGACATTCTGCCCGCGCCGGTGCTCGCCGCCGCCGTGCCGACGGCCTCCGCTGCCGTGCCCGCGGCCGCTGCCACGGCCACCGCGGCCGGTGCCACGGCCACCGTGCCCGCCTCGGAAGCCTTGCCGCCGCGATCGCGGCAGGCCGCGGCCAGGCCAGGCGGCCAGGCAGCCCGGATGCCCACCGCCTGGCGGCTGCTCGGGCTGATCCGCGGGCTCCGGTCGAGCGAGCGCGCGGTCCTGGCGGACTTCGTGCACGACGGCCCCATCCAGGAACTCGCCGCTGCATCCCTGGCCCTGCAACTGACCGGCGGCGATGGATCCGCCGACCGGACCCGGTTGTTCGGCGAACTCGAGCAGGAACTCGCCGCGGCGGGCCGGTCGCTGCGCTACCTGACCGACGGTGACTGGCCGTTCCTGCCGCCGGGGGCCGCGCTGCCGGAGATCATCAGGCAGCGGACCGCGTGGCTGCCGCTGTCCTCGATCACCGTGGACATCCGGCACACGTGCGCCGCGCTGCGCGCCGAGGCTCCGCTCATCGCCGACGTTGTCGAGCTGGCCCTGTTCCTCATGACCAGCGACGGCCCGCTCAGCCAGGCGCACGTCTGCGTGCAGGCCGGGGAGGACGACGCCGAGATCGTGCTGACCCTCACCCAGCCCGGCGACGTGCGTGACTGGACCGCGGACACCGAACAGCTCGCCGAGCTGGCGTCGATCCTGGGCGGCATCGCGCACACCGAGCGCGGCCCGGCCCGCTGGCAGGTCCGTATCACCCTGCCCAGGCAGTGCGCGGTGGACGACCGGCGGCACTGACCAGCGGGCCAGTAAACCGGCGGAGCCGGCGAAACGACGGTAATCCGACGCCGGCGAGGCTCGTTATGGGGTTCCTGACACGGTTGCCGACGACGACGGGCTGGGCGCCGGAGAGCTCGGCGGCGCGGTGGTGGGCGCGATCGTCGGATGCGGCGTCACGGTCTGGCGCGGCGTGGCGGTCCGGTGCGGGGACGGCGTCGCCGACGGGGTCGGCGAGCGGTGCGGCGTGCGCCGCGGGGCGGGCTTCGGGGTGTGCGACGGCGCCGCCGAACCGCTCTGCTGCGTGCCCGCGGGGCTGTCCCCGGTCGTGGCGCTGGGGGAGGGCGGCTTGACCCACCCGTAGAGCACGAGCGTGCCCAGGAAGATGGCCAGCAGTACCCAGGTGGAGGTCCGGATCCGCCGCATCAGCCGCCCCCGTTGGGCTCGATGCCCTCGATCGTGGGCGGCAGGTTGATGCCCTCCCTGAGCAGGCCGGCCGCGATCCGGGCGCGCAGCGCCCGGCCGACGTCGAACTGCCTGCCAGGGAGCGTCCTGGCGACCACGCGGACCTGGAACTGGGTCACGTCGATGCTCTGCACGCCCATCACGGCGGGCGGGTCAAGCAGCAACTTGCTCAGCTCCGGCTCGGCGTAGGCCTCCTCGCCGATCTGCCGGAGCAGATCGCTCACCTGGTTGACGTCCACCGTGGCGGGCACCGGCACGTCGAGCACGGCCCGGGCCCAGCCGCGGGACAGGTTGGTCACCTGGCCGATCTGGCCGTTCGGGGTGATGACCACCTCGCCGTCGGCGGTGCGCACCGTGGTGACCCGCAGCGTGACGTCCTCGACCGTCCCCATCGCCGCGTTCGACACGCTCGGCACGGCCAGCCGCACCAGGTCGCCGAACCCGTACTGGCGCTCGGTGATGATGAAGAACCCGGCCAGGATGTCCTGCACGACGCGCTGCGCACCGAAGCCCAGCGCCACGGCGACCACGGCGGCCGGGGCGACCAGGCTCGTCAGCGGGATGCCGAGGCGCGCGGCGACCGCGATCCCGGTGGCGCAGTAGATGATCACCAGGGTGGCCCAGGTGATCACCTGGGCCAGGGCGTGCCGGTGTTTCGCCGCCTCCGAGCGGACCAGGGCGTCGGTCTCCCTGGCGTTGGCGTCGATCCGTTTGGTGATCTTTTCGCCGAGCCAGGACACGAGCCGGGTCAGCAGGATCGTCCCGACCACGAGCAGCACGATCTCCAGCCCGCGGCCGCGCGCCCAGTGGCTGACGTAGTCCAGTGACATCACAACCAGCAAACATAGCCGCCGGGCGGCGCGCACCTGGTGCCGATGACCAGGCCGTGGCCGGCTGCGGGCGGAGGCTTGGCCGACCGCTGGCGCGGCCGCAGCGGCCGCTAGCGTGGCCGCAGCGCCCAGGACCGGAGGTGGTGATAGCCGCGCACGGCAGCGGGCCGCCTGGCCTGGAGCCGGTAGTGACCGTCCGCGCGCAGCGCCGCGGCGAGCTCGGCATCCACCAGCGCGGTACCCGGCCTGGCCAGCGACGTCAGCCGGGCCGCCAGGTTGACCACCGGGCCGTACACGTCGCCGAACCTGCTCAGCACCCGGCCCGCCGCCATGCCGACGCGCAGCGCGGGCAGCCCCTCCCCGGCCCGCGCCGGGCTGGTCAGCCGCAGCGCTATCTCGGCCGCGTCGGCCGGCCGGTCTGTGACGAAGAGCACCTCGTCCCCGACCATCTTCACCACGCGCCCGTGGTTGCTCACGACGGCCTCGGAGGTGTCCTCTTCGAAGGTTTCCAGCAGGTCCGCCAGGTCCTCGATGGGCGAGTGCCTGGCCGTCCTTGTGTACCCGACCATGTCGGCGAACCCGACGGTCGTGGTCGCCGCGGACGGCTCACCCGGCGGCTGGAGCAGGATGCGCTCGTACGCCGCCGCGAGGTGCCGCCGCCACACGTAGGACTGCAGGCGCTCGATGACCGGCAGCAGCAAACCGGCCATGTCGGCGGCGCCGGCCTCCCGCGCCGCTCCGCCCGCGGCCAGCCTGCCGGCGCCCGCGGCCAACATGTCGGCCCGGGCCATGACCTCTCTGGCCTGCCACTCGGCGAGCCGGGACAGGGTCTGCCCCATCACCCGGGCGTGCGGCACCTCGTCCTCGATCGCCATCGTGCCGCTGGCCACCAGGGCGTCCCAGGTCCGCAGGGCCTCGATGTCGCCGTCGGTGAACACGGCCTCGTCGTCGCCCACCTCGGCGAAGCCCATGGCCATCCAGAGCCGGTGGGCCCGGTCCCTGTCGACGCCGGTGGCCTCGCTGACCTCGGTCCGGTTGTACCGGCGCTGACCGCCGAGCATCAGTTCCTCGACCCGCGCGGCCGCTTCCCCGGCCCGCCCGGCTTCCCCGGCTTCCCCGGCCCGCCCGGGGGGTTCCCCGGCCCGACCCGCAGCGTCCTCGATCCGCCCGGCGGTGGCCTCGGTGTCCATCGGTGTTCCCGCCCGGGCGGCCTAGCGGACGGTGTGCACGATCAGCACATCGCACGGGGACCGGCGGGATACCGCCGCCGGCACCGACCCGAGCAGCCGCCCGGCGATCGTGTTGAGCCCGCGGTTGCCCACCACCAGGAGGTCGGCCTGGTGCTCTTCCAGCGCGCTGATCAGTGCTTTCACCGGCTCGCCCGGCACGGACAGCCGCTCGATCTTGCCCGCGCCACGGGCGGCGGCCCGTTCCGCGGCCGTGCGCAGCGTCTCCTCCGCCGGGGCCGAGCCGACCACCGAGTACGCCTCATCCCCGAGCACGTCCTCGGCCATCGCCACCTCGCGCGGCCCTGCGGGCTCGTAGGCGCACACGATGACGAGCCGTGCCGTG
>WNGQ01000989.1_pt1 | contig 29456 bp, 25 predicted proteins | sample 5407661 | NCBI WGS metagenome assembly WNGQ01 (sample SAMN13153382, study PRJNA577476) | soil metagenome | isolation source: 60 cm soil or saprolite under Garry oak tree replicate 2 | place: USA:California | collected 2016-06-15 | reverse complement strand
GTAAATGTTGAATTTCATGGATCTGGCACGTTCTGGTGATCAGGTAATAGGTGTACATTTGGAAATGAAACGGCTGGGAATTTGCCCTTTCTCTGTTGAGAAGTTGCTTTTCCACTGTTTTGAGAAGGCTGATCAAACGTGGGGGTGAGGAGATATCTCATTCACAGAAGAATCAGCAAGATTTCAACTGTTTCAGGTCTGGCACAATTTAGGTGAAGGATGAGCTTCTCTCATGAAAATCATGTTCTTTTTGAGCACAAACACTATCGGTTTCTGTCTCTATTAAAGAAGAGCTTTCACCTAAATTGTGCCAGACCCCACGGGATGTGCAACGAGCTGACAGCAAGCGAGCAAGAGTGTAGGTAAGCAGGCAGTGATAGACGAGAGAGAGATTGCTGGAAGGAGACAAAGAATCTCCGCCCTCATGATTTCTCAGAGAGATGCAACTTCTTCTTGAAACTTCTTTGTGCTTGTTCGTTTCTCCTAACGCTCGCTGACAGCAAGAAAAGCGGGAACGCCAGCAACAGTAATGCGCAGAAGGGGTGGTCCCCACCAGGCATTGCGTGCGAGCCGATCGTGCCAACTCCAGCGATGATGAGAACGGATCGAGCGAGGAGGACGAGATGGAGGGGAGGTTTTTTCTGGAATTTCTGCCAGGGGAAGGATTTCGACGTACTGGCTGCGCCAATGGACGATCCAGGTGCGACGAAGCGCTCGACCTGCTACATCCACCCACCGTATCGCTTGGAGAAGATGAGGATCTTGTTCTACAGATGAAGGAGAGGGTAAGAGACGGCGGACCGCACTGATCCGACGAGCGCGATTCCCTTTGGCATTTCGCCCCAGACATTGTTCCCGAAGCGTACAGTGCGGACAATCCATCTGGGAGGCGACGGAGACGGCCCGTTGTGTAAACGCTTTCTCTTGACGTACTTCACTCAACCACAGGCTGGCTCCCGCTGGACAGCGCAGCGTTCCGTCTTCTTGCAAGACGAAAGTATCGGCTCCCAAACGCCCTGCGGCACGTCCAAATGCCGCTGCCCGCTGCCAAGGTCCATACTCCTGAGGCGGGCTTTCCTCTGGCACGAGAAAGGGAGGAGCTGCCTTGACAGGTGCCCATTCGATCTCGCGTGTCTTGCCCCCTTGCATCGTCTTTCCCAGTGAGAGTCGCAGATTCCACACCCATTGACAGGCCACTTGCCACAGTTCCTGCCCACACTCCGTGTAGGAGCACCAGCGGTCGGGATCTTCTTCCAGATCTTCATCAGCGAGCACGGCCTCGAAGGCTCCCCGCCCATGGTAGAGATCGAGCACCTCCTCGACCAAGAACCCATCGATGGGCAGTGTTGTGACGAAGAGTTCGTAGACCCATTCACCGATACACTTCCCCACTGAAACTCTCTTGCCGGCAGCGGGAACGTGGTGTCTGGCCACAATGACATGGGTTTGAGACAATTCTGCATCCAATTGCAGCAAACCGCCATCGAACAACTCAACTACCTCATCGCTATTCACTCGCGTCACACTCGCTGTCGGAGGATGAGTCAGCGCGCCTTGGATCTGAGGATGCTCCAGGACGTGATAGCCTCTCGCCCGCGTGACAAAATACACGCCTGCCTCAAGCAGTTGAGCCATTGCTACCGCATCGCCGTATTGCCCATCGAGACGAACTAAAGCGACCTGTGGAGTGAGGGCAAAGCGTTGCAAGTAGGTTGTAATGGACCGGAGTGCTAAAGTGAGTTCACCCAGATAGTCGCCATTGCCTCGGCCAGCATAGGTGCCGATCCATTGACGGGTATGCATCTCTGCGAGCGACCGTGCGTGTGCAGACGACCTCCCCCCGTTTTCGCCCGGTGTAGCCTAGCGCACAGACCGCATCAAATCGGCGGCGAGGGGGAGGCAAAGTGGGATCACGGGGCAACGCTCGCTGCCGTGCTGCCTGGCGTGTGGCATCCACATCAAAGACGATGGAGCGGTGCCCCTGCCGATCCCAGATACCACCGATGGAATCGTTCGTCCACCCCTGGGCAAAGCTGGACTGCTCGAAAAGCGTGCGAAACGCTTCCAGGCAAGGACGGTCTACGCTCGCCAGGAAACGACTTATCGGTACTTTGTGGACTCGGGAAATACTGTTTCCTTGCTCGTTTTCAGATGGCCGATGACACCTGTCTCCATAAGGTCAGAGATAACACAGGACGATTGCCTTGGATTGAGCAAAATTCCCGAGTCCACAAACTACCGTTATACCAACTCCCTTTCTATGTGGTATAATAAAGGAAAATGTATGTGGAAGGGAATGAACAGTATCAATGGGACATCGAATCACACGAGCGGCCTCACATCTGTCGACGGATGAGGTCAAGGAACGCATGAAAACGGAGAGGCGTCCGTGGGTGCTCCAACACTGGTGGATTATCTACAATGCGCAGGTTTCGCCTCGGAAGGCCGAGGAGATTGCTCTGCATACGGGAGTCTCAGCCACCACGGTACATCGGGTCATTGCCAGGTACAATCGTTTCGGATCAGCAGCCATCGAGCAGTCCGCCAAAGGCGGACGCCATCACGAATATCTGACTCTCGAGCAAGAACAGGACTTTCTCCAGCCCTTTTTCGCGCGAGCCGAACAGGGAGAGATTGCCACAGTCGAGCAGATTCAGCAGGCCTTTGAAGCCGAAGTGCAGCATGAAGTCCATGTCAACACCATCTACCGCCTCTTGCATCGACATGGCTGGCGCAAACTGGCTCCGCGTGCGCGTCATCCCAAGGCGAACCAGGAAGAACAAGACGCCTTTCAAAAAAAAACTTCCAGCAAGAGGTCCAGGCAGCCCTGAGCACGCGAGAGCCCACCGATGAGCGACCGGTGTTGAAGATGGCCGAAGATGAGGGCTGCTTTGGCCGCCGAAGCCTCCCCAGACGAGCTTGGGCTCCCCCTGGTGTCAGGCCCCACGCGCCACAGCAGCTTATTCGTGAGTATAGCTATGTCTATGCCGCAGTGGCTCCCGCAGAGGGCAAAATGACCTCGCTCATCCTTCCGTCTGCCGATACGGAGATGATGGGCCTGTTTCTGGAGCATGTGTCGGCGACCTATGAGAAGTACTTTGTGGTGATGCAAGTCGATCAAGCGAGTTGGCATGTGACCAAAGACCTGAAGATCCCGGAAAATATCCGGCTCATTGCTCAGCCTGCCTACAGTCCCGAGCTCAACCCGGTGGAACATATTTGGGAGGAATTACGCGAAAAACAGCTCGCGAATCTCGCTCTTCCCTCGCTTGATGCCGTGATTGACAAGGTGTGTGATGGACTGAATCAGCTGGAAGCCGACCCTGAGCGTCTCCGCTCGATGACTTACTTCCCTCATTTTAGAATGGTCTCTTAGAACGCGGATTGGTATTAAGCTGGAGCGATGGGGAAACGGATCGGCGAACCACGCAGGAACAGAAGGACGATGCACTGCAGAGGTTTGAACCTCTATGTCAGGGTTCGGTATCATACCCAAAGAGACCTCCTCATGAGAGTGTGTTTTGATTCTCTCTCATTAAGGGTCTCTTTTCTCTTTACGCTGCTAGCTTGCTGTCAGCTCGTTGCGCATCCCGTGGGAAGAGCGACTTTTCGGGTCATTTATCACTCACTGAACCAGTTATATCATTTATTTCACGCTATATAAATAGACTCACCGGAACCGACGGGTTTCGGCTCCTCTCTCACCAATTTTCTCCCTCTTCCTTGCTCCTTCAGGAAAACTGTATCAAAAGCTCCAAGACCTTCTCGCTGAGGATGAAAAAGCCCAGAGAAGCACTCCTCCAATTCTACAACATCAGAGGCCAGGACCAAGAAATCCGGCATATGGTATACCCTCTTCAGAATGGCCGACTGTCCTACAACGTGTGCTTGAGAAGAAAGAACCTCTCCGAACAATTGCGAATGACTATGGCGTCTCTCATGAAACGATACGGCGTGTTGTTCGTACTGCGCATTGCGGCTAAAAGGTCTATTTTAGAACAGATATGCTAAGTAGCCAGCACACGTCGCCGACAGGACAATCTGCTCGCTCGGTGCCGCAATCGTGTTCGGAAACTTCGAGAAGAGCACCGGGACCGTGGGGATTGCCATCCCCGACTCGAGGGCATGGCGGCGGTAGTTGAGCCCAACGCAGATGATTTTGCCGAGGTTCGCAACACACGGACCAAACGTGACCGTCGCTTCATCATGCAGCCAGTGCCGATCCGAGTCTGACGTGAGCAGGTGCTGTACAAAGCGCTCAAGGGCCGCACACGCCGCAGACCCACCTGCACACACCGCTGCGAGGCTCGCCGGGATCGCGTCATGCCGTTCGGTTGATGAGGTATCGTTGAGTGCGGCTGTAATATCCACAATCCCATGCAGAGTCTTGACACCGAGATGCAATCCCTGCCCTGTTCTGAATTGTAAGAGAATCATCTTTCCCTCTCTTGGCTTCGAGCACCGGTGGACAAGCGCCATCGTCGACTCCCGGTGCAGGTGAACGCTGCGATGCCTATCACTCCAGTAGCCATCCCCCGTCGACCACACAGTTATGGCCGGTAGAGGCGCGACTGACGTTGCTCAGATAGAACAGAATATGGTTGGCAATATCCATCGGCTGGATGTGGAGCGGCAGCGCCTGCTTCTCGCCCAGTGTCGCTAGGTGCTTCTCCGCGTCGGATGTGGCAAAGTACTCCGCGACCTGCCGCTCGGTGAAGATCCAGCCGGGCGTGACCGTGTTGATGCGAATACCCTCGCGCCCCAGCTCACGTGCCAGACCCGTGGTCAGCCCGAGGATGCCGGCTTTGGTGGTCGAGTAGATCGAGCGTCCGACGATCCCCAGCCGGTAGTTGATGGACGAGACGTTGACGATCGCGCGTCCGCGTCCCTGGCGCAACAGCGGCAGACAAGCACGGATCATGAGGTAGTAGGCGCGCAGGTTCAGGTCAACGATCGTATCCCAGACCTCGACCGTGCCTTCCTCAAGCCGGTACTTCGGATCGACCCCCGCCACGTTGACTAGATAGTCCAGCGACTCGGTCTGCGCCGCGACCTCTGCCACCGCCTGCTCAATCGCCACGGCGTCACCGAGGTCGCAGGGCACCGACACGACGTGTGGCGGCAGGTCCGGCGGGAGATGGCCTCTGGCAAGATCATAGCATCGCACTTCATGGGCGGCGAGCGCCTTGACCACCGCCTGACCGATGCCACGGCTGGCACCGGTCACCAGCGCTGTGCCGCCGCAGAGGTCAGGCAGGCGAATCGCGGTGACATCGGTTTGCTTTGTAGGGTCAGCCATTACGCACCTCCACATCTGAGCTCGAGTTCGCACTACCGTTGGGGGTTCCAGTCGTGGACTGGGCCCCAGCCTGGCGCTGATGCCAGTTCTCGGCAAACAGGTCGAAAAACGCGTGCTCGGGTGGGTGTTCCGCAACGAAGGCTTCGTTGAGGGTGACGCCGAGCCCCGTTCCGATCGGCAGTGGGAAGCAGCCATCCGCCGCATCGACTTCGACCATGCCGGTGACTGCCTCCTTCACCCAGGCATCGGCGAAGTCGTTGAAGTGCTCCTGGATCTTGAAGTTGGGAGTGCTCGCCGCGACGTGGAGTGCAGCGGCGGTCCCGACCGGCCCACACACGTTGTGCGGCGCCACAAGTATGTAGTAGGCGTCCGCCCACGCAGCGAGCTTCTTGGTTGCCATCAGCCCACCGTAATGCGTGATGTCGGCCTGTACAATATCGGCCGCCTGCAGTTCGAACAACTCGCGATACTCGTGTGGAGTGTGCAGTCGCTCTCCCGTGGCGACCGGAATGCCGAGTGGTGCGACTGCCTGCGCGACCTTGTGCAGCGCACGCAGATTCTCGGGCGGCACTGGCTCCTCGATCCAGCCGGGGCGCAGCGGCGCGAGGGCGTTCGTCAGCGCGATCGCGGTCACCGGGTTGAACCGACCGTGCATCTCGATGAAGATTTCGACGTCGGGCCCGACCGCGTCACGCACTGCCGACACCAGCTCGATGGAGCGGTGCGTCTCGGCTCGCGAGAGTTCGTAGAACCCTACGCCGAAGGGGTCGAGCTTGAGCGCGCGGTAGCCACGCTCGACCACGCGACGGGCCGCGTCCTGAAAGTCTGCAGCCGTGCGCTCGACCGTGTACCAGCCATTGGCGTAGGCCGGGATGCGCTCGCGTACAGCTCCGCCGAGCAGCTGGTACACCGGCACGCCGAGCGCCTGGCCCACAATGTCCCAGCAGGCCATCTCGATCACGGCGATCGCCGAGGTCATGATCTCGCTGGCGCGGGCGTAGTCGCGCCGAAACATCCGCTGGACCAGATCTTCGATCTTGAAGGGGTCGGACCCGAGGATGTGATTGCGACCAGCTTCCTGGAGGTAGCCCAAGAGCGAGTCGGTGTGGTTTACCATCCGCACCTCGCCGACGCCGCCCAGCCCCTCATCGGTCTCGACGACCACAAAGGTCAGGTTGCGCCAGGGAGTGCCCAGCACCATGGGCCGAACAGCACTAATGCGCATCGCCGTTCTCCTTGTCAGCCGCACCACTCGCTGGCGGACCGGCCACGGTCAGGACGATCTTGGCCGCCCGGGCTCGGCCGTCGACCAACTCAGCAAACGCTGCCGGGCCATCGCTCAGCGGGCGCTCTTCCAGCCAGTCGGCGCTCGGCTGCACGACGCCGCGGGTCAGCAGATCCACCGCCTGGCCGAAATCTGCCTCAGTGTAAGCAAAGCTGCCGGTGAGAGTGATCTCCTGGCGGACGAGGTAGTTGGCGGGGAACACAGACTCCTCGTCGTGCAGGCCGATCAGCACCACGCGACCGCCAGGGGCCACTGCTTGAATCGCCTGCTTGCGCACGGCGGTCGCGCCAACCGCGTCAATCACGCTATCAACGCCGCCAGGGTAGCGCTCCTGTATAACAGCAATGACATCCTGCTCGCGCGCGTTGATGATCGCGCGCGCACCCCACCGCTGCGCGATCGAGAGCCGCTGCGGTGCCACATCGCTGACAATGATCTGCTCGACACCTTGAGCACGGGCGGCGGCGACAGCGCACAGCCCGATCGGCCCGGCGCCAAGGATCAGCAGGCTCTGATTCGGATGCCCGTCGGCGAGGACAGCGGCGTGAATGGAGCACGCGAGCGGCTCGGCCAGAGACCCTGCAACCAGAGATAGGTGATCAGGCAGTGGGTAGCACTGCGTGGCCGGCACGGCGACGTACTGCGCGAATGCACCCGGTCGGTGCGCGCCAACCAGCTGGCGGCGACGGCAGAGGTTCGTCCGACCAGTCCGGCAGCGGTCGCAGATGTCACAGACCACCAGCGGGTTGAACGTGACTCGCGTACCAACCGTGGCGGGCTGGCCGGTGACCAGGGTCCCGGTCGTTGTCTCCACGATGCGCCCGGCGCATTCATGTCCCATGATCAGTGGCGGCACGCGCAGACTGTTGTGGCCCAGGAAACCGCTCAGCTCCGAACCGCAGATGCCGACTGCGCCCACCGCAACCAGCACGTCGCCGTCAGCCAGCCGAGGCAGCGGTTCAGCGCGCTGCACCATGTCGCGCGGGCCAAGCCAGACCAGCGCATCCATCGTCTCGTCCAATCTTCGCATTGTAATAACTCCTCTCTACTCGGTGAGAGATTCACGAATCCAGCCATCGATAGGTCGGCAATGATTCCCGCACCATAGCTATTGAAATGCACCGTCTCGGTCGTCAGCAAGAGGTCGTGCTCTATCGCACTCGATGATGGGCAGGAGCAGATGGGAGGGATGAGCAGCATCATGGTAGACGCGGTTGACGGCTTGCACGAAATCGTGCTCGGTTTCCGTCTCGATCACGCCCCCAGTATTGGTATTGCGATCAAAGCGGGGGAAATTCGAGCTGGAGACCTCCAGGCGGATGCGGTGTCCTGCCTTGAACAGATTGGAGATGGCCCACAGATCCAGCTGCAGCTCGTAGATCTGTCCCGGAGAGAGCAGTTTGGGCTCGCTGAACGACTCGCGGTAGCGGGCGCGCAGGATGCCGTCGGTGAGCATTTCGGCGCGGCCATCGGGGTACACGTCCACCAGTTTGCCAGTGAAGTCGGTATCGCGAGCGGAGGAGGAAGCATAGAGCACCAGGGTGATAGGACCCGTCACCTCGACCGGCTGCTCTAGCACGGGGGTGCTATAACAGAGCACATCCTCTCGCGCCTCCACCGACCGTTGATCGCGCGGCCCCGCGTCCGTCACGGGCATGAGCGTGGCGCCTCCCATGGTGGGAACCGGGTTGTGTGGATCGTAGATATAGACATCCTCCCTCTCTTCTGTGGGCCTCTCAGGAGAGAGGAGGCCGTCGCCAGCGGCAGTATTGGCGTGGCCAGCACTATGCAAGTAATACGGGCGGTACTGGGTATCGGGTAGCGGCCAGTCTTCCTCCTCGCTCCACTGGTCCAGGCCCATCACAAAGATCTTCACGGGCTTCTCCTGCTCCACCCCGTTGTCTTCTCCCTTGAGCCAGTGATCGAACCAGTGTAGTTGCAGGCCGAAGAGATCCACCGCCTCCGCATTCGCTGCCGGGCCATAGTCGCGCTCCGGGAACGAGCCCGTCGACACCGTGTGGGACCAGGGACCGATCACGAGCCGCTGATGCTTCCGTGCCGCCTCGCTCCCGCCGCGCTGTTTCATGCCAGTATAATTTTCTAACGTGGGGCCCAGAAAGATGTCATACCACCCGCCGATATTGAGAGCCGGGACAATGACTTGCTCATAATAGGTGCTGTGAGCGAGGCTTTGCCAATATTCATCGTAGGTAGGATGGTTGAGCCAATCAAAATAGTAGGAAGCGAACTGGCGCAACATGGGCTGATCGACAAGCGGAAGATGCTCATATTGTGCGGACAGATCAACCATCATCTGTATGAAGGTCTCCACCTGTTCCATGCTGGCTTTGCCCTGCCGCTCTTGTCGTTGCCATTCCTCTGGGGCCATGATCAACGACCACCAGAGAGCGGACCCCAGTTCAAACACCCCACCGTGATGATGAAACGGGAAGTGGTAATAGTTTGAAGCCGTCATCAGTGGAGCGATAGCCCGCAAGGCCTTGGGATGCTCCTTCGCTAGCAACCATTGCGTGCTGCCGAGATACGAGCCTCCCACCCCGCCAATCTGACCGTTGGCCCAGGGCTGCTGGAGAATCCACGTGATGGTATCCACGCCATCGGTGGCATCGTTGACCAGTGGGGAAAACTCCCCCTCAGAGGCAAACCGCCCACGACAGTCCTGGAACACAACGGCATAGCCTGCCGCAGTCGCCCGTTGGATATCGGTCGTCCCCAGCATCATGATCAGTTCTGCTTTGTCATAGGGTGTCCGCGCGAGGAGGACCGGGAAAGGGCCTCCTTTGGTGGGCCGATAGACATCGGCGGAGAGGTGAACGCCATCGCGCATCGGGACCATGAGGTTCTTCTCCACCACCATGTTCTTAGAAGCAGCCTCGAATGCTGCGAGCTTTTCGCGCATCAGTTCGAGTCCCTGTTCCGATGCACCGGTAGTCTGAAGATACTCTTTCATGCGCTGGATTGGGTCAGAAGCCATAAGGATACCAACCTTTCACTGATGTATGTCGGAAATAAGAGGTGAATGGTGAAATCTCATCGAGAAGATCCTTTAAGTTAACTATGCCCGTTCGACAGCGGTTGAGAGGTACGAGCGACGTCCATGCAGGTCGATGGTGTCGCCCACGATTTGGAAGCGGCCGCGAGCGCGGATGTCATCAGAGGCGGAGCCGACCCAGACGTCGATGGGCCCAGGTTCGAGCATGAAGCCGCCAGAGATGCCGACGTAGCCGAGTTGGCTCATCTGTACCTCAAACTCGAGGACGGTCGAGGCAGATGGTTCAAGGTGGACGCGCTTGAAGCCGACCAGTTCCTGGTAAGGGCGAGTCACGCCGGTGGCACGATCGTGGCAATAGAGTTGCACCACCTCGGAGCCTTCGCGTTCGCCGGTGTTTGTGACGCGGATCGAGATGATGACCGAGCCGTCAATGGGGGCCTGCCCGGCGCCGAGAGTCAAGTCGGAGTATTCGAAGCTTGTATAGCTCAGCCCGCGACCGAAGGCGAACAGGGGCGTGGCCGGCATGTCGAGGTACCCGGAATCGTCTCCCTCAGAGGTACGACGGTATCCGCAGCCGTTCTTCTGAGCGTAGTACACCGGTACCTGGCCAGAGTGGCGTGGGACGCTGTAAGGGAGCTTGCCACCCGGCGTGGTCTCGCCGAAGATGACGGCGGCTATGGCTGCTCCCGCGGCCTGGCCACCGTAGTACCCCCACAGCAGGGCGGGCAGGTCATCGACGATCCTGGTCACGGCCATCGGCCGGCCAGTGTACACCACGCCAACCGCCGGGACGCCCGTCTCGGCTACGGCCTTCACCAGCTCCACCTGGCAAGTGGGGAGTTCGATGTCAGCGGTGTCGGCCCCTTCTCCCTCGGTGATCCCCTGCTGGAACGCTCCCGAGCGACCGCCAAGGGCGAGGATGACGACCTCTGCGGCTCGGGCGGCCTCAACCGCCTCCGGGATGTCATGCGGCTGGTCATCACGGAGACCGGTCCCAGCCACCACGGTGACCTCAGCATCGGGAACCAGATGCCGTACTGCGTCGGCAAGCGACTCGGCTCCATACTCGCTCCGCAGCCAGGTGTCAGGATCCTGGGCGAGCAGGGGAGCGACTTCCCGGGCAAGCGCCTCCGTCGCGCTTGCCGGCAAGTTTTCCCCGTCCAGGCCCACCATGATCATGCCAACCCCCTGGCCCATCATGATGTCGCGGAGCGTGCTAAGCGTTGCCGGGTACGTGTAGTCGGCGAAAGCTGCGTCGACGGAGTCCGCGTGCGGGCCAACGATCGCGATCCTCTTGAGGTTGCGCGAGAGCGGCAGCAAGTCACCCTTGTTCTGCAGCAAGGTGATCGACTGACGAGCAAGTGCGCCCGCCAACTCGCCGCCAGCGTTTGCGAGGGTGTCAATGACAATGGGATCTTCGGGCAGGTAGGGATTGTCGAACAGACCCAGCGCAAACTTGTCGCGCAGCACCCGCCGCACGGACTCGTCGAGGATCTGCTCGGCCACCAGACCCTGACGGACCGACTCGGCAAGGACGGAACCGTAGCCAAACGCAAAAGGCAACTCAACGTCAAGACCTGCCGTGAGCGCGAGCACGCCCGCCAGGTGAGCGTCGGCGGCAACCATTTGGCGATCTACGAGCATCTGGACAGCCGAATAGTCCGAGACGACCGTGCCGGTGAAACCCATGCGCTCACGCAGCAGTTCGGTCAAGATGGCTTTTGATGCTCCGACCGGGACCCCATCATACTCCGAGTAGGAGTTCATCACCGACCCGAGTCCGGCGAGGTGGATAGCCGCCTCGAACGGTCGCGCATAAACCTCATACAGCTCCCGCATTCCCATCTGGGTGGCCGCCTGGTTCAGACCGCCCTCGGTAACCGCGTAGCCAAGGAAATGCTTCCCGGTTGCAAGCACACCCTCGCGCAGGTCGTCGCCCTGAATCCCACGCACGAACGCCACGCTCATCGCGGAGCTGAGATACGGGTCCTCTCCATATGTCTCATGCACCCGGCCCCAGCGGGCGTCTCGCGCAACATCCATCACCGGCGAGAGCGCCTGCCGCATGCCAATCGAGCACATCTGGCGGCGGATGAGATCGGCCATCTGCTCGACACCCTCCGGGTTCCAGGTGGCGGCAAGGCCAATCGCGGTCGGAAAGGAGGTGAACTGCGGCGCGAGGACCCCATTGAGTGCTTCGCAGTGAAAAATCGCCGGGATGCCGAGCCGGGTACGCTCGACCAGGAAGCGCTGGATGCGGTTCACGTATCCAGCCACGGCGGAGGGCGTCTTGTACCCGATGCTTGGCAGAGCCGCGATATGGCCGATGCCCCGGCCGAGCAACTGTTCGAACTGCTCCTCGATCAGCCCCTCGGGTCCGAAGAGTGACAGGGACCGGATCGAGGAGAGTTGGAAGGCCTTCTCCTCGATCGTCATGGTACGCAGGAGTTCGTTAGCCCGCTCGAGCGGTGTCAGGGAAGATGACATGTGATGCATATGTGAAAGCTCCTTTTTCGTCAGCGTTGTCAAAATGGCTCGTGGCCGTCAGTGCGAACGACTTTTGCCCGCCATAGCCGACTACTCAGTATATTTCTCCTGGAAAACCGACGGACTTTTACATTATAGGGAATGTGAGAATGTGCTAGTAGCTGGTTTGCTGCCAAGAAGCGCACGGGCAACAGCCATTTGCCAGCCTGCGTACAGCACTTCCCGCTCTTGAGCCGCCATCTGTGGCTCAAAGCGGGTTTGTGGTCTGGGCAACTGTGCGATCTCATCGAGCGATTGCCAGTGACCGGTCTTCAGGCCTGCCAGATACACCGCCCCCAGCGCAGAAACGTCGGCTGATCCGTTCTGCAGGAGTGGCCGTCCAAGGATATCTGCCTGAAACTGCATCAGCAGGGTGTTGCGACTGGCTCCTCCATCAGCGAGCAACACCTGGAGATCCGCTCCGGCTTCGCTCTGCATCACGTCAAAGACGTCACGCACCTGGTACGCGATGGCTTCAAGTGCAGCACGGGCCAGGTGAGCCGTAGTCGAGCTATGCGTGAGCCCGCTGATCACGCCGCGAGCCGCATCGTTCCAGTACGGTGCCCCCAGGCCGACAAAGGCGGGAACCAGGTAGAGACCTCCACTATTTTCGACCTGCTCTGCCAGGCGGGCTACTCCTTCGGCGGCATGCTCCAGCCCCAGGAACTCGCCCAACCACTGCACCGCCGCTCCCGATACTGAAATATTGCCCTCCAGCGCGTAGGTGACATGCCTCCGGTCAAGCGCCCATGCGATGGTCGTCGAAAGGCCCTCCTGGGACAGCACCGCCGTGGGCGTCGGCGTCATCAAGGAGGAGCCTGTGCCATAGGTCGCTTTCACCGAGCCAGGGTGAAAGCCTGCCTGCCCGAATAATGCCGCGTGAGAATCGCCAATCAGCGCAGCAATTGGCACTCCTGCCGGAAGGCGACCGAGCGCGACGCTGCTCCCGAAGTCGTCACTTGAGGCCCGCACCTCTGGCAGGGCGGCTGCTGGCACGTCGAAGAGAGCAAGCAGCTCTTCGCTCCATTCCAGACTGTGAATATCGAACAATTGTGTGCGGGAGGCGTTGGTGACATCGCAGGCATGGACCTGTCCGCCGGTGAGATTCCAGAGCACCCAGCTATCCATGGTTCCCAGGCAGACTTCACCTAGCTCAGCCCGGCGGTGTCCGTCAGGAACATGGTCAAGCATCCAGTTCATCTTGCTTGCGGAGAAGAGAGGGTCTATTCCCAGCCCGGTGCGCTCCGCCAAAAAAGACTCACGTCCTCTGGCTCGCAGGTGCGAACAGAAATCGACCGTGCGTCGACACTGCCAGCCAATGACGGGACCCAGTGGCCGTCCGCTCTTCCGTTCCCACGCCATCACCGATTCGCGCTGATTGGTGAGAGCAAGAGCCGCCGGGCGCGGGTCATCGACAGCCGCTAAGCACTCATCCATCACTTCGCGCACGCTCTGCCAGATCTCAGTGGCATCTTGCTCCACCCAGGTCGGTCGAGGAAAGCTCAACTTCAGTGGACGAGATGCCCATGCCATCACGTTCCCGTCTGGATCGACGAGTACCACTTTGGTATTGGTTGTGCCCTGATCGATCGCCAGGAAATTTCCCCGCGCGCTCGTCATGTGCTTTGGCCTTTTCTTTGCACCAGCTCCCGAGCCGCGTCGAAGATCCCTTGTGCCGTGAGACCGAAGTGCTCCAGCAGCCAGGAAGCCGAGCCGGTCGGAGCAAACACGCCGGGGACGCCCAGGATGCGCATGGGAACCGGGTGTGTCGTCACCACCACCTCTGCGACGGCACCACCCAGTCCCCCGAAGACCGTATGCTCCTCCGCCGTGACGATGGCACCTGTCTCCGTTGCCGCTGACAGCACCGCCTCTTCATCCAACGGACGGACCGTCGACAGATTGAGGACTCGGGCATCAATGCCTTGCTGCGCCAGCAGTTCTGCCGCAGCGAGTGCCTGGCACACCAGGACGCCGTTGGCAATCAGAGTGACATCATCGCCCTCACGCAGGAGCGCGGCCTTCCCGATCTCGAAGTGATAGTCAGCGGGATGGACCACAGGCACGGGCAGGCGACTGAGGCGGAGGAACATCGGTCCCTCGGTGTTTGCTGCCACCTCAACGGCCTGCGCGGTCTCGATGGGGTCTGCGGGTACGATCACCGTCAGGTTGGCAATGGCTCGCAGCCAGGCCAGATCTTCGATCGAGTGGTGCGTCGGCCCCAACTCGCCATAGGCCATGCCGCTGCTCATGCCACAGAGCTTGACGTTGGCGTTGGAGTAGGCCAGGTCGGCCTTGATCTGTTCGAGCGCCCGCCCGGTGAGGAAGGGAGAGGCGCCGCAGACGAAGGGAATGAGTCCTCCATTGGCGAGTCCCGCCCCCACACCGATCATGTTCTGCTCGGCGATGCCTACGTTGACGAGCCGCACCGGGTACATCTGGCCAAACTGGTTCAGCTTGCTCGAGCCAACCGAGTCGTTGACGACGGCGACGATACGCTGGTCCTCCGCAGCCAGTTCGCGCAGTTTCGTTTCGAAGGTATCGCGACAATCATAGAGCTCTGTCATGGGGCCACCTCCTCGATTTCTTTGAGGGCTGCGGCCAGTTCCTCCGCACTAGGAATACGATGGTGCCAGGCCGCTTTATCCCGCATGAACGACACGCCCTGTCCCTTGTGGGTGTGCGCGATGATGCAGGTCGGTTTGCCCGGCTCGAAGGGGATGCGAGAGAACGTCTCCAGGAGCTGGGCAAGATCGTGGCCATCCACCTCGCGCACCGACCAGCCGAAGGCCCGCCATTTGTCTGCCAGCGGTTCCAGGTGCATCGTTTGCTCGGTCCAGTCCCCTTGCTGCAAGCGGTTGCGGTCTACGATCACGGTCAGGTTGTCGAGCTTGTAGTGCGCCGCCGCCATGGCGGCCTCCCAGTTGCTGCCCTCCTGCAGCTCCCCGTCGCCAGTGAGCACGAACACCCGCCAGCTGCTGTCCTGGAGCTTTGCTGCCAGCGCTGCTCCGACGGCCACGGGCAAACCGTGACCCAGCGGCCCGGTGTTGGTTTCCACCCCTGGCACTTTCTTGCGGTCGGGGTGCCCGTTCAGCCGCGAAAGGGGCTGTGCAAAGGTCGTGAGTTCGTCGAGGGGGAAAAAACCGGCGTGAGCGAGCGTGGTATACAGCAGACCCGCGCAGTGTCCCTTACTCAGGATGAAGCGGTCGCGTTCGGGAGCATTGGGAGCATGCGGATCAACGCGGAGAACACCGCCGAAGTACAGTGTGACCAGGATATCGGCGGCTGACAGATCGCCACCAATATGGCCGATTTTGGCATCGTACACCATCTGTACGTCTCTCTGGCGAATGGCAGTTGCTATCCCGGACAGCTGCTCGACCTTCTGTGCATCCCTCATCGCTCGCCCCCCGCACCATCCGTGCCGAGGAACATCTTCAGCACTATTCGCTGCGCCTCGAGGGCATCCTGCCGAGCCTGAGCCGCTGCGAGTTGGCCCAGATCAAGGCGATCAAGCACGTGTTCCAGGCCACGGATCGTGCGGATACTGGCCTGAGCGGCCCGAATGGGATCCTCGCGGAAAGGGAACTGATCGAGCAGCAAGGGGCCTTGCCAGTTGATCTGGCGCAGAGCAAGGAGAAATTCGAGCGTCTCGAGCAGATGGACAGAACCAACGGCCATATCGTCATCCCAATCGCGCCAGTTGTCGTTCAGTTCAACGCTGACCAGTTTACCCCGCCGTGAGACGAGCTGCAGCACCTCGGCTGGCGTTTCTTTGGCGAAAAAGGAGTGACCCAGGTCGAAGACGATGCCCACATTCTCCACCCCCATGTCCTCGATGGCCAGCAAGGTGCGAGCTGCCGAACTGAAAAACATGTGGGTCCGTGGCTCTTTCTCCTTGTATTCGATGGCGAACTGCATGTCAGGGTCCGACTGAGCCACCGCTCGAATGCCCTCTATAGAGTCGTCCCAGAGACGCCTGTAGTCGACCTGGAAGGGGTAGTCAAAGCCATCCTGGCCGGGCCAGAACTTGACATACCTGGCATCAAGCTGGTGCGCCACGTCGATCGCCTGCTTTCCCAGTTCCACCGCTTTGTGCCGCACGGCCGGGTCGGGATTGGTGAAACTGCCCAGCTGAAACTCGCGCATATAGAGGTGCGGGGTGATCGCCTGGGCACGCAGTCCCGTACGTTGTAGCGTCTCACGCACCTGTGCGACGGTGACATTCTCACCGGCAAAGGGATAATTAATATCCAGCACCTTGATGTCACCCACCGCCGCCGCACGCTCGATCGCTTCCAGCGTGCTCACTGGCGGCCCATAGGCATCGGTGGCATAGCGGTCAACAAACTGCTGAAACATCCACAAGCCAGCTCCAAATTCATAATTGCTCATGATATCTCCTTTAGTTAGATGCGTCGCATAATCAGAGCCTGACGGGGGATTCCCGGCAGTGGTACCACTGAGCCGCCTTCAATCACTTCCTCAAGTGGTGTGACGGTCATGTTCCAGGTGTCAATGACCTCACCCCTGTACTGTTCGCCCTCTGGTACATGGACCTCGACCCGGGCTGGCTGGTGTCGGCCAAAGTAGGTCAGATAATAGTGATGGTGCGAGCCCGCGCTCGCGAACTCGGACCAGGAGTGCAAACCTTCCACGGGGTCAAGGCCTGTGGCAGGACTATCTTCGAGGATGTCCCGTAGGAAAGCGAGACGTTGAGGGCTCTGACCGTGCAGAACACCTCCTTTCGCCCACCACAGAATATCCTGCGGGTCCAGGTAGGTCTCACCGTGACCCACGTATCCGCCACTGGCGGTCCCGACCCAAAAGCGATGAACCATTTCCTCGGCTGAGAGATTGCCCCAGTGTGGCGAAATGTTGCCCTCGTAGCCGCATTCGTCGAAGACGACAGGCTTTCGGAACTGTTCGCGCCAGCTTCGCGTCAGCACCAGATCCGACCGCTGGACGCTCAGGTGCGTCACCCAGGGCTTGGCGTGGTCATAAAACACAAAGCAGTTGTGGATCGAGCGCAGGTGCTGGTAGGGATCGCGCTCCTGGACGATGCGGAAGAAGCGATCCCAGTCGGCCATGCTTTTGTGCCTCATCAGATCAAATTCGTTGGCCAGCGACCACCAGACATTGCGATAGGCCGCCAGCCGGGCCACAACATAGCGCACATAGCGATCGTCCGTCTCGGCATCAATGGTGGCAAAGCCCCAGCGGTCGTAGGGGTGGAAGAGAATGATATCAGCCTCAATGCCCAGTGCCATCAAGTCTGCCACCCGTTGCTCGAAATGCCGGAAAAAGGCGGGGTCGAAGCGGCTAAAGTCGAACGACCAGCCTCTAGACGCTTCTCCCCGCACGAGCTGGCCGAGGTCCAAGTGACTTTCGCCGCGGGACAGACAGGGAAAGGGATAACGTGGTGGCTCGTTCTCATTAAAGAGAAAGTGTTTCGGGAAGAGGCACATACGTAGTTTGTTGAACGGCGCGCTAGAGAGTGTTGCCAGCGTCTGCTCCTCAAGCTCGTCCCCCTGCTGCGTCCAGGCGTAGCACGTGGTGCCAACCGGCTTGTAGGGTGTTCCATCAGCGTAGGCGAAGTGGTAGGTGTGAGATACCCGCACCGGCCCATGATTGTCTGACTTGGGAGGGAGACAGGTAAATGTTCCCTCGATGCCGTTGAGTGAGCCGAGGTTGCTCTGAGTGCGGTAGCGCCAGCTTCCTTGTATATCTGGCATAAAGCGGATGCGGTAGATCCCATCGCCATCGTAAAATCCATCCACCTCGATCATGCGATGTTTGTAAGCAAATTGAGCAGTGAACTCTACATCCCGGTAGGGATTGCCCTCGGCACTCCCCCGTAATGCCAGCTCGAAGATGCCCCACTGCTCGACATGTGTTGTCGTGTGTGCAGGTATCATCCGTGTCGTTCCTCCTCTCTCAATTCGCTCAATAGTCCTTGACACTGTCGGCCCCCAGTCCTCCAAGCCAAAGCGCTGCAAAAGAATGCAGCCAAAATACTATCCTCGCCCACACATTTTCTAAGCCAATGCTATCATGTAAGGAGGCCGATTTTGCCTTCCGGTAGTCAGCCATCAAGAACAATAGCGTTGAAAGGATGTGCATCCAAACGACGGAAGAAACGATCACTCGCCCAAATTCAGCCATTGCAACTCCTCTCGCGTGAGTGCGATCTCCAGGGCCTGGATAGAGGTACGGGCCTCCTCTTGCGCCCGTGGCCCAATGAGGGCGAAGGTTGGGAAGGGCTGGCAGAGCACATAGGCCAGGGCAATCGTGTTGGCTGACACGCCCTTCTGTTTCCCCAACGCAGTGGCTCGTGCCAACCGCTCAAAGTTTCCCGCATTGTACCAGACGCGTACCATCTCAGCGTCGGAGTAGTTATCCGGGGCGGCGCGTCCTGTGAAAAAGCCCTGCGCCTGTGAGGACCACGCCAACAACGGAAACTGTTGTTCCCTGTACCAGTCTTTCCCTTCTACCGTTGCTGAGGTGGCTCCTTGCCAGGGAGGCTCGTTCATGACGGCCAGGCTGAAGTTGGGGCTGCTGGCAACAAATGGAACAAGTCCATGCGCGTGTGCGTAGTCGAGAGCCTCCTGAAGACGTTGGTGCGGCCAGTTCGACCCGCCGAACCCACGGATGCGACCAGCTTTGTAGTGCTCGTTGAGGCATGTGACGATTTCATCGACAGGAACGGTTGGATCATCGCGGTGCAGGAGATACAGATCGATGTAGTCCGTCCCCAACCGCTGTAGACTCTCCTCTAAATCGCTCGCGATGGCAGCAGGGTTGACACGCGGCCCATGCGCGTCGTGGTGTGCCCCCTTGCCAATGATGACGATCTCTGCGCGGTTCCCACGCAGCCGCATCCACTCTCCAACAGCACGCTCAGAATTGCCTTGACCATAGATATGTGCTGTATCGAGTGTGTTTCCACCCAGCGAGACAAAGTAGTCGAGCATAGCACAGGTCAAGGGCATGTCGGCAAGAGAGTAGATCATGGTGCCCATAATGAGCCGTGAGATGGGCTTCTCTAAGTCGGCGATATATCCATATTTCATGTAAGACACTCTCCTACTGCTCTTGCGAAAGAAATAGAAATGGCACGCATGGCTGCAACGGCTTGTGGTTTCACACTCATAGCTTTCCCTCTATCGGTTTCAAGAAACTGAAACTCAGAGTGACCTCTAATCTGCAACAGCCGCTTCACGTCGAGAACTCACCTCACCTTACTGTTCGAGTCTAGCCAGGGTGGCCTCCAGAGCCATGCGCAACTCGTCGGCCTTGGGCAGCAGGGCAAGTATCTGCCTCAAGGTCATGCTGCCATCATCCTGCATGCCGGTGCCAACCTCCATGTGGCCGGCAAGCTCCGGTATGTACTGGTGGACCGTGGTCAACACTGCCCTCCAGGCCTGCGGATCATCGATCAGCTCGACGAGCGAGCTGGCGAGGGATCTCTGTGGCCGGGCAACGTCAGGTCGCCGGTAGGGGTAGGACCAGTGGTGCGTACCAGAGCCGACCTCGATGGGCGGCCTGTCGCTTCCTGGAAGCGTAACACTGGCCGTCGCGTTAGGCGGGACCACCACTTCGACTTCGATCTGCTCCTCCTTGATCTGCCACTCAGATTCAGCCATCCCGTAAGGGGTGAGGTGCCTTGCGCGAGCAGAGGTGAGACCGCCACCCGGGTGCGGCTCGATATTGAGGTGGCGATAGCCCGGTGTGCCAGGTGCAAGCCCACCCACCGTGCGATGCAGCCAGTCGGCGACAGCGCCAAAAGCATAGTGATTGAAGGAGGTCATCTCACCCGGATTCACCGAGCCGTCGGGGCGCAAGCTGTCCCAGCGCTCCCAGATGGTAGTAGCTCCCATCGTCACCGGATAGAGCCACGAAGGGCATTCACGCTGGTTGAGCAGGCGGTAGGCGGCGGTATACTCTCCAACGCTGCACAGCGCATCACAGATGAGCGGCGTTCCTATAAAGCCCGTGCTGATGTGATATCCACTCTCACGCACCAGCGCGGCCAGTCGCCTGCCAGCATGACGGCGCTGCTCTGCACGAGGCAACAGGGCGAACTGCAAAACCAGCGCATAGGCGGTCTCCGAGTCGCTCATGACGAGCCCGGCTGGTGTGACATACTCGACGTCAAAGGCTTCCCGCACGTGCGCAGCCAATTGCAGGTATTGCGCTTCCTCCTCAGTCCGTCTGAGGAGGCCAGCGGCCTGCCCAAGCAGTTCAGCCGAGCGGGCAAAGTAGGCGGTGGCAATGACGTAAGGGTTGGTGCGCGCCGCCGCCGGCCTGTTGGGGGGAGCGGCTGGATCAAGCCAGTCACCAAGCTGGAAGCCGCGATTCCAGAGATATCCATCAGCGGTTTTGGCGACAAGGTCGACCCATGCCCGCATGCTGTCGAACTGAGCGGCCAGCACGCCCACGTCGCCGTAGCGCTGGTAGAGCACCCAGGGGACAATCACCGCGGCGTCTCCCCACCCGGCTACCGGGATGGAGGTTCCCTCTACGACACGTGGGACAACCAGGGGAACGCCACCTGTCGCCGCCTGCTCAGCAGCCAGGTCCGCCAGCCACGAGGTCAGGAAACCGGCAGCATCATAAAGGAAACAGGCTGTAGGAGCGAACACCTGGATATCACCGGTCCAGCCCAGACGCTCATCGCGCTGCGGACAATCGGTCGGGATGCTGAGGAAGTTGCCGCGCATGCTCCATACCACATTCTCATGCAGCCGATTGATCAGTGGGTCCGAGCACTCGAACCAGCCGGTGCGCTCCAGATCGGAGTGGCAGACCACGGCCTGGATATCCTCGGCCCGCAGTTCGCCGGGCCAGCCCTCCACTTCGGCATAGCGGAAACCGTGAAAGGTGAAGCGGGGCTCCCAGCGCTCCACTCCCCCGCCCCGCAACGTGTAACGGTCGCTGGCCTGTGCCAGACGCAACGGTCGCGTAGCCAACTCCCCGTGCTCAAGCACCTCAGCGTGGCGCAGGGTGACCGTCTGTCCCGGCTTCCCTGAGACCTTCAGGCGCAGCCGCCCGACGAGGTTCTGGCCGAAGTCGACGATCGTGCGGCCTGATGGGGAAGTCGTGATGTTGACCGGTGCGATGAACTGGGTACGTCGCACGGGTGGGCCGAGTGGTGCAACAAGGGTAGAGAGATCACGGTCGAGCAATCGCACTCCTGCCCAGTCCCCGTCGTCGTAGCCAGGTGCCGACCAGCCAGGCCGTTGCAGGCGAGCATCATACGTCTCACCGTCATAGATATCGCTGGAGAGGATCGGCCCTCGAACAGCGTGCCACGTCTCATCAGTCACGATACGCTCGGTGGTGCCATCGGTGTAGCCGATTTCGAGCTGGGAGAGCAGTGCCAGGCGATCACCGTAGATATTCCGTCGTCCTCCACCAAAGCCGAGCCGCCCCCGGTACCAGCCATCGCCCAGCATGGCCCCGATAGCGTTGCGGCCTTCCTGCAAAAGCCCCGTCACATCGAACGTCCGGTAGCACAGCCGGTGGTTATAACTGGTCCATCCCGGGTCCAGAATGGAATCGCCAACGGTGGTACCATTGATCTCTGCTTCATAGACGCCCAGGGCCGTCACGTAGAGCCGCGCCCTCGTCATGCCAGCTCGGACGTCGAACTTGCGGCGCAGCAGCGGAGAGGGCTGCGGTCGAGTTGTGTCTTCATCCCAGTCAGGGGTCACGAAACGCGCAGTCCAATCGGAAGCCGAAAGCAAACCTGCCTCGACGGGGTACAGCTCGCTCCATGCCGATGGCAGCCCGTCGACCCCCCAGACACGCATGCGAATGGCGAGACGCTCACGAGAAGAGAGTGGGTCAAACGGCCAGGGAACGAGCACTGGCTGGTCTGACTCGACCCGGCCTGTCTGGCCACGTAGTCGGCCCTCTGGCCCATAAGCCTCTATCTCATAGCCAGTCTGACGCCACCCAGCAGTTGTCGTATCGACGATCCAGGACAGCCGGGGCCTCTCTTCACCTAGGCCGAGCGCATCACGAATATGCTCGAACCGGATGGCGGTGATGGTGGCATTGGGGAAACCCTCTACTCCATTTACCACAATGCATTACCCTTTGACGGCCGCGTCAGTAAGCCCTCGTATGAAATATTTCTGCAAGAAAATAAAAACGACCACCAGGGGGATGATCACAATGCAGATAGCGGCTGAAAGCGGACCCCAATTGGTGCCAAATTGCCCTTGAAACTCAACAATGGCAAAGGGTAGGGTTCTCACCGTCGACTGAGTGGAAAGCACGATGATGGCCCAGAGCAACTCTCCCCATAAACCGACAAAATTGAATATCCCCGTTGTGGCAATTGCTGGAAGCATGAGCGGAACGATCACCGTGAAAAATATTCTTATCTCCCCCGCCCCATCTATTCTTGCGGCTTCAATCAAGTCCATAGGAATGGTCAGAATGAAACCTCTCATAATAAAGATGGTAATGGGTAACGCCCAGCCGATATAGCTGACAATCAGGCCCAGGTCGGTTCCGACAATCTGGAGTTTGCTCGCCATCAGGAATTCGGGAACCAACACCAGTTCGCCAGGTATAAAGGTACTGGCTAAAATAATGAGCGTGATGAGATCTGACTTCGGGACAAGCCTTGCCAGTGCATAAGCAGCCACGCCACTGAAGAGGAGGATGAACACCAGCGAACTAGCTACCACAATAGCACTGTTGACAAATGCCGAGCCAATTCCTCCGGTCGTCCAGGCTTCCGTAAAATTTGACCACGCAACCACCTGGGGCCACCCCCAGATATTCCTATAAAACTCTGTGGTCGATTTCAAAGAAGTCAAGATGACAAAAAGCACGGGATACACAACGGTTAAGACATACAGAATAACGAGTGTCCTGATGACACCCCTGCCGAGATGCCTGCGCGCATCTGGGCTTGTAAGAGTGCTCCTACGAGTGCTCCTACTCGTACTTATCGCTTGAGTGCTCATCTTTAGTACTCATACCTTTCACTCTTCATCATTCTATTGGAGACAGCGTTGACGACAAAGATCGTGAACGCCAGGATAATACCGAAGGCGGCGGCATACCCAAACTCACCATCGGTAAATGCCGTTTGCAAAAGGTCGATAGGTACCACAAAGGTGGAATTCCCAGGTCCTCCTCTGGTTAAGACGTACACCAGATCGAAGGACTTAAAGTTGCCGATGAGGCTAAAGGTAACCGCTATCGCGAGGATCGGTTTGATCAGCGGGAGGATCAGCGAAAATATTTGACGCAGCAAGCCTGCTCCATCGATTGTGGCAGCTTCAAGATAGGTGGCAGGGATGGATTGCAAGCCAGCACTGGTAAGCATCATCGGCAAACCTACGGTCTTCCAGATGGCGACCACACAGATCGCAAAGAGGTTGAGGGTTGGTTGAGCAAGCCAGGGCTGGGTAAGGCCACCCAGGCCTATCAAGGTGAGAAGGTTATTTAAAAGACCTATCTGCTTATCGAAGACAAAGATAAACATGAGCCCGACGATCGATGTGGGCAACATAAACGGCAAAAAGATGCAGAGCCTGTAGAAGGCTCCTTCCTTGCTTCCCAGTTGGTAGATCAGCAACGCTAGCGCGACCCCTATTACCGTCGAAAAGAAGGTGGTGACGACCGCGATCAAGATCGAGTGCCAAAGACTTAACAGAAAGACAGGATCCTGAAAGGCATTGAGATAGTTGGCAACTCCAGCAAATTGTGATGTGAATAAGGTACTATTCTGGAAGGAAAGGATCAGGTTCCAGATAGTCGGAATAAAACTTGTGTACGTCATGAGGACAAATGTTGGCAGGAGAAACAACCATCCTATGAGGACCGTTTGGCTCAGAATGGGATTACGCCGTTTGAGGCTTGCTCCCCTTGGGTTTGTGGTAACGGGCTGTGATTGAGTTTTGCCTGCGGTTGCGATGGTTTTGTCCATGGTTTCTGGTCCCTCCAATCTTGAATGGTATTATTAGCCATGACATGGAAAGAGAAGCTTTCTCTCTCTTTCTCCACTGGCCAGATCTCAGTTTGGGCACTTTTTATCGGTGAGGGCTTGTACTCTCGATGGTCATCGAGAGTACAAGCTTTTTCCGCGTAGGTAGACGATCTGAACACACAGCATTCAGATACCCCTCATCCTACTTCTTTGCCTGCTGGATCAACTGATTCAGTTTTGCCAGATCGCCACTCGCACTTTCACCCAGGACATAATCCTGCAGGAGGTTGTTGGTAAAGTACAGACTGATCCGCGGAGTCAAGCCGGCCAGCTCGCCTGGGTGTATCGTTCCGCCGTTATGTAGAACGCTCTTGAGTAGAGGGTCTGTAACGCCGGTTTGGGCCTCGGCATTGCTTGGTACAAGACCGTACTTGGCATCGATCAATTGCACATCCTTACTCAGGTAGTATTGTAAGACCTCTGCCGCTTGTTGGGGGTGATGAGTATTGACAGGAATAAAGAAACCGTCGCAGCCTCCCAGTATGATGGACTGACTGCCCATGTGTGGCCAATCAACCGCCGCTATTTTGAAACCTCCACTTTTGGCAAAATTCTCGTCCGTCTGTGTCAGGGAGTAAATTTCAGCCTTCATCACGATTTTTCCCTGCTGGAACCCTGCATTCACCTGGTCACTTGTCTCCGTCAATGCAGCCTTCCCCCCAGGAAAGACGTAATTGTCCTTGTACAGAGCTCCAGTGTTTTCAAGAGCCTTGGAAAAGATGGGATCGGTAGCAGGCAACTGCCCATTGGCATATGCGTCTAACTTATTCTCATCATTCGCCAGGCTAATTAAAGCGTTGCGGGGAAGCCATGGTATCCACCCACTTTGAATAGCAAAGGGGTAGACACCGTTGCCAGCCCTTGCCTGAATCTGTTGATTGATTGACATGAACTGATCCCAACTCATGTGCGTTGGAATAGTCACACCGAGTTTCTGAGCGAGGTCCTCATTGACTATAATCGTGGTGGACACCTCGTCGGAGGGGACGTCGAAATATTTGCCATTGAATTGGCCCTGTGCAAGGTCGTTGGGAGCAAACGTGTTCTTCCAGGTGTTATTGTTTGCCTCAAGATAAGGCGTCAGGTCAAGTGCCTCATGCTGATCTACGTAGGTCTTTGCGGCTGCGGGCCAGTAGAAGTAAATGTCGGCAGGGTTGCCCGAGACAAGCCCAGTTTTGATCACCGTGTCAAGGTTGTTCCAGTCAACGTTGATAAACTGAATGTTGTACTTGCCCTTGAAGTGGTCCTGCACCGCTTTTATCATAGCAGAGTTGGAGGGCCATGCGGGAATATTGCCATAGAACCTGATCGTGATTGGTCCTGAACTACTTGAGGAACCTCCACAAGCTGAGAGAGTCAGCCCTAAAAAAAGGATCAAAAGGGTGAACAGGTGCCATTTTCGTACTGTGAACATCGTCGTTTTCCTCCTTTACAGAATGGATAAAGAAAACCTGAATACACGTGAGTTTCCAGCAAACAGCTTTCGGCTGGAAGTTCTTTCAGCACGAAGGCCGATAATTGTAAATCGTTGTCGGGAACGTTTTACAATACGATAATACCTGATACTATTCACTTTGTCAAGGCTTTCATAGGACTTTTTGGTTTTCCCGAATTGCATCTTTTTCCTCTTCCACTGGAGATGCTTCACACATGGAAGCCAACGTGCAATAAGCGTATTTCGGGTAAACCAAAAAGCCCTGAGGCTTTCATCCCTTTGTCAGATATTTGGAGGTAAGGAAAGGAAATGGTGAACGAGGGGAAAGTTCCCGAGGAGGAGGAAGAAGATGGAATGGTACCGCAACGAGAAAGCCGCAGTGGCATTGCGAGGAGGAGAACATCCTGATCCGGTGACGACGATGGCCAGGGGCCAGGGAGGCTTCTTGACAGAAGAGTGTACGTAGAGTATCATTCTTATCAGAATTGTAAATCGTTCCCGACATCGGTCCCAGTTCCTGGGTCCTAGGAGGAGAAAAGCCATCACGGTCACCATTCATGACGTTTCACGGCATGTAGGCGTCTCAGTCAAGACGGTTTCGCGCGCCATTAATAATCACCCAGACGTCAGTGCGGCTACACGTGCTGCTGTGCTGGAGGCTGTACGCGAGTTAGGGTTCCAACCCAATATGGCGGCGCAAGGGCTGCGTAAAGGTCGCACGGGCATGATAGGGCTACTCATTCCTGATATGCTCAATCCACACTTTGCGGAGTTTGCGCGGCAGATGCAGGTCACGGCATATGCTCATGGCTTCATGCTCGTCCTTTCTAATTATCAGTATGATGAGGCAGTGAAGCTCACCAATTTACGCTCCTTTATTGCCCATCACATGGATGGTCTGATCTGGATGGCAGGTGCGCTGGAGGGTGAAGCTCTTGAGATGATGCAGGCTGCCCGATTGCCTACAGTTGTTGGCGAGGAGCTGGCACCCGCGAACCTGAATTATGTGCATTCCTTGATGTATGGTACCACGCGCGATCAAGCAACCTACGACATCGTCTCACGCTTGATACAGCGTGGACATCGCCGCGTGGCCTATTTGACAGGAGGAAAGGAGCTGCCCGCAGCGCACGGGAGGGTGTCGGCCTATTGCCAGGCGCTGACCGATCACGGACTGCTAGTTGATGAAGGGCTAATCAAAAGAACTATCTTTCTCCAAGGAAACAATCTTGAAGCTGGCTACAAAGCGACGCACGAGCTTTTCGATGAAGGTCAGAGTCCAACGGCTATCTGTACACTCAACGACTTCACTGCGTTGGGTGTGTTGAGCGCTTTATCCGATCGCGGGCTGCGCGTGCCTACCGATGTTTCTGTGGTGGGTTGTGATGATATTCTTCAGGCTTCATATACTCACCCGCCGCTCACGACCATTCATACCCCGATTGAGGCGATCAGTAAACAAGTCCTGAAACTACTCCAGCAGTTGATCAATTCCAAACGGGACGAGGAGCCGGTGTCGATAGACGATACAGTCTCCACATCGGATATTCGATATACCCTCATTGAGCGAGCGTCCACTGGCCCGGCACCTGGCTATCTTTAATCTTCTCAGCTCTCCATATTACAGCTCAGTGATAAGAGGATACGGGCGCACGGCCCCATTTTACGCCAACAAGTAGCGACCCTCCGGTCACCAGCGAGTAGCCCAAGCAGACGAGTGCGGGTACACTTCAACGTCACGTCCCAACTCGATTGCACTATCCCGAACGTTGTCATGAGTAACATCGTCAGCAGTGGATCCTTCGGGCGCAGTCACAAAGAGACCAGTAATGCCACAAGAAGAGCTAACACCGTGCGAACTGCATGACGGACCTGTGCATTGCGCCACCAAAAATCTTCCCAGACGGCATATTCAACCAGTGGTCAGGAGCTATTGGTTGCCCTCTCTCCGTAAGTGGCTGGCGGGGAGGACGGTCCATGTATCACTTCCGTTTGCCACGGCTCCTGCCCCGTTTCCAGCAGGGAGGCCTTGATCTTGCCCATGCCTCGCTGCAAGGTGCGGATTTACAAGGGCTGATAGCGTCCTGGGGAGCGACGTTGCAACTCCCGGAAAATGTCTCCGCTGCTGCGCTCAGGATTGGCCGTCAACCAAGAGGTGATCTGCTCCCACTCTCCCTTGAAGGGGTCTTTATGGGTGCGCCGCCAGCCCAGCACGCGTTTTCTCTGCTCCTGCTCGCGGTACAAGGACTCAAGTCCTGCTGCCGGGCAGGGAAAGCTCCCCTCGTCAGGAGGATGACTCGCGATACGGTGGGGCATATTGCCTGAGCAACTTGCGTCTTCTTTGAAGATTCACTCGTTCTGCCATGTTTGTATCCTCGAAAAGAGCCCGCTTCGGAACCTTCTCTCAAAACGACAGCAAGACCTACAATTGCCTCACCAAAGATCTGCCTCAGTGAACCCATGGTATCAACTTCTGCACGTTTTGCAAAGGAACATGAGCCAAGAGATGATCTGGTTGCAGAGAAAGAAACCTCTTGAAATGGATTCGGTTTGGTGAAGAGGCCGAAAGCAGATTTTCGTGAGGCAATGCACGCCACCTGAGCTAATGTCGCGAAGAAGCTATAGACCCCAGCCGTATGTTGGATATGCTGCAACAGCCAGGCTTCTCCACGTTGTTGCATGTGTGATACTTCTTCCTCTGCCTTAACGTCAGATGCGACTGCGAAAGTGCGGAGATACAGATGGTTCGCTACGGCCACCAGGCGCAACCCGTGCTCACAGAGACGCCAATGCTTCCCGACTGACGTCGAGATCGCCTCTAGAAGCTGCGCGGCTCCCCATTCCTACCTCTCACTTGGATGACCGATATGAGTCGCTCCAATCGAGTACGCCCCCTAATACTCGCAATGCGATCGTACACACATCTTCATTACCATGCATGATTCAAAGAGATCAGCAGGTGATGGATTAATGCACGTCCTCTACTCCATCAAACTGGGGCCTATGATTCGTCAACAATTCGCAAGAAATATCAATAGACCGCAATCGCGAAACTGTATGATTTTCCATAGGTACATCTGATATTAAGGAGGCGATTTGTTGATGCGAACACAACTCTCAAGCTCATCATTGGTCACTATACAAAAAAGTGGTGAAATCTCGCCCGATATTGTCCGGCTACTGGATGTCCTTATACGGATTGAACGTCGCCGTCAGGCTCGATTGCGGTCTTTACTGAAAAAGGAGTCAAGCTGATTGCCTCCTTTACTTTTACCGCCTTCACCAACTACTGGTTTACGCATGAGAAGTGCTTCTGCATTGTGAAAAGGCGTGCATCATATTATGGCTACAGTAAGGGGAGATATGCCAAAAAAACAGGATGGCAATGAAGGAAGAGAATATATCACGGGAGAGCAAGCAGCGAAACTGATGGGTGTCCATCCACGCACAGTCTATCGCAAGATCGAAAAGGGTGAGATTATTGCAACACACGGGAAGAGAAATCGCCTTCGAATTGCACTTGATGATGTCAAAGCGTGGATTGCGAAGAACCAACCGGAAACGGATCCTCTGGGGCAGGTCGAGGAATTATCTCAGTGCTCGCTTACGCAGCGCTTGGCAAGAGGTCTTAAAGGACCCCACCAGCGTCGTGTTGCTCTCTCAGGATGAACTGACCTCCTATCGCTGTCCCACGGTCTTCTGTGACTATGCGACGGCGGGCAGCGATGCTCCACTAGCGGCTCAAGGCATCGGCTACAACACCTCGCGGCGCATTGCAGGCTGTTTGGATGCTTACACGGGACGCTTCATCACAGGGCCTCGTAGCGCCTTTGATCATCAGACCTTTCTGCGCTATTTGCCAGCGGTGGAAGCCCGCTATGAGCG
>WNGQ01001967.1_pt1 | contig 29479 bp, 30 predicted proteins | sample 5407661 | NCBI WGS metagenome assembly WNGQ01 (sample SAMN13153382, study PRJNA577476) | soil metagenome | isolation source: 60 cm soil or saprolite under Garry oak tree replicate 2 | place: USA:California | collected 2016-06-15 | reverse complement strand
ATAAATAATGCCACGCCGGACTTGCTCGCTGTGGCGATTGAGTTCATCCAGCGAGAACGACTGCCGAATAAAGCTTTGGTCAGCGGGAATTGGGATCGGCTTCTTACTCGCGACCGGTTCAACCCACGCTGGCCCACCGTTTGTTACGGACGATCCAGAGCCGCCGCCGCCAGGTGGATGGGAAATCAATGTTCCGTTCATTCTCGAACGCACGCCGGGCAAAACCGAGATGGACGCGCCTTTGTTCGATCTCAATTACGGATTGCCGGATATCCAGCTCAAGCTGGAGGTCCCAGTCAGCATTGTAAACAGGGACAATAATGGCACCGCAACTGGCGTTGGCGATTTGCTGCTCGGAGTGAAGTGGCGTTTTTTCAATAACGAGCATGCGCAAGCTCAACTTGGCATTTACCCACAGCTGTCATTGCCAACAGGCGATCACGCGCACGACCTGATTGCCAACAGGCGATCACGCGCACGACCTGGGCGAAGGTCGCACAGCATTCGTGCTGCCACTGGTGGCGCAGAAAAGTTGGGGGAAGTGGACCATCTACGGTAACATCGGCTATTGGTGGCAAACTGCTGCTGAAACACGCAATTACATTTACGCCGGGGCAGTGCTTGAACGTGATATCAACGAACAGCTAACGCTCGGTGTAGAATTGTTCGGAAATTCACCGAAAGAGCACGGCAACCATTCAGACGTCGCCTTCAACGTCGGCGGCACATGGAGGTTGAACAAGCATCTTAACTTGTTGTTTTCCGGTGGACGCGACATCGTCGGCGACACGCATGCGATGGCTTACATCGGATTGCAGTTCCTTACGAAATGAACATGAAACCAATTTTTATTTGCGCAGCAAAAACAAACCAATGATAGCGAACGCAACGCCGAGAATTCTCTGCCACGACGGCGGTTCGCGGAAAAACAAAATGCCGGCGATTGCCATAATCGCGGCGCCGCCAGCTAAAATAGCTGGAACCGACGAGAGCGGGCCGCCTTTTTGAAAAAGCAGGAAGAATGCAATCGTTCCTGCACCCACACAGACTCCAGTGAGAACGGAATAGAAAATTCCTTGCGCGCTGGATTGCTGATTCCAGCGGCTCAGCAACGAGAGAAATGCGAGGTAAAGTAAAATCGACAATGCCGCGGTCGCTTCGACTACGAAGCCTCCTAACCCCTCGCCGATGTGATCCGCTGCCATGCGGGTGAAAATTTGGTGTGCGCCATAAAGCACGGCAGCAATGACCGCATACCAGAACCAGGCTGCCATGGGGCCGAGATTAGGTTAGAAACGCATAATATCCAAGACGCAAAGCGCAGAGCGAACGTATAGCTTGGCGAGTTAAATTTAGAGATTCCTCGACTTCGCTCGGAATGACATATTTAGCGGTGATGTCGATTTTGTTTTTTCGGATTGCAGCTGCGCTTTGTTTTCTTGCGGTCGCGCTGGGCGCTTTTGGGGCGCATAGCCTCAAGCAGACTCTCGAAACGCACGGAATGCTCGATGTCTGGAACAAGGCCGTGCTTTATCATTTCATTCACGCGATCGCTCTGCTGGTCCTTGCGCTTTATGGAGCTGCCAATCGCAGCGCATGGTGGCTGCTCTTTGCTGGTATTTTCATTTTTAGCGGCAGTCTGTATGTGATGGCGTTGACAAATCTTCGCTGGCTCGGAGCGATTACGCCCATAGGGGGTCTCTGTTTTCTTGCAGGGTGGGCATGGCTCGTGATCGCGCCGCGTTCGTAAGCCAGGTCGGGTTGCACAAAGGTTGAACGGTCGCCGCGGCGACTCCCCAGTGGAGAAGCCGATCTGCCTTCGTGTTTGACACAAGAATGCTGTTCCAGGGGTCCTCTTCTGATATACTACCGACTCGAATGTTTAGCGCACTGTCGGAGGCGGAGCGAGACGCGATCACAGCGGTCGTATTCCTCGGGACGTTTTTTGTCACGTTCGGCGTGGGCCGATTCTTAAAGCGCCGTGCCGGAGTGAAGCTCGGGCTCCTGTACAGGCTTTTCTGCCTCATGCTGGCATTCTATGCCGCCATAGCTGTTTATGGCGTCCATGCATCCTGGAGAAATCACGTCGGCGCGGCTGTGATTTTGTTGAGTACGGCGCTCGTGGTTGCGCTGGTGAACCGATATGTGTGGGACCTTTATTACGAAAAAAGGCGCCAGACAACGATTCCGCATTTTCTCCGCGAGGTTGTTGGTGGAATCATTTTTTTGATCGTACTGCTTCTGGTTCTGAGTTACGGCTATCACGCCGAAGCGCAGTTAAAAGGTGTACTGGCTGGCTCCGGCGTTGTTGCAATCATCATTGGCTTCGCCGGGCAGAACTTTTTTTCCGGGGTTATCGGCGGCGTGGCGATCCAGATTAATCGCCCCTACAAAGTCGGCGACTGGTTGCAGGTCGGTGAGCGCTTTGCCGAAGTAATGGAGATCAACTGGCGTTCGACACGGTTGCGCACGAACGACGCTATTTATCTCGATATCCCGAACAATGAGATGGTGAGCCATACCATCGTCAACCTCCACTATCCCACCGTAGTCCACGCGATGCGGATCCGTGTTGGAGTCGAGTACAAGAACCCGCCCAATCGCGTGAAGGATGCGCTGCTCCGAGCGGCCTCAACGGCGGAAGGCGTCCTGCCGGAACCGAAGGTAAGGGTGTTTCTGGTCGATTTTGCCGATTCCGCTGTGATCTACGAGATCAAGTTCTATATGGGCAATCACGCCAGAATCAACGAAATCAACGACGCCGTCCGCACCAATGTCTGGTATGAACTCAAACGCCAGGGGATCACCATCCCCTTCCCGATTCGCACGTTGCACGTGGAACGCAAAGCGGCTCCTTCGATACAAGAAGAATACCAGGAAGCCCGGGCAATTTTGCGCTCTGAAGCTTTGTTTGAATGCTTGTCGGATGAGCAGATCGAGAGCCTGGTGCAGCAATCCCAGGTCAGTCATTTTGGGCGGGGCGAGCGTGTGATCAGGGAAGGCGCCGAGGGTGACTCGATGTTCGTGTTGTTGAGGGGCGCAGCAGAAGTGTCGATCTCGAAAAATGGCGCTTCCATTCCTGTGGCTACCTTGAAGGCGCCCGATTGTTTCGGCGAAATGTCTCTCCTCACCGGCGAACATCGGACAGCAACGGTGCGGGCCCAAACCGATTGCCAGGTGATGGAGATTGGCAAGCCAGTAATGGCAGAGCTTCTCCGCGCTTCGCCCGATTGCCTCGAGCGGCTTAGCGAATTGCTCGCTAAACGGAAAATGGAAACTGAGGGTTTACTCAAAGAGGCGGTTTCCCACACCCAGAGCGCGAGAAAAGAACGCGAATACAGGGACACCTTCCTGCACCGTTTGCGGACGTTTTTCGAATTGTAGCTACGGCGCCATGCCGCCGTGCCGCGGATCGCCTGCTGAGCGCCTCGACACAGCGAGACAGCCAACAGGGGCGCACTCCAGAAAAAGTCGAAATCCGGATTTTGAATTTTTCAATAACGAATTGCCAGTAGATGAAAACCCATTAAAGTCCCCACCTTTCACCCCGAATATTCATGAGCATTTTATTGGGCCTAACGATTCTCGATTCAGGCGTGCCATTGTCGATGGTGTGCGCTCTAATCGCACTCGTGGCCGCATTCATTTTGATTGGCGTAGTGATTCGTTCGCCCGCGGGCAATGAGCGGATGCGACAGATCTCCGGCGCGGTTCAGGAGGGGGCGAAGGCGTATCTGAATCGCCAGGTAATCACCATTAGTTCCATCGCAGTAATCATTTTTATTTTGCTCTTTATTTTCAAAGATCGCGCCACGGCGATTGGCTTTTTGATCGGTGCGTTTTGTTCGCTTTCGGCCGGCTACATTGGGATGCGCATCGCGGTCGTAGCTAATGTGCGCACGACTCAAGCTGCAAGCGTGTCGACAACCAAAGCTCTGCGAATGGCATTCAACGGCGGTGCTGTGACGGGTCTGCTCGTCGTGGGGCTCGCACTTCTGGCGGTATCGATTTTCTACACTGCAGTCTCACATATTGTCGGGCCGCGGATGGCGATCAGCAGCCTGGTGGGTCTCGCTCTTGGGGCTAGTCTCATCAGCGTGTTCGCAAGACTTGGCGGTGGCATTTACACCAAGGCCGCGGATGTCGGCGCGGATCTCGTTGGCAAGATCGAGAAGGGCCTCGAAGAAGACGATCCGCGCAATCCCGCCACGATTGCAGATAACGTCGGCGACAACGTCGGGGATTGCGCCGGCATGGCCGCCGACGTATTCGAGACCTACGCGGTGAGCTTGATCGGCGCGATACTGGTTGGCGCGCTCACGTTGCCGGGAAATCCAGCGGCCGTGGTTTATCCATTCGTGCTTGGCGGAATCTCCGTGTTGGGCGCAATTCTCGGCGTTCTGTTCGTAAACTTCGCCGGTGGCAGACCGGCCAACGTGCTGATGGGCGGCGTGGTTACCAGTGCAATTATTTCGGCCGTTCTCTTCTGGCCGGCCACGCACTACCTGTTCCCGATCGGCATCATGGTTAGCGGACAGATGCGCTCACCAACGCAATTATACTGGGCGTCGGTAGTCGGGCTGATCATGACCGCCGTCGTCGTCGTGATCACCAATTACTACACATCGATGCGCTATCGGCCCGTGCAAAAAATTGCCCGCGCTTCGGAGACAGGCCATGCGACAAACATCATCGCCGGACTCGCGGTTGGCCAGCATGCCACCGCGTTGCCAGTAGGCTTTATCGCAATCGCTATTTTGCTGAGTTTTCACTTTGGCGGCCTTTACGGAATCGCCATCGCCGTGATGGCGATGTTGTCCATGGCCGGCATCATCATTTCGCTCGATTCGTTCGGCCCAATTACCGACAATGCTGGCGGCATAGCGGTAATGAGTAACCTGCCGAAGGAGGTACGCAACGTCACCGATCAACTCGACGCCGTGGGCAACACGATGAAAGCGGTGACCAAGGGCTACGCGATTGCTTCAGCCGGTTTGGCCGCCCTGGTTTTGTTCGGCTCGTACGTACAGGAGCTTAAGGAACACCTGACACGCAACGGCGAGCCGTTTGTGTTCGAGTTTTCGCTTACCGACCCGAAGGTAATCATCGGCTTGTTCCTTGGTGGATTGCTTCCGTTCGTCTTCACCGCCTTCAGCATGGATGCGGTAGGTAAAGCCGCCGGCGCGGTCGTACGCGAAGTGCGGCGGCAACTGCAGGTGCATCCCGGCATCATGACCGGCCAGGACACACCTGAGTACGGCACCTGCGTGGACATCGTGACTAAAGCTGCGTTGCGCGAGATGATCGTACCAGCACTGCTGCCGCTGATATTCGTGGTGGCTGTGGCGGTGATTCCGCAGTTAGGTCCGGTCGTTCTCGGCGGATTGCTCGTGGGAACGATTGTCACCGGGCTATTTGTTGCGATTGCCATGACATCCGGCGGCGGCGCATGGGACAATGCGAAAAAATTTATCGAGGAAGGAAATCTCGGCGGCAAAGGATCGTTCGCTCACGCCGCAGCAGTAACGGGCGATACTGTGGGCGACCCTTACAAAGACACCGCCGGTCCTGCAATCAATCCCATGATCAAGGTCGTCAATATTCTGGCGATCCTAATCATCCCGATTTTCTTTTAGAGCGCGCTGCCCATCCCGATTTTTCTTGGCTCCGTGTCTGTTATTAACCACGAATAGACACGAATGGACACGAATGAGGAGAAACTACTGCTCAGAGATGAAGTCTTTCAAATCGTCGGGTGCGCGATCGAGGTCCTGAACACCCTTGGCCACGGAATGGTCGAGAAGCCCTATGAGAATGCGTTGGTCGTAGAATTTGGACTAACAAAGATTCCATTCCGGCAGCAGCCTACATTCGATGTTCCTTACAAGAGGCAGAAAGTAGGCCTGTGACCCCACCGCTTTCAATCCTATTGTCGTGGACACAAAAGGTGATCGACCGCATTACCGATCACGAGCGGGGCTTGATGTTAAACTATCTGCGCATTACGAACTTGCGCGTTGGAGTGATTCTTAATTTCGAACACCGGAAGTTGGAGTGGAAGCGAATTGTCTTATGAATTCGTGTCTATTCGTGTCCATTCGTGGTTAAGTCTCTGTTTGAAGTCGCGCCATGCCTAGCGTTTCAGCCTCGCCCACACGACTCAAGTTTTGGGGGACGCGCGGTTCCATTTCGGTACCGGGCCGCGGCACACTGGGCTACGGTGGCAACACGACTTGCGTCGAGATGCGCGCGGATGGCGAGATTATTGTGCTCGATGCGGGCTCCGGAATCCGCTCCCTTGGCATCGCTTTGGAGAAAGAATTCCACTCGCAACCGATCAAACTCTCGCTGTTGATCACGCACGCTCATTGGGATCATATCCAGGGATTGCCCTTCTTTGCCCCAGCGTACGAGAAGAAAAATGAAATCCGTGTACGCGGCTACGACGGCGTCGATATGAGCTTCAGCGAAATTATGGCTGAACCGATGAAGGCGCCGTTTTTCCCGGTCGCGATGCGCGAGCTTGCCGCCAGGATCGACATTAAGAAACTAACTGAGATGGAGTTCTCCGTCGGAAAAGTGCAAGTCCGCGCCAGATTTGTAAATCATCCCGGTGTTTGCGCTGGTTATCGTCTTTTTACCACCGCCGGCTCGATCGCTTTCCTGCCGGACCACGAGCCCTATCAATTTCTGCACTCAGCAAGGGCCAGTGACATCAGTCCGGAAGAAGCGAAAAAGACCGCTGAAGGTCAGCGAATTGGTCTGGTCGACTTTCTTCACGGCAGCGATATTCTGATTCTCGACGCGCAATACACCGATGCAGAGTACGAACGCCACGTCGGATGGGGACATGGTTCGGTTTCCAGCGCCGTTTCCCTCGCGCTCGACGCCAAAGTCCGAAGGCTTCTGCTTTTTCATCATGATCCAAGTCACGATGACACAATGCTCGATGCGATGGTGGACGATGCGCGGCGACTAATCCGCGAGAGAGGAAAAGACCTTAAGGTGGACGGCGCACGCGAAGGCGAGGAGGTATTGCTGGAAATGACGAAGCCCTAATGTCGAATGACGAAAGAAGCGCAAAGCCCGAATGACGAGGCAGCGACCAAGTCGTTCGTCATTTGATCATTCGTCATTCGGATTTCGACATTTTTCGGCTAAATTCAGGTTTTTTCTGCTGCGCCGGAACGGTTGCGCACGCGTGTAACCTGCTTTTACCTGTTCGGTCACCCTTGCCTCGTGGTGTAATGGTAGCACTAGAGACTCTGAATCTCTCTGTCTAGGTTCGAATCCTAGCGAGGCAGCCACGTAAAAGACCTGGCAGTCTCACGTGGCAATCCAATGTCGCAATACAATCAAGACAGCCCGTGCGTCATCGACGCGCGTTTACCTGCATCCAGGTGATGCCACCAAACGGTGATGTACACCACTGCGCCATAATTTACGTGCGTAACGTGGCGAATCTTGTTGATGCGCTCGGACTTTAACCAGGTGTTGATTTCTTTCTCTACTTCAACCTCGCTGCCCTTAAATATGGTCATCTTCATCGTTGAACGATTCTCGCGGACCCCCTGATACTGCAACCGTAATCCTGGCGCGTTTAGTTGCCACTTGCTGTAGCACAATCCGTGGCAACGTCCGAATCAGACTGCGGCACGTATTGCCGACAACCGTTCAAGATGCGCTACGCTCCTTGAACAGCGACTAAAGTGTGAATTAAATGCCCGAATTCCGCCTGCCGAGTTCTTCGACTGAGACAACCGTTCGGTCATTCGATTTCGGACGCGCCTGCTTACGTTCGTGAAACCACGCCACATTTTTGCGTATTACACGGTCTCCTTTTACAAGTGTAAGTGTTCTGCCGAGTTTTGGATCGAACACACTAACATTGGCAGGCAGCGCTGCCAGAAATTCACAGAAACCCGGCACCCCGTTGTATTTGAATGCTGCCTCGCGTACCGCCTTCGCCGTGAGCGGGCGACGGGGCTCTGCCGCTCGTGAACCGCGGTCCTGAGCAACCGAGGGCGAAAGCGACGATTCTGCATAAGGAAAAGGAGCAGGAGTGGGTACGACGGTCGATTCAGCAATGTCCGGCGCCGGAACTTGCACAGGTGTTTCATACGGATAGGGGCCGGGGACTTTGATCGTCGGAATTGCCGGCTCAACTTTTTCGATTGGGAAACCGAGCAGGATCATTAGTCCTCCGGCGATTCCGATAATTCCGGTCAGTGTTGTGGTATGGAGTCTTTTCATATTGGAGCAATGGCTATTTCCACAGAATGGGGCGATGACCCGGTGACTTTCAAACTGCCCCGAATTACACACCCCAAGAGGACGAGAGAGAGGGTGTAAATTAGAATCCATCCACCGGGAGTCAACCCATAATCTGCATTCGTCAGCCATAAATTTGTCATCTTCGCGTGATCACTACGCGAAAATTTGTCGAATGGTGCATGGTGCATGGAGAGACTCCATGACCGCCCTTTTCAAGATTTTGTGGCGCATGAAACACACCGTCTGATCCCCGGTTCGACAACGACGCAGCGGAATCGCTGATGATTGTACCGGAATCCTTACTCGACGTTAGCCCGTCTCAAGACGGTCGATCTCGCTGCGGGCACTGCGTCTTTCACGAAAAAAATCCCTAAGGATCGCAGCGCATTCGTTCTCCAAAACACCGGATGCGATATCGCATCGGTGATTCAAAGTGGGCATTTGCAGGAGGTTGATCACGCTTCCTGCGGCCCCGGCAACTGGATCTGCACATCCAAAAATCACGCGTTTGACTCTAGTGTGCACCATCGCGCCCGCGCACATCGCGCATGGCTCCTTCGTCACATACAGATCGCAATCGGTCAGTCGCCAATCACCCACGGCTGCCTCGGCTTGAGTCAATACGAGCATTTCCGCATGGGCGGTGGCGTCCTTGAGCAATTCCACCTGATTATGAGCGCGCGCGATGATTTTGCCTTCGCGAACAGCGACTGCGCCAATTGGCACTTCGCCGGCCGCGGCCGCCTTGTTGGCCAGACGCAATGCTTCACGCATGAAAGATTCGTCCGTCAGCGACTCCTTCATCATTTAGAATAGGTTAAAAGGTTACAAAGTTAAAAAGGCGGCTCCCTTTGCAGCGTTATAACATATTTAACTTTTTAACCGGTACCGAAGCGCGCGCTTGCCCTGAGAATTTCTTCGGCATATTAGGGACTGCTCATGCACGACAACATCGAGTCGCACCTGGTTGAGAAACGCATTTTTAAACCACGAACAGATTTTGCAAAAAACGCACGAATCAAAAGTCTCGCGCAATATCAGCGGATGTACCGGGAATCACTCCGCCAGCCGGCAAAATTCTGGGCGCGCGAAGCGAGTGAGCTGGTCTGGCGCGCAAGATGGAAAAAGGTGCTCGAATGGAAAGCTCCGTTCGCGAAGTGGTTCGCCGGAGGCAAACTCAACATTTCGGAAAATTGCCTGGATCGACATCTGACTGGGCCGCGCCGGAACAAGGCAGCAATTATCTGGGAAGGCGAACCCGGTGATAAACGTACGCTTACCTATCAGCAGCTGCATCGCGAAGTTTGCCGCTTCGCGAATGTGTTGAAACGAAACAACATAAAAAAAGGCGATCGTGTGATCATTTATCTCCCCAATATTCCTGAGACCGCGGTTGCCATGCTCGCCTGCGCGCGGATCGGCGCGGTACACTCAGTAGTCTTCGGCGGATTTAGTGCCGACAGCATTCGAGATCGAATTGCCGACAGCGGCGCGATCGCGGTGGTCACAGCCGATGGCGCATATCGGCGCGGCGGAATTGTGCCGTTGAAGAAAAACGTTGATGAGGCACTCCATGATGGCACGTCAGTCCGGCGCGTTATCGTTTTTCGTCGCGCAGGAAACGAGATTCACATGGAAGAAGGGCGCGACGTCTGGTGGCACCGCGAACTGGAGTATGTCGACGCCAACTGTCCGCCTGCACCGCTCGACAGCGAGCATCCGCTTTATCTTCTCTACACGAGTGGCTCGACCGGGAAACCAAAAGGCATTCTCCATACTACAGGCGGTTATCTAGTCGGTGTTTACTCGAGCACGAAGTACATCTTCGACATTCGAGATGAAGATATCTTTTGGTGCACCGCCGATGTCGGCTGGGTCACGGGCCACAGTTACATCGTCTATGGTCCGCTCGCCAACGGCGCGACAACGATCATGTACGAAGGCGCGCCCAATTGGCCGGAACCGGACAGGTTCTGGAAAATCATCGAAGAATATCGGGTTAATATTCTCTACACCGCGCCAACGGCCATTCGCGCATTTATTCGCTGGGGCGACCATTGGGTCGCGAAACACGATCTCTCGTCGCTCCGCCTACTCGGCACGGTCGGCGAACCAATCAATCCAGAAGCATGGATGTGGTACTACAAAAATATCGGCGGCGGGCGTTGTCCGGTTGTCGATACGTGGTGGCAAACTGAAACAGGATCGATTCTGATCACTCCCCTGCCAGGTGCAATTCCAACGAAACCGGGCAGTGCAACGCTCCCATTCTTTGGAATCGATCCAGCTATTGTTGACGAGAAAGGGCGCGAAGTCGGAGCGAACGTAGGCGGCAAGCTAATCATCCGCCGGCCGTGGCCGGCGATGCTGCGCACCATTTACGGCGACAAGGCCCGCTATCGACAGCAATACTGGAGCGAATTTAAAGGCAATTATCTCACCGGGGACGGCGCGCGGCGCGATGAAGACGGCTATTTTTGGATCGTTGGGCGTATCGATGATGTCCTCAACGTGGCGGGCCACAGGCTCGGTACATCGGAAATTGAAAGCGCCCTGGTGAGTCATCCGCAGGTTGCCGAAGCGGCAGTGGTTGGCAGACCCGATGAACTAAAAGGGCAGGGCGTTGTTGCTTTTGTGACGCTGAAGGCGAGCGTTAGTGTCACTGGCGGACTGAAAGCAGAGCTGCGCGAGCATGTTGGCGTGCACATCGGGGCAATTGCAAAACCAGATGAAGTTCGTTTCGCCGAAGCGCTCCCAAAAACCCGTAGTGGCAAAATTATGCGTCGATTGTTGAAAGAAATCGCCAGCGGGGCGCGAGTCACCGGCGACACGACTACGCTCGAAGACTTTAGTGTGTTGGCGAAATTGGCGGAATCGGAAGAAGCGTAGAGAAAGTAGCGTTCACCCGTGAGTTTCATTCGCACCGGCTTTCGCGAGATTGGATTAAAAATCCGTCGCCAGCGAACACGCATTGCGCTTCGTCATGAGAAGCGCCTTCTGCAAAAGAGTGAAATCAATCTGGGGCGCGAAGGCACCGCCCAGGCGGCAAATTTTCCCGAGCTGCGCAACGAGATCGTCGCTCTAAAGAAACTGGAGCAGGAACAAAAGGAAGTTGCCCTTCGAATCGCACAGATCGAGGAAGGAATAAAGAAGATCGAAGAGGAACGGCAACAAAATGCGCGCGAACAAGCGGAGGCGATCGCAAAGCTGGAGGCGGAAAAGAAGCCCCTTCTCCAAAAGCGCAACCAAACCAAAAGCAATGTGGACGTCTGCGAGCGGGAACTCGCCGCCGTAGAACGCCGCATTCAGGAAAGCGAGGCTGCCGATCGCGATCTATTGAAACAACTCTCCGACCTGCAGGCTCTCGATCCGGTCCCCGCGGACGTGGAAGTACGATCTGCGAGCATCAGCGCGCGGAGGGCCCGCCTTCCGGAAGAGCGCGCAGAACTTGTCCGGGCGCGCCTAGGTAGCGCGGAAGCGGGGCGCCTGGCCAAAGAGAGGTTGAACGGCGCAGAAGCGGAACTCTCTGCGATGGAAAAAAATATTGCGCGGACCCGGAGCGAGTTTGAAGCGCGCGACCGGAAATTGAGCGACAACATCCGCACTCAACAAGAAGCGGCGCGCAACGCGCGCACACGCCACCAAACGGTGGAGGAGCGGAAAAATCCCGCGTATTTGAATATTGGCCGGCACCTTGCCGCGCAGGGCGTCGCGCCGCCAAACGCGCCGCATTTGCTGGCCGAGGCGCATCGCCGCCGCGAGGCAGTCGATCGGCATTTGGCGCACAAGGCGGAGCTGGCCTCGCTCTCAAGTCAGATCGACAAGCAGGAGCTGCGGAAATTTTATTTCACCGTTTTCTCGGTGCTAGTCCTGGTTGCGATCACCCTGCTTGTCATTTTTCAATCTCCGCGAGGTCGCGAATGGCTGCCGCAGGAAACCGACACGATTTTGTCGATCAACGCCGATCAATTTGAACGGGCAGACCTCGCGAGGCGCTGGCGCAAAGATCAGCCCAAACTGTGGCCGGGATTAGTCGGTGCGGCTGCTTCGACTCCGGGATTGAACCTGCCTCGGGATGCCACACGCATTACTCGTGCAATTACAACCAATGAAACCGGAGAAACGCGCGAGTTCGTCCTGGTTGAAGCGCGCCGGGCCGCTCCGAAAGCCATTCGCGCGATCGCAGGCGACAAGGCGTTCCAAAAGCGCGCAATTAACGGCTTGCCAGTCTGGGAGCGACCGCCTGATTTTGCGGTTGCCAGGGTCGGACCCGCAACACTCGCGGTCGGAGCACCGATTGCGGTGGATGAGTTGGTGCTGGTGCGTCTCGGGATGAAACCGGACCTGAAAATCACGGGCCAACTGTTTGATCGTTTCCAGGCACTCGATCGCGAAAGTGCACTGCGACTCATTTCGCGCGATCCGCCCGATCTCGCGCGTGTTTTTAATCCGATCTTTACCCCGGAACTGCTCGACGCTTCACAATTACTGGGTCTGGCGATCAATCTACAAAATCCAGTAAAAGCCAGAGTGCTCATAAAAGTGAACTCCTCCAAAAATGCTGCCGAAATCGCTCGAAATTTGCATGATAATCCACAGCAATGGCTGCGTCTGCCGGATTCGGACCTGTTGCTTTACTCCCGACCGCCGGAGATCCAAAGACCGAGCCCCTCAAATTTGGAATTGCGGTTCGAGGTCCCTGAAAATAGCGCTCGAGTTCTTCTTGAGCGCCTGGCAAAAACTGAGGGTCCCCAAGTAGTGACAGCGTACTGATCCAGCAAATGCGACGCTTTAACGTTCCTTTAATCGCTGCGATGGCAGTGGCGCTGCCGCCATTGGCCGCAAACGCCGGCGGCCCCCTAGTTGATATTCGATCAGTCGACCCGACAATCATTGTTGAGCTGCGTTATGCTGGGCGAAATAATCTCGTCGGGTACCCGCTTTATCCTAGCGGAACGTGCGCTCTCACTCGACCAGAAGTCGCTTCGGGTTTGGCGGCAGCACAGGCGTTTCTGCGGCGCTACCAATTTGGGCTAAAAATCTGGGATGCGTACCGGCCTGTAGCCGTGCAGGAAAAGCTTTGGCACGCGTCACACAACAGCGATTACGTTGCCAATCCTGAAATTGGCGTTGGATCGCTGCACAGCTGGGGTATCGCTATCGACGCTACATTAGTCGATACGTGGAATCGTCCCGTGCGCATGCCCAGTGACTTTGACGATTTTACGCCCGCTGCAATGTGGCGCTACGTCGGTCCTCATGCCGATGTTCGCGCACACGTGCATTTGCTGCAGATCGCAATGCGAAATGCAGGCTTTTGGGGATTGCGCACCGAGTGGTGGCATTTCACGATTGCGGACTGGCAAAAATACTTGTCGAATCAAGCAGCACGGACCGCCCAAGTCTCCGGTACCCAGTGGCGGGGCAAGTTATGATCGGGGCCTTGCTGCGCGATTTGCAGCAGCCCGAATACATTCATGTGTTGCTCAATCCATTGCCGGTTTATGGGTTGCTCACAGGTTTGATCGGTCTCGTGCTCGCGTTGGTCTTGAAGAGCCGTCGAGCTCAAATCGCAACCCTGACGCTCGTACTCATCAGCTCCGCGTCGGCGTGGCCTGTCTATGAATTTGGCGAGGAAGGTTACGACCGTGTTTTATCGATGACTGACGAGGACGGAGGGGCCTGGCTTGATGAACACATGCATCGCGCCGAGGACCTCATCTGGGTTTTCTATGTGCTCGCAGCTTTGAGCGCGTTCTCTATCGCCGCGCCAATCAAATGGCCCAGATGCTCGCTGCCGCTCGCCCTGGCGGTGGTCTTGCTCGGGGCGGCGACGCTGGGAAGCGGGGTTTATATCGCCTACGCTGGCGGAAGAGTCCGTCATCGCGAATTTCGAAACGCACCTGCACCACCGAAAAGATCCGAACACGAGCGCGATTAAAGCCGGGGTTCTAAGGCAGGCGTATCGGCTGTCGGTTTTTGGGTAGGCAAGCGAAGCGCATTCCCTACAATTTCGCCATGGGTGTCTCGCTCGATCGCGCTGAACGCAGAGTCGAAGAACAGAGCGTTGCATTGAAAAAGCCGCTCGGGCTTGGCGATCTCGTTCTGACACAGATTGTGTTTGTGGTTGGCTCAGGCTGGGTCGGCACTGCCGCAAAACTTGGAACATCGCATCTCTTTTTCTGGCTTCTCGCTATTTTACTCTTCTACATTCCGCAGGCCGCCGTCGTCATTTATCTGAGCAAACTGATGCCGTTGGAAGGTGGAATTTACCAGTGGGCAAAGCTCGCTTTTAACGAATTCACAGGCTTCATCGTCGCCTGGAATCTCTGGCTCTTATCGATCATGGTGATCGCCATGGGCGGCATGTTCATCACGACAAACATCTCCTACGCCCTGGGTGACGCAGCCGCGTGGATGCGAAGCAGTCCCTGGTGTGTCTCGCTCGTCAGTTGCGTGCTGGTAAGTGGCCTCGGCTGGACCGGCGTTCGCGGGCTATCGCTAGGTAAATGGGTGCACAACATCGGCGGATTTGCGATGTTCCTCGTCTATGGCGCCTTGATTGTTCTGCCATTCATCAGTCTCGCTCGCGGTGATCTCAGCTCATATCGCCCGCTGCAAATCGCTGCGCCCGCGATGTCGCTCTTTTATTGCTTCAATATCTTCAGCAAACTGGCAGTCGGCGGACTCAGCGGGTTTGAATACGTAGGCATTCTGGCCGGTGAAGCTCATGCACCGGCGCGCAACATTGGACGTTCCGTTATTATCGCGGCTCCGATCATCGCGCTCATGTTCGTTCTTGGAACGAGCTCGGTTCTCGCCTTCATAGGAAATAACCAAATCGATTTAATCGGCCCGGTGCCGCAGACGTTGCGGCTCGGCCTGCAGTCATTCGGTGCTGCTAGCACGATCGCCTCTGTTGGCATTCTGCTGATGACAGTGCGCTCGATATCTTCGATGAGTATTCATTTCACGGGCAGCTCCCGTTTACCAATGGTAGCCGGCTGGGACCACCTTTTGCCCGTATGGTTTTCGCGTCTGCATCCGCGTTACAAAACGCCGGTCAATTCACTCATGTTCGTCGGCGCGATCACGCTGGTGATTGCCATCTCGAGCCAGATCGGCGCGGGATTGCAGGAAGCATTTCAACTCGTGGACAACGCCGCCAACGTTTTTTACGGAATTGTTTATACCGTCATGTTTGCGATCCCAGTCGTGGGCGCGGCTGCGATACGAGCCGGAGCGCGTTCCTGGTTGCGACTCGCCGCCGGTTGCGGTCTGACGGTATCTCTGCTGGCCATCTTCTTCACCATCTATCCAATCATTGATGTGCCCAATCCATTGGTTTTCGCCACAAAAGTCGTTGCCGTGACTCTCGTGGCCAACCTCATCGGCGTCACTATCTTTACGCTTAACTACCGACGCCGCGGCGCGGTTTGAACTCGACGGCTTTAAGCGGTCGAGTTTTTAGCGGCAGTTATCATTTACCCAGCGCAGATAATCCGGCGATCCGCTGTCGATCTTGACGAATATCAGCTCTGGGACTTCGTAAGGATGAAGGGAGCGCAGCTTTTCCTCAAACGCTGCCTGTCGATCCTGGATGGTCTTGAAAAGGACGATGACTTCGCCCTCTGTTTCGATTTTTTCTTTCCAGCGATAGATCGAGTGAACAGCCGGAATAAGATTCGCGCACGCCGCGAACTTTTCCTCAACTAACGTTTGCGCGACGCGACTGGCCGTGTCCGCGTCCGGAAACGTGCTGATGGCCAGCAAAATTTGGTCCGCCATTAGTCAGGCCAAAGCCGTCATTCCGAGCCCTTCGGCTTCGCTCAGGACAGGCTCCGTCGAGGAATCCCGTTGCATCACCTTACGGTACCAACACGGGATCCTTCGACCCCGAAAGCTTTCGGGGCTCAGGACGACAAGTCCGGCAAATCCAACCGCCACCGAGGACGATGTCGCGATGGTAAAACACGGCTGCCTGCCCTGGAGTCACGGCCCTTTGCGGATCGTGCAACCGCACATGGGCGCGCCCGTCTTCGAGCGGCGTCAGCGTAGCGCGTGTCCCTGGGTGGCTATAACGGATCTTCGCCGTCACTTCGATTTCTTCGCTGTGGCCGGGGTCTGTTGTAGCCGCGGTCGTTGACCGCGGACCGGGGTCAACGACCCCGGCTACAGAGGCTACAGGGTGCCAATTCGCCCTATCGATCTCGAATTCATCCGTCACCAAGTCGTCAGCATCTCCCACAATCACACGATTTGTCGCCGGGTCGAGATCAACCACGTAGCGCGGCCGCGGCGATCCGCCCGGTAACCCCTTGCGCTGTCCAATCGTGAAAAGCTCGATCCCGTCGTGTTCGCCCAGAAAATTCCCTGCAATATCGTAAATCTCGCCGCGATGAAACTCATTTTCGCCAAGGTGTGAGCGCAGGAAAGCTTTGTAATCGTTGCCAGGAACGAAGCAGATTTCCTGGCTGTCCACCTTGTCTGCAACTTTCAGGCCTAACGAATGCGCGATTTCGCGAATTTGCGGCTTCGTCATTTTGCCGAGCGGAGTCAGCGCACGTCGAAGCTGCGGCTGCCGCAAACTGAAAAGGAAATAAGACTGATCTTTGCGCGGGTCGAGACCCTTTCGCAAAATTGCGCGATCAGCGTGATGTTCAATAATGGCGTAGTGCCCCGTTGCGATGTAGTCGCAACCTAAGGCCGCCGCTTTGCTCCAAAGATTACCGAACTTGACCTTCTCGTTGCACATCACACACGGATTTGGTGTGCGGCCGGCCCGATATTCGCTGGAGAAATAATCAATAACCAAGCGCTCGAACTGGTCGACCTCGTCGACGACGTAATGCGGAATGCCAAGAGAATGCGCTACACCACGGGCATCAGCGATCGCCTGTGGTCCGCAGCATTTGTCTTCCGCGCGCGAGATACAATCCTGCGGCCATACTTTCATGGTTACGCCGATGACCTCGTAGCCCTGCTCGCGCAACAAATATCCCGCGACGCTGGAGTCCACTCCCCCGCTCATCCCCAGTAAAACGCGTTGTCTGGCAATGTTCATTTAGAGCGAGGAATTTCGATCAATCACCATTTCAGTCAATGGAGGAGCTCCGCCCTCCGGCCTCACCGCCCGACTTACAAACTCACTTCCTCTCAGCGTGAAACGCCATGGATAATGCGCAGAACGCGTGATCCCAATGCGCTTGTCGGCTACGACATCCGCAGGAGTCTTTGCGTTTCGAGCGAAGCAGTATCGCGGGTTCGAGCACAGATCCATTTCATGATGACGATTGGTAATGTCGAGCGCCTGCGTGAGCTTGCCAGGTCCCGAGCAAAGACGTTTCACATCATCAAGTCCGCGACGTTTCTTCATTTGCTCGATGCCTTTTCTCGGCTCCAGCGCGCGAATGAGGACGAAACCGTTCTCGTCGCCTTTGACCAGCACGTTCAACATCCAATGCATTCCATAATTGAAATAGACATAGGCGGCACCCGCGTTGTTTCGCTCGATAAAGCTGCGCGCGCTCGGACGTGTAAAGGTATGCGCGGCCTCGTCGTTGATTGCCGCGTAAGCTTCCACCTCGACAACGATTCCCGAACAATCGTCCCAAATGAGTTCTGTGCCGATCAACTCACGCGCGCAAGTGAGCGGATCACGTTTAAAAAAAGACCCACGGACAATTTTGTTCACTACCGCGACTCTCCTTACTTGATGGCCCGGTGTCTCCTTAGTATTTCCACCGTCTTGTCGATTGGCAGTGCCTCGATCCTGTGCCCATTCCCGCTCATTGTGGTTGCTCGAAACATCGAGTTGTAGATGGCTTCTTCGGTGGCCTCGATCACAGCCAGAAACAGCGGCGACATCGCGTCGTTGGTCAGTAGTTCGAGATGCCGCGTCGGCGGCTTTTCAGAAGTATGAATTCGTAACTGCGGTGCGGTCGAGAATGCGATTGCATAATCCCCGCTGCCGTTCGAGGCAGCGCTTCCAGTCCGGGCCATGCCCAGCCACGCCCTGGCTGCGAGGCGCCTGAGATTCCGCGCGTCGACAGGCGCATCTGTGGCGATGATTATCATGCACGATCCGTCCGCGTTGTCTTTCGCGCTGCCTTGTTGCAGCTCCTTATGCAGATAGTACTGACCTAATTCCTGACCAACAGCCACGCCAGCAATCGAGAGGACGCCTCCAAAATTCGTCTGCACCAGAACCCCGACCGTGTACCCACCAAGGTTCTGAGGCAGCTTTCGCGACGAGGTTCCTATCCCTCCCTTCCAACCAAACGCCACCGTCCCGGTGCCAGCCCCAACATTTCCCTCTTCGACGGCACCGGTCTTCGCCTGCTTGATGGCAGCGAACACATCCTCAGGCGTGATGTGGCGCTCGCGAATGTCGTTTAGATATCCATCATTGGTCTCGCCAACCACCGGATTGACTGAGAGAACATTCTCGTTTCCCGGCAAAGCCAGAATATACGTCGTCACCGCGTCTGCGACGCGCGGAACGCTCGCAGTGTTTGTCAGCACGATCGGTGTTTCGATCTCGCCCATTTCATCGACCTGTGTAGAGCCAGTCAGCTTTCCAAAACCGTTTCCAACGAAAATCGCGCCGGGCACCTTGTCGCGGTAGAGATTACCCGAATGTGGCAGAACGGCTGTCACACCGGTACGGACTTTGTCCCCGTTAATAATTGTCGCGTGACCGACTTCAATCCCGGCAACATCCGTGATGGCATTAAGTGGGCCAGTCGGCAAAATGCCAACTTTCAGTCCTACATCCGAAGCGCGCGGACGTGTATTGGAAGTTGTGGTTTGAGCGGAAACAAAGCCGGCTAGCAACAGAGCAGCCAGAACGACAAATCCACGAGCCATGAAAAAATTGTACGCCCAAATCTGATCAACTAAATTCGAAAACGCATACCGCTAAGAAAATGCCCGTTGCACGAAAAGGAAAAATCACGCGGCGCGTTCGAAGTCGTGGATCGGCCCGGTTCGCGGACTCGGCCGCAAGGCTGCCAACATGGCAAATCGGCGACCGACCCGTCTAGGAGCCTGATGGCTTGTAATAAATTGGAACCTTGACTTTGCTGTCGACCGGTTTGCCGTTGCGGAACGCCGGAATGAATTTTGCCCCATTGAAATCGGACAGGGCCGCCTGGCCGAAACCCAGATACGGAGGCTCCTCCGTTACGACCTGGATGTTCTTCAGATTGCCCGCAGCATCGACATCGAGCGCAAGTTCGACAACACCAGTCAGCGCCACTGTCGTTCCCGTGTCGGGATAATGTATTCCGGTGAACTTTGAGCCCGGACCAGCATAGGGTTGTGGATCGATGAAATCGTTTTCCTTTTTCACTTCCTCCAGCTGCTGATTGGCAAAAATGCGCAGTCGCGGTTTGCCATTGACGACCGCGAACGTCACTGTGCCGTAGAAAACGGCGACGACCGGTTGGTGATTGTGAATCGCGGGAATAAACTTTGCGTTTGCCAGGCGTTTCAATACCTCCTGTTCGAGCAGCTCTGATCCCTTTGTACCGCGATAACAGGCACTCCGTACGACATCACCAGTCGGCGCCACGAGACAGGAAAACATAACGGCAGCGTCTTTTTGACCCTTTTTAATCAGATCGGCAGTGTCGATCTTGTTTATCATGGCATCGGGACCTGTCCCGAGCAGTGCAGGCCGGAACTCCGGCAACGCCGGTGTTGGTGAAGGTGACCCAGGTTTTGCCGTTTGCGACGATGCAAGTTCAGCAGTGAGCAGCAAACCAATTACGCAAAATGTTCCGAGCCGCATGGCGGGAATAGGCAAGCAGGCTGCGCCGTTTTTGCAAGAAGAACTGAAGTTTAGGCCGCGACTCCCAGGGCCCTCATCGCGGCCATCCGATGCACGATCTTGTGACGCTGAAAGTAACCGATGAGCGCATCGCGGGTTTGCACCGGATGCAGGATGCAATTGGCCTCCAGCCTCGCCAGGAACCCACGCAATTTCATGAAATGATGGCCGCCACTGCGTGCATCGAAACTGTTAAACGCGATGACGTATTTCTTGCTGCGATCAAGTGGCTCCCGGTTGGCCAGTGTGATCGAGGCGATTTTGCAGTCGTCGCCGCGACCCTCGGTCTTCACGTCGAAGCCAAGCAAATTGCGCTTTTCATGGCTGGCAAACACTTCCTCCATCGCAGTTTTTATTTCCTCGGGCGAAAGCTGCGCCGTCACAACGTAGTTCTCGAAGGGAATTATGTTCCAGACGTCGCTAACCGCTTTGGGACCCGCGACCAAGTCCGCCTTATCATCGAACGTCCCGTGCATGACGCCATCAACGGGCACCCTTCGTTCCAGCAACATTTCCGTGATCGCCGCTCCGATCAGCCTCTCCACGTCGCTCGGTCGGCCGGGGCGGCTTCGACCTCGTAGCGTCTCGGCCAATTGACCGATCGGCTTGGATAGCTCAGTGGCCGATTCGGCGAGCTGCGATTTCGCTCGTGAAATAATGGCATGATCAAAAGCGAAACGGTTATCCATCAGCTCGCAGATCGCTTCCCGGCGAAGCAGCTTTTTTGAATTGCGATCGAAGAGAAGATCGACCCGCCCCGCGTGAATCCCGAAATGATCTGCCTGGGTAAACAACACGCCATTCGTTAGCCGGCTTGGAACATCCTGATGCGTATGGCCGGCGATAAACACTGCGATCTCCGGAAATTCCGACGTCAGAGCCATTACTGTATTGGCAAAATCATCGCCACCAGTGCGCGTCTTGAGTCCCATGTGACCTGTCAACACGATCGCGTCCGCGCCATCGTTTTTCGCCCTCGCGATCGCGCGGCGAACGGGCTCGACCGGATGCCGAAAATCAAGTCCCCGGGTAAATTCTGGCCAAAGCCAAAACGCCATCCCAGGCGTGGTAACGCCGACGATTGCGAGTTTGATCCCCGCAATCTCTTTCAAAATGAACGGCTGAATTTTTGCAAACGGATGGTTTGCATCTGGAAATTGGCCGGCAGGTTTTTGTTCCATCAGCATGTTCGCAGCAAGGACTGGCATGTTTGATTGTTCCAACGCGTGTTCGAAGCACTCCATCCCCCAATCGAATTCATGATTGCCGACGACCCAGGCGTCGTATTCGAGATGATTGAGCAGATCGATCATCAGCGCGCCCTTGTTTCGGAGGCTGACGTCAGTCCCCTGATACACGTCACCGACGTCGATCAAGATCGAGTTGGAATTTTCCCGCCGCCATCGCGTGATTTGCGTCGCGCAACGCGCCAATCCGCCGCGATCTGGATTTCCGTCGTAGTCGAAGGTTGGAAGGATATGACCGTGCAAATCCGTCGTGTGCAGAATCGAAATACAAACCGTGTCGGGATTGGGCGTAGCAGCAGCACTCGCGAGGGTCGGGACGGCGCTAACCAGTCCCGCCCGGCCGGCGACTTTCAAAAATTCCCGGCGAGTCCATGATGTGTGCGCGTCAAGCATCGCCTATTTCAATGGACAGACATACTAGCGCTGGGCCGGCCAATATCTCAATGAAAATGCTGAGATTCACTGTCTTGACCGTAAGACTGTTTCGCTGAGACTTCGTCATGCTTAACGAGAATGCCATCGCCGATTTCAAAGCAAACCTTCGTGGCGGACTGATCGAACCGGGTGACAGGGATTACGATGAAGCCCGCAAAGTGTACAACGGGATGATTCACAAAAAGCCGCGGCTGATCGCCCGTTGCGCGGATGTGGCCGACGTCATTAGCTCCGTGAAGTTCGCCCGAGAAAACGACCTGCTTGTCGCGATCCGCAGCGGTGGACATAACGCGGGAGGCCTGGGGATTTGCGACGATGGTCTGGTCATCGACCTCAGCCTGATAAAATATACGCGTGTCGATCCGGAAGCTCGCAATGTCACTGTCGGCGGCGGATGCACATGGGGCGATGTCGATCACGCGACGCATGTGTTTGGGCTTGCGACACCAAGTGGAATCATTTCCACGACCGGCGTTGGCGGGTTGACTCTGGGCGGTGGAGTGGGACACCTCACGCGTAAATGCGGACTGAGCATCGATAACCTCCTTTCAGCTGATGTTGTATTGGCCAATGGCAATTTTGTTAAAGCCGACACCGATGAAAATTCCGACTTGTACTGGGCGCTGCGCGGCGGCGGCGGAAACTTCGGCGTCGTTACGTCGTTTACGTTCAAGCTGCATCCGATCGATATGATCTATGGCGGCCCAATGCTCTACGAGCTAAGCGAAACAGCTGACGTGATGAAGTGGTATCGCGACTTTCTTCCTGCGGCTGCTGATGATTTGAATGGCTTTTTTGCCTTTCTCACCGTGCCGCCCGCCCCGCCGTTCCCCGAGCATCTCCACAGGAAAAAAATGTGCGGCATTGTCTGGGCATACGCGGGACCACAAGAAAAAGCAGAAGAAATATTCAAGCCAATTCGGGCCTTCAAAAACCCTGCTTTGGATTTTGTCGGCCCGCTGCCGCAACCAGCGTTACAAAGCATGTTCGACGCGCTTTATCCTCCGGGCTTGCAGTGGTATTGGCGCGCCGATTTTATCAACGAGTTAAGCGACGACGCGATCGCCAAGCACATTCCCTTTGGGGAGGCGCTTCCATCGATGCATTCCACTATGCACATGTATCCGATCGACGGTGCTGCGTCGCGTGTCGGCAAGAGCGATACTGCCTGGAATTATCGCGATGCCAAGTGGGCACAAGTGATGGTTGGTGTTGATCCCGATCCGGCGAATAACGAGAAAATCATCTCGTGGACGAAGAGTTATTACGATGCGCTTCATCCGTACTCGGCTGGCGGAGCGTACGTAAATTTTCTAATGGGTGACGAAGGCGAAGAACGCGTGAAAAAAACGTACGGCGACAATTACCAGCGGCTGGTCGAGATCAAAAACAAATACGATCCCGATAATTTCTTTCGAGTGAACCAAAACATTAAGCCGACTGGGACGAAATCAAGACCGATCGCGGCCTCCTGATTTCGCAATTCGGATCTCTCTGCGTGCCGGAAAGCTTGTTATCCTTCCGTAGCGGCAGGCCTGTCGCCCGCAGGGTCCCCGGTCATTGCAGCCGGCACGGCTGCCTCTACAGTGCGACCAACGACAAATCCCAGCCATGGACGCTGACGAGCTAAGATCATTGCAGGCGCCGGTAAAGGCGCAGTACCGCGAGCGTCCTGAGACGGCGTTGGTCACGCTCCGTGCAGAAGGGCGAATCGGCGAAAACGTCACCTGCAAAATCGAAACGGGAAAGGCCCGCGTTGAAACCGGACTTCATCGGGCAACAGGCGGCGACGGAAAGAGCGCGTGCTCGGCCGACATGCTGCTCGAAGCGCTGGTAGGTTGCGCGGGCGTCACGCTAAGCGCAGTTGCTACTGCTCTGAACATTTCTTTACGCGGCGCGACAATTCGGGCAGAGGGCGATGTCGATTTTCGCGGCACGCTCGGCGTTTCCAAAGATGCACCGGTTGGGTTCAAAGAAATCCGCCTAAGCTTCGATCTGGATACTGACGCGAATGAAGAACAACTCGCCACGCTAATTCGCCTGACCGAGCGTTATTGCGTCGTTTACCAGACGCTCAGCCACCCTGCGAACATCAGCGTTTTGCATCGCGTAATATCGCGCTAAAATCTGCGCCTATGCCGTTATACATGGACATTCACAATCTTCCGGAAGGAACCACCGCTGAAGATGTCGCAAAAGCCCACGCGAAAGATATGGAAACGCAGCGGAAATATGGCGTCGAATACAGCAAGTATTGGGTCAACGAAAAGACGGGCAAAGTTTTTTGCCTCGTTCATGCGCCAAACGCTGAGGCAGCAGAGTGTGTGCATCGTGAAGCGCATGGGATGGTGGCGGAGAAGCTTATTGAAATACAGCCCGAGCTTGCGGAAGGGTTTCTAGGTGGTGTCGAAACAAATGCGGCAGGAGCTGTGATTCTGCCTGGTGGCGGAGCCGACGCGCGCGATCCCGGAATCCGGACGGTTCTCTTCACGGACATCGTGAATTCGACGACGTTGACTCAATCGCTCGGCGATGAGGCAGCACTTGCAATGCTCGGCGTGCACGACGCGATTGTGCGAGACGCCCTGTCCACGTTAGGCGGTCGCGAGGTGAAGCACACCGGCGATGGGATCATGGCGTCATTCATCTCGCCAGCGGGAGCGGTTCGATGTGCAATTCAGATTCAGCGCGAACTAGCGAACCATGCGAAAGCGAACCCTGAGTGTTCGCTCAAGGTCCGGGTCGGTGCTGCCGCGGGCGAACCTGTCGAACAACGCAACGATCTCTTTGGATCAACAGTTCAGCTGGCCTCCCGCCTATGCGCTCACGCGCAACCGGAACAAATCCTGGTCTCGAATGCAATCGCCGAGTTGTGCCTTGGCAAAGGACTTCTCTTCCAAGACCTGGGCGAAGTTACCCTCAAAGGCTTTGGTTACCCGGTCCGCGCTCATGCCGCCGCATGGAAGCAGTGAATTAGACAGATTTTATCTGCAATTGATTGCAGATTTTTCAGGCCGAATTCTCGTTAGGCACATAATTGCCCTCCTTATCGGAGTCTCCTCTGGGATTGGGAGTATCGCGCTTTAAGCGCCAAAGATATTTGAATCCACATTCGCCATTACGAGCATCTCATTACAAGCAACGATGGTAAACTCTAAGAATATCCTTCTACGTAAGATTTGGATCGGCCTTGCGATAACGATCGCATTTATAGCCGTTACCGTCCTGTTGGTGAGCTTTCCGGCATCCCAATTCACTGGTCCGGCTGCCAGGGAGTATGCTGCTGGAATCGCACGCATCATTATCGGGCTGACGGTGACTCTCGTAATCCGGCAACGGAAGTGGGGTTCGAATGCGCTAACTTGGCCAGGGCTACGGTCGTGGGCGATTATACTTCCTGTCGCGGCTTACTCACTGGTTGTATATCCGCTTCTATTCACCGGGACGCTAAGCTTGAACTTAAGTCAGCCAAATGTCGCGGCCGGTGTCGCCTTCAATGGTTTTGCAGCCGGTGGACTCGAAGAATTAGTATTTCGCGGTCTCATTCTATCACTTTTGTTAAGCGGTAATTCCGACGATCGCAACCCGGAGAACACATGGCGCGCCATTATTATTTCTGCAGTCTTATTTAGCATGCCACATGCGTTAAATGTCTTTGTTGGCCATGCCGAGGCTCGTGTGGTCGCGCAATTGGTGTGGTCATTTTTGCTCGGTGTCGTGTTCGCCTGCTTGCGAATTGCTGGCAGGTCTATCTGGCCGGTCGCTGTGTTGCACGGCGCTATGAACGCATTCGTCCACGTGAACAGACTCGGGGTCGAGATACAACCTTCACTGGGAGGGGCAGCCGCGCTGGCTTTCGCCCCAGTGCCCTTGTGCATCTATGGTATGATCCTACTGGATAAGCAGCGACGGATCACAACGAGGTAGATCCAACCTGAGACTAACCTATACTCGCTCTCGCACCCTCCTGACAATGGATTCGAAAGGTAGTGAGCGACTTGCGTGCGAGTTTCCAGGCCCTAAGTCAGTAGCCGTAACCGCCTAACCAGGCGCTGCAGCCAACCCAGCACCTTGTTGTTGCTCGCCGATTTCATGCATGCTCTTGACTCCAAGCTGCTGGGTGGCTGAGTTTGTGTCTCATTAGGCTACGCGGGAACATTACGTATGACCAAGTTTGTGATTACAGGGTTCGTCATAGTTCATCTTGCCGTATTATTTTGGCACGATAGCGCGCACACTCATCTCGGCATCGAGCTCTCGATGGAGCAGACTCTATTCATCAACATTGTAATAATCATCGTCCCAGTCGTAGCCACCGTACTAGTCTGGACACGTCCTGTATCGACGGGCCTATGCCTGCTCTTTCCCTCTATACTGGGAAGCTTTCTCTTTGGCGCGTATCAGCACTACGTGCTCGTGTCACCAGACAATATTAGCCACCTACCTGCGGGTACTTCACAATCTCATTCCCACTTTGTAATCAGCGCGGGCGTAATTGCATTGTTGAGCTGGCATCAACGCTTTAAGGAGCGTTCTGTCTGGGAATATACCATTCACAAGCACGGGCGCGCGCCTAGACGATGCAGCCAACAGCGGAAGAACGGAAGAAGTAAGAAGTAGAAAAACAGAATCGTTTTTGGATCAGAAGGGGCAAATATGCGTGTCGCTGCGCTCTATGATATTCACGGAAATCTGCCAGCACTGGAGGCTGTTCTCGAAGACATTCGTGGAGCGGACGTTGATCAAATCGTAGTAGGGGGCGATGTCGTTCCCGGTCCCATACCCCGCGAAACCCTCAGGCGCTTGCTAGATCTGGACCTGCCTACACACTTTATTCATGGCAATGGCGAACTGGCCATCCTGGCTCAAATGGCCGGGACGCGGACTGGATCGGTCACCTACTGGGGCACGACATCAGGAGCGCGTCCCCCAGAAAGTATCGTCGAGATCTATCGCTGGACTACCGCACAACTGCAGCCAGAACTCGAGCCGATGCTGGCGCGTTGGCCTAAAACGGTCCGGCTTGATATTGACGGCCTGGGCCAGGTGCTGTTTTGCCACAGTACGCCGCGCAACGAAACAGAGGTCTTCACTCGTCTCACGGCTGAACACCGTCTCATGCCGCTCTTTGAACCACTTCAAGTCGCTGTAGTCGTCTGTGGTCATACACACATGCAGTTCGACCGAATGATTGGAAGAACTCGAGTGGTAAATGCTGGCAGCCTGGGGATGCCGTTTGGAGAGCCAGGTGCGTATTGGCTGTTACTGGGACCCGATATTCAGCTTCGCCATACATCGTACGACCTCGTCAAAGCCGCCGAGCGCATTCGCGCTAGCAGTTATCCGCAAGCTCAAGATTTTGCAACCAATAACGTCCTGCAACCGCCATCAGAGAAACAAATGCTCGAGGCGTTTAGTAAGGCGGAATTAAAGTGAAAGCGGATCGATCAAGATTGCTCACTGATTAATACTTGCGCAAGACAGAGCCGTTGTTAAACCTTGCTTCGTTAGGCCGCACAAAACGCATCAACGTATTAGAGCCTATGTCATGAATGGTGTAGCCGCCTCGCTGTGTCAAGGCGTTCCAGCACTCTTGTTCGCACTACCACGGCGACAAAGCGCTGTGGCTACAACACTCCGCTTCGCTAGGATGGCTTTCGGCCTTTGCGCGCTTTTAACCATCGCAATTCAGAGCGTGTGCTACGCAGATATTACAAAGCTTCCCGCAGAAGATCGGAAAGCGTTGCTGGATGCCTCGCGCTTCCACGAAGTTCATTTCACCAAGGATTTGCCACCCGCCATTGTCGCGCTTTGTGTCGACGACAAAGGCAAACTCGCGGACCCGGGCCAGAATTGGAACGCAACTGATGCCGTCACGGACCCGACGCTACCATGGAAGCGCCTGATTTGGGCAGCCGTGGGAAGCGATTATTACGTCGTGCATTACGAGCGCGGCGGAATCGATCACTCGTTTCACATTTTGGTTGCGAAACTGACGACGAGTGACGCTAAACCGAGGATCGTTTGGCACGCAGTTGGACACCAACTCAAAGACTACGCAGCGTTTCTCGACGCATTGCGGAGCGGAAAATTGGACGACCGCGTAGACTATCCGCACTGAACGGCGCGCCCGGCGGTCGCGCCCTACCAATCGCATTTCTTATTTGTGAGGTACGCTCTAAATTCTAAGTCGACCTCTTATGCAACTCGAAGGAATTGATCATGTAGCTCTCGGCGTGCGCGACATCGAGCAATCGGCGAAATGGTATATCGAAGTTCTCGGGTTCGAGGGACTTCATGAAGGCATGTGGGACGGTGTCCCGACTTTTATTGGCAAAGGAAATACCGGGATTGCGCTGTTCCCAGCGAGCTCGAATGCAAAATCGACCTCATCAAGTCACCGCGAGCTTCGGATGCTTCACCTCGCTTTTCGCGCGGACAGGGAAAATTTTCTCGCTGCGCAACGCGAACTGGAAAAACGCGGAATCAAATTCGAATTCCAGGATCACGAAATCTCGCACTCAATCTATTTTCGGGATCCCGACGGTCATCAGCTCGAGATCACGACTTACGAATTGCCACAGCCGTCCTGATGCACCGCGCAGGCGATTAAGGCGCTAGAGGCACTACCGCACTCCAAAACGTGGCCGTGATTTCGAGCACATCCCAGTCGCTTGCGTCTTGGAGTGCGGCGGTGCTCCGCCGCTTTCCATATCTCGTCACGCGACCCGCCCGCAGCAGTTTTTGTATTTCTTCCCGCTGCCGCAGGGGCACGGTTCGTTGCGGCCGACCTTCGGTATTGAACGCCGAACCGGAAGGTCGATCGATACTTCGCCTTCGCCGTCGCCATCTCCCGCCGCGACTCCTGCCATTGCCCCAACGGGCTGACGCATGCGTGCATCGGCGCCTGCAGTTGGTGCGCTCGGCGCATGTTCGCGCATCAAGAATTGCGGCAACGTGGCCAGGAAATTCTCGAATGCCTGCAAGTTTGAAGTGCTGCGGAACAGGTTGTTCAGCACTTCGTTCTTAATGTTTGCCATCAATTCGACAAACATGTCGTAAGCCTCGGTCTTGTACTCGATGAGCGGATCCTTCTGCGCGTAACTCCGCAGATAGACGCCCTCCCGCAATGCGTCCATCGCGTAGAGATGTTCCTGCCAGAGGCGATCGATTGCGTTGAGAATGATGTAGCGCTCCAAGCTTTTGACGGCAGTCGGTTCTTCGTGACTTGATTTGCGCTGGTATGCGTCCTTGACCTTCTCGATCAGGAACTGCTCGTTTTCATCAACCGTGCGGGTTTCGAACTGCGCTTTCTCTTTGGTCAAACCGAGCGGAAAAGTGGTGTTCACCCAATGGACGAGACCGGTGTAGTTGGGCTCATCGACATCGAGATATTCCTTCACCTTTGCCGGCACCGCTTCGTTGATCACTTCGAAGATGAGTTTGCGCGGCTCCTCGGAATCGATCACTTCGTTGCGGTACGTATAAACAACCTCGCGCTGCATGTTCATCACGTCGTCGAAATCGAGTGTCCGTTTACGAATCATGTAGTTGCGTTGTTCGACACGTTTCTGCGCCGTCTCGACCGACTTGTTCAGCCATCGATGCTCGAGCTCCTGGCCTTCCTCGAGCCCGAAGCGTTCCATGATTCTCGTCATCCGGTCGGCGGCGCCGAAATTGCGCATCAGGT
>WNGQ01003665.1_pt1 | contig 29505 bp, 25 predicted proteins | sample 5407661 | NCBI WGS metagenome assembly WNGQ01 (sample SAMN13153382, study PRJNA577476) | soil metagenome | isolation source: 60 cm soil or saprolite under Garry oak tree replicate 2 | place: USA:California | collected 2016-06-15 | reverse complement strand
GCGCGCATCAGTCAGGACTTGATCCTGTACCGCACGCAGCGGCCGGTGAAGAAGCTGGCCGGCCGGATCGCGGTCATCGTGGACGGGCAGGTGGCGTACCCGTGGAGAGTCCTGGCGGCAGCCAAGGCGGCCGAGCAGCTGGGTGCCAAGCAGGTGGTGATCGCCACGCCGGTCGCGAGTCAGGCCGCGGCGGAGCGCATCGCCGCCCGCGGATACGAGTTCGCGTGTCCCACGGTGGTGATGGATGCCGGCGGGCATCCCGCGCCCTACGGCGACGTGTCAGGCGAGACGCCCGAGCGCCTGCGGAGCATCATGATCGCGCATCAGGCGGCGTGATGGGATGAAACGTTGCCGGGTGTACCCGGCAACGTTTCATCCCAGGTCCACCATTCCCCGCTCCAGCCACCGATGCTCCCCGGCGAGCGTCTCCTGGGCCACGCGGTAGGCCCGCGTGTCCGCATTGTGACCGAGCTCCCGGAACTTGACGTGCACCCGCGCGCGCGCCTGGCGGCAAAACAGGTCGGCGAGCTCCACGGCGCGGCGGCCGGCGGCGGGATCGTGCCGCAGCAGCCACTGCGCGCGCGCGCACGCGGCCGCCATGGCGAACAGCTCGGCTCCCACGTCCACCAGCCGGAACAGCACGGACTGGCGGTACTCGAGCTTGGGCCCGAAGCGCACCATGGCGTGGAACACGCCCCGCGCCAGGCGCCGGGCGCCGCGCTCCACCGCCCGCAGGTGCCGGGCGAGCGGTCCGAATTCCCCGTACTTGGGCCAGAATCCCCAGCCCAGCCAGCGGGACGGATACCACCAGGCGTAGAACAGGCCTGCCCGCACCAGCCCGCGCAGCCGCTGCCCGAGCGTCTTACCCGGCAGCACGACGTCGCCCGCCACCTGGAGGTGCTTGTCCACCGCCTCCCGGGCGATGAACAGGTGCATGATCTCGCTCGACCCCTCGAAGATCAGATTGATGCGAAAGTCGCGCATGATGCGCTCGACCGCCACGGGCCGTTCTCCGCGGGCCCGCAATGAGTCGGCCGTCTCGTAGCCGCGGCCGCCGCGGATCTGGACGGTGTCGTCGATGATACGCCAGCCCGCCTCGGAGTTGTACAGCTTGGCGATCGCCGCTTCGAGGCGGATGTCGTAGCCGCCGCGGTCCGCCATGGCGCCGCACAGCTCCGCCACCGCTTCCATCGCGAACGTGTTGGCCGCCATGGCGCCGATCTTCTGCGCGATGGCGTCGTGCTTGCCGATGGGACGCCCCCATTGGACGCGCTCGCTCGACCAGCGACGCGAGATCTCGAGGCAGCGCTTGCCGGCGGCGACCGACGAGATGGGGAGCGTCAGGCGTCCGGTGTTCAGCGTGATCAGGGCGAGCTTCAACCCCTTGCCTTCGCCCCACAGTACGTTCTCGCGCGGCACGCGCACGTTCTTGAACGAGATCACGCCGTTGTAGATGGCCTTGAGCCCCATGAAGTGGCAGCGGTGCTCGACCTTCACGCCGGGCCAGGCGGTCTCGACGATGAACGCCGTGATCTGCCGCTTTTCCTTCCCGTTGACGGTCTTGGACGGCGTCCGCGCCATCACGACCATCAGCTCGGCCTTGGTGCCGTTGGTGCACCACAGCTTCTCCCCATTCAGGATCCACGCCTTCCCGTCCTCGCTCGGCGTGGCCATGGTCTCCATCGCGGCGGGATCGGAGCCGACGCCCGGCTCCGTCAGCGCGAACGCGGAGATGGCTCCCTTGGCGAGGCGGGGCAAGTACCGCTGCTTCTGCTCCGCGGAGCCGAACATCTTGAGCGGCTGGGGCACGCCGATCGACTGGTGTGCCGAGAGGAGCGCGGTGATCGAGCCGTCGATCGAGGACACCAGCGCGATGGCGCGCATGTAGGAGAGCTGCGACAGGCCGAGCCCGCCGTATTCCCGGGGAATCTTGATGCCGAACGCGCCCAGCTCGCGCAGGCCCTGAATCACCGCCTCGGGGATTTCGCCTTCACGGTCGATGCGGTCCGAATCGACGTGCTCCCGCAGGAACCGCTCGAGCTTCTCGAGGAAGGGTTGGGCGCGGCGGATCTCCTCCGCATCCTGCTCGGGGTAGGGGTGCACCAGGTCGAGCCGCAACCGGCCCAGGAACAGATCGCGGACGAAACTCGGCGCGGCCCACTCCTGCTCGCGCGCGGCTTCGGCGACTTCGCGGGCCTCGTCGGCGCTGACCTTGCGCTCGGGTGCGGTAGCGGTGGTGGCCATGGTCTCAATCTAGCCTGTGAGCCCTCGGGAGAGCAGGCTAGGCAGGGCATCGCTCGCCGGCAGAGGCTCCGGCGCTGCGCTGGGCACCCCCAGCGCCAGCAGCGCTGCTACGCGCTTCGGAAGACGCGGATGGGAACTCACCAATTCTGCTCGTCGAATCCAAAAACCGCGGTCGCTGTCCGCCTGCTTGGCGAACTCTTGGGCATTCACGTGCCTGTGGAGCCAACTCCCGGCCGCAAGCACCAGCAACCCGTCTATCGCGCCGTCCGGTGCGCAGTACGCCCCGACGCGGTCGCAGGTGTATTCGCACGCACGCGAGTAGGCAGGACCCAGATAGGGGACGAAGCGCGCCGGCGCGATCAGCCACCGCCACCGTAGGTGCCCACGCCAGTGGTGTCCAAGCTCATGGCCGACGACAAAGCTCAGGGCCTCCTGTCCGCGCCGCACCGCCAGGGCGAGGATGTCCGCATTGACGATGACGAACTTCCGCCCAAGCAGCTTCGTGGCGAAGGCGTTGAGGATCCCACCTGATTCCAGAACGTAGACCGTGGGTGAGTAGGTGAGCCCAAGCTGTCGCGCGTGAGCGTTCACCATTTGTTGAAGGAACGGGAACTGTCGCTCAGTCACGAGCACGCCGTTGCCGCGGATGCGCCCGAGAGCGAAGGCGTGAGCAACGAAGCCGCCGAATGCCAGAAGAACGCCGTAAAAGAGGAACACGCCGCCCGTGGACGCATCTGAGAGTGCTACGGTCACGAGGCTACCGTAGAGCAGCAGGCTGACGAGGAGCATGACGGCGAACAAGACACGTTCTCGCCCGTACACGAGCTCACCCATGGGCAGACGACGGGCTTCCATTGATCCTCCTTGATTAGCATTCGAGTGCCTCAAGAATGACGCCACCCTTGCGCCCGCACTAGGGCGTTTTTGCGGCACGGCCCGTCGGAAATGCGACAAGCGCCGCCCCTGGCGCACGTCTTGACATGGACTTGAGCAGAGGGAGATTCGCCTCGCCCCGGAAGGAGGACCGATGCATCGCGGTTTCGTCCTGTTCGCCACGCTGGCCGTCGCCCCGCCCGCCTGGGCGCAGGCACCCCCACCCGCCCAGGCCGCGCCGCCGGTCCTCATTAAGGCCGGCCGCCTGATCGACGGCCGCGCCGACGCCGCCCGCAGCAACGTGGGCATCCTGATCGCCGGGGATCGCATCAAGGCCGTTGGGCCCCTGGCCCAGGTGCAGCCCCAGGCCGGGGAGGGGGCCCGCGTGATCGATCTCGCCCAGATGACCGTCCTGCCGGGGCTGATCGACGCGCACACGCATCTGCTGCTGCAGGGCGACCCGACGGCCGCGTCGTACGACGAGCAGCTGTTGTACCAGTCCACCGCCTACCGCGCCATCCTCGCGGCGCGCAACGCGCGCATCGCGCTGGAGCACGGCTTCACGGCGATCCGCGACCTGGAGACCGAGGGCGCGATGTACGCCGACGTGGACGTGAAGCGCGCCGTGGAGCGCGGCGTGATCCCCGGGCCGCACATCTTCGCATCCACGCGGGCGATGGCCCCCACGGGGATGTATCCCATCGTGTCGGACAACTGGGAGCTCGAGCTGCCGCACGGCGTGCAGCCGGTGGACGGCGTCGAGGGCGCCAGACTGGCGGTGCGCCAGCAGGTGGCCCACGGCGCCGACTGGATCAAGTTCTACGCCGATCGCCGCTATTACTTCGGAACCGACTCGGTGCTGCACAGCTGGGTCAATTTCACCGACGAAGAAGCGCGCGCTATCGTGGACGAGACGCACCGGCTGGGCCGCCGCGTGGCCGCGCACGCCATCGGCTCGGACGGGATCGCCGCGGCCCTCCGGGCCGGTGTGAACACCATCGAGCACGGCGACGGCATGACCGATTCGCTGATCGACGTGCTCCTGGCGAAAGGCGTCTACTGGGTGCCCACCGTCACGGTGGCGCACTACGTCGCTGGGCCGCGTGGCGGGGCCTGGGGCCCCATGGTCGAGCATCAGCGCCAGGCCTTCGCCCGGGCCGTGAAGAAGGGCGTCCGGATCGTGTTAGGAACCGACGTGGGCGGTTTTCCGTGGACCGAGCTCAACGAGGCCAAGGAGTTCGCCTATTACGTGCAGTACGGCATGACGCCGATGCAGGCGATCAAGTCGGGAACGTCGGGAGCCGCCGAGCTGCTCGGGCAGGCGGACCTCGGCGCCGTCGCGCCCGGCATGGCGGCCGACCTGGTGGCGGTCTCGGGCGACCCCTTGAAAGACATCACGGAACTGGAGCGGGTACGGTTCGTCATGAAGGGCGGAGTCACCTATCTTTCGCCATAGTGCGGCGCGCGCTCGAGATTAGCCTCGCTCTCTTGGTTGGCGCCGTCGGCCCGGTTGCGGGACAGTACACCCCACCCGGCACCGGCGGCGTCGCGGCGTTGGCGGGCGCCCTGCGCCAGCTCGGCGCCACGAAGCGTATCCTCATGATCGGCGCGCACCCCGACGACGAGTACTCGGACCTGGTGGCGCTGTTCGCGCGAGGCATGGGGGCTCAGGTCGCCTACCTGTCACTCAGCCGGGGCGAGGGGGGCCAGAACCTGATCGGTCCGGAGCTCGGTCCCGAGCTGGGCGTGATCCGCTCGGAGGAGCTGCTCGCCGCCCGTCGCATCGACGGGGCCCGCCAGTTCTTCGCCCGGGCCTACGACTTCGGTTACTCCAAAAACATCGACGAAGCGCTGCGGCTGTGGCCGCGCGACTCGCTGTTGCGCGACGTGCTCGACGTGGTGCGCCGGTTCCGTCCCCAAATCATCGTCTCCGTGTTCTCCGGCACACCCAGCGACGGCCACGGCCAGCACCAGGTGGCCGGCGTGCTCGCGCGCCAGGCGTTCGAGGCGCTGCGCGATTCGAGCTGGGGACCGGTGAAGCTGTACCGCTCGCTGTACTCTGACACCGCTTCCGCCACGCTGCGGCTCGATGCGGGCGCGCTCGATCCGGTCCGTGGCGTCTCGTACCATCAGATCGCCATGGCCGGTCGGAGTCAGCATCGCTCGCAGGACATGGGACAGCTCGAGCGGCCCGGACCGGCCGTTGCGCGGCTGGCGTTCATCGAGTGGCGGGAGCGGGCACGAGGGCCGGGGGAGGGGGACGGCGTATTCTCGGGCGTCGACACCCTGCCTGCCGGCCAGGCCCGCTACGCGGCGCTGATCGATTCCGCCCGGGCGCGCTTGAGCCCGTCGCATCCCGAGGCCATCGTCCCCCTGCTCGCGCGCGCCCGGCACGAGCTCGGCGGCGCCGACTCGGGCCAGCAGGCGCTGCTCGATCAAACGCTCGCTGCCGCGGCCGGCGTCGCGCTCGATGGCGCGACGGACGACGGAATCGTGATTCCGGGCGAGCGCGTCCAGATCGAAGCCACCGTCTGGAACTCGGGGCCGGGAGCCGTGACGCTGGACGGCATCGACGTCGCGGCGCCGGCGGGATGGAAGGTCGAGCGCATCGACGCGGCGACCTCGCCCGTCGCGCCGGGCACCGTTGCGACCCGGCGCTTCGCCGTCACCGTCGCCCCGGACGCGTCGCGCTCGCAGCCGTATTTTCTGCGGCGGCCCCTCCTGGGAGCGCTGTACGACTGGAGTGGCGTGCCTGCCGAGTGGCGCGGGCTGCCGTTCGAGCCGGGGCCGCTGCAGCTGACGGTGCGACTCACCGTCGCCGGCGAGCCGCTGGCGCTCACCCGCGAGATAGTCTACCGGTACCGCGATCAGAGCATCGGCGAGGTGCGGCGGCCCGTGTTCGTCACGCGCCCGTTCGATGTGGCCGTCACCCCCGATCTCGTCGTCTGGCCCGTCGACGGCACCGCCGCGGGTCCGCGATCGTTCACGGTGACCGTGACGAATCGCACGCGCGGGCCGGCGACGGCGCAGGTGGTGCTCACACCCCCGTCCGGTTGGGCGGGGGCCCCTGCCGAGAGCCTGTCATTCCAACGGGAAGACGAGGCGAAGAGCCTCACCGTCGGCCTGGCCATGCCCGCGGGCGTGCGGCCCGGTGTGTATCAGGTCAAGGCAGCCGCGGTCGCGAACCGCGAGCGGAGCGAGGGCTCGCTGGCAATCATCGACTACCCGCATATCCGGCCGCGCGGCGTGACGCACGCCTCCGTGGCCGAGGTCCGGGCCGCGCGTATCGCGCTGCCCAGGCTGGCGCGCGTCGGCTACGTGCGGGGGGCGTCCGACCGCGTGCCGGAGGCGCTCGCCGCCGTCGGCATCCCGATCGAGCTGCTCGGTCCCGACACGCTCGGGCGCGGGGATCTGCCGCACTACGACGCGATCGTCATCGGCAGCCGCGCCTATGAGACCGAGCCGGCGCTGGTGGCGGCAAACGGGCGGCTGCTCGATTACGCCCGCTCGGGGGGTCTCGTGATCGTACAGTACCAGCAATACCCGTTCGTGAGCGGGAGCTTCGCGCCCTACCGGTTGTCCATCGCGCGGCCCCACGACCGTGTGACCGATGAGACCGCGCCCGTCACCGCCCTCGACCCATCGCACCCCGCATTGCACGTCCCCAACCAGATCGGTCCGGCCGACTGGCAAGGATGGGTGCAGGAGCGGGGGCTCTACTTTGCGCACGACTGGGATTCGTCCTACACGGCGCTGCTCGAGACGCACGATCCGGGCGAGCCGCCGCTCTCGGGGGGCCTGCTCGTGGCGGCGCTGGGGAAGGGCACGTACGTCTACACGGGGCTGAGCTTTTTCCGGCAGCTGCCCGCGGGGGTCCCGGGGGCGTATCGGCTCTTTGCGAACCTGCTGGCGCTCGGCAAGAAGTGATAACGCGGAACGCGGAAGTCGGAACGCGGAACGGATGTCCTTAGTTCTGTTCCGCGTTCCACGTTCCGCGTTCCGCGTTGGCTCGACCGCTCAGCGCCAACCCGACCGCCACCACCGTAACCGCTCCGATCACATTGTGCCACAGCCACGAGACCGACGGCGCCCCGAAGTTCACGACGCCCACGGCGGCCATCCCGGCGATCAGGCCGAAGAACGCGCCGGTCGCCCGCGCCCGCGGGATCATGGCCAGGAGAAAAACGCCGAGGATGGAGCCGTAGAAGAACGACCCGAAGCGGTTCACCACCACGATCAGGGAGCCGAGCGTCGCCGCGAACGTGGCGACCACGCACGCGAACAGGCCCCAGAATCCGGTCGCGGCCTTCGACACCAGGAGGTAGTGCGCGTCTGGCGCTTCGGGCCGCACCCAGCGCCGATAGAAGTCGATCACGGTGACCGTGGCCAGCGAATTCAGCTCGGCGGCGATGCTGGACATCGCCGCGGCCAGTATCGCGGCGACGAAGATTCCGATCAGGCCCACCGGAAGGAAGTGCAGCACGAAGTACGGCATCACGTAGTTGACGTCCTGCGCGCTCGTTCCGGTCACGCGGCGGGCCAACCCCAGCGCCTCCGTTCGCAGCGCGCCCACGTCCGCCTCGCGGGCCCGGAACGCTTCCAACGAAGTGGCCGACGTCCCTCGGTCTCCCCGATCGCGCGCCGCCGCGGCGGCCCGAGCCGCGGTCGCGCGTGCCTGGAGGGCGGTGCCGTACCGCTCGTCGAGGGCTTCGTACCTCGCGGGCTCCACCGCGCGAACGGCTTGCTCTGCGGCGGGGTTGAACAGCAGCGGTGGTCGTTGGAACAGGAAGAAGACGAACACCAGGACGCCGGTGAGCAGCACCAGCGCTTGGAGCGGAATCTTCCAGTAGGCGCTCATCAAGAGCGAGCTTCGCGCCTGGTCTACCGACTTGGCGGTGATGTAGCGCTGCACCTGGCTCTGGTCGGTACCGAAATACGACAACATGAGGAACGTGCCGCCGACCAGGCCGGACCAGAACGTGAAATCGTTGGTCAGGTCGAAGGAGAAATCGAAGGCGCGCAGCCGGCCCGCCGCGCCCGCCAGGGCCAGCGCGTGGTCGGGGGCTACCGGGAGCTGCACCAGGAGGGTCACCATTACCGCGATCAGGGCGAAGACGATGAGCGCCATCTGCTTCACGTCCACCCAGGTGACCGCCTGCACTCCGCCGATCATGGTGTAGATCACGGTCGGCACGCCCATCAGGGCCACCGACCACAGCAGACCCCAGCCGAAGATGGCGGAGAACACCACGGCTGGCGCGGCGATGATGGTGCCGCACGACATCCCGCGGGCTACCAGAAAGAGGAAGCTGGTCAGGGATCGCGTGCGCGCGTCGAAGCGCCGCTCCAGATACTCGTACGCGGTGAACACTCTGGCCCCGTGGAGGAACGGGACCAGCGTCACCCCCAGGATCACCATGGCCAGCGGGAGGCCGAAGTAAAACTGCACGAAGCGCATGCCATCGGTCGCTCCCTGCCCCGTGGTGCCGATGAGCGTGATGGCGGAGAGCTGCGTCGCCATGACCGAGAGACCCACCGCCCACCACGGGAGGCTCCGGTTGGCCAGGAAGTAGCCCTCGATCTCCCGCGTGCCCTTGGATCGACGCACGCCGTCCACCAACACGTAGACCAGATAGACGGCGATGATGACCCAGTCTAGCGCGCGCACGACGGGGCGATCACCCGGTGTAGCGGGTCTGGAGCAGCCAGAGGAGCAGCAGCGTCGCCACCTGCACCGCCATCACGCGCAGCAGCGTACGGCGGAAGAGGCGCGAGGCGTGGTCAGGTGCTGGGGTGTCGGACATGTGAAGTGGCAAGAAGATTAGAACAGGACCCTCGAGGAGACTAGGCCATGCGACGGATGGCGGTGCTGATGGCGGTGGCGTTCGTGGACATGATCGGGCTCATGCTCGTCCTGCCCCTGCTGCCCCTGTATGCCCTCCATCTGCACGCGAGCGCGACTACCATCGGGTTCCTCACCGCCTCGTTCCCGGTCGCGCAGCTGCTCGCGTCCCCCGTGTGGGGACGGGTATCGGATCGCTACGGACGGCGTCCGGCGCTGCTCGTGGGGTTGACCGCATCGGCCCTGGCGTACGTCGTGTTCGGACTCGCCGGGTCGCTCTGGCTGCTGTTCGTGTCGCGCTTCATCCAGGGCCTCGGGGGAGGCACGACCGGCGTGGCGCAGGCGTACGTCGCCGACACGATGCGGCCGCACGAGCGGGCCAAGGCCCTCGGTTGGCTCTCGGCCGCGACGAGCCTCGGCGTGGTAATCGGCCCGGTGGTCGGCTCGTTTGCCGCGCGCGCCGGCCAGTCGGCGCCCGGTCTCGTCGCGGCCGCGCTGTGCCTGTGCAACGTGGCGTTCGCCTGGCGGTGGCTGCCCGAATCCCGCGTCCTGCCGCCCCACGCCACCACCGCGAGCGGGCGACACGTGCCGCCGCCCGAGCCGCGGCCGGTGCTGCACGCCATGTGGGACGTGATCCGGCACCCGGGCAGACCCGCGGCCCAGCTGATCTGGATCTACGCGGTCGCCATGCTCGCCTACAACTCCGCGCCGGCCGTGTTCACGCTGTATCTCTCGTGGCGCTTCGGCATCGATGTGACCAACATCGGCTGGTTCTTCACCGTGTTTGGGGGTGTCGGCGTGTTGATGCGCGCGTTCGTCGTCGGCCCCATCAACGATCGCCTCGGGGAGGTGCGCACGATGCGCGTGGGGGCGGCGCTGTACGGTCTGGGGTACGCGCTCCTGCCGCTGGCATCCTCGGTGCCCCTGTTCCTCGTGTTCCAGGTGCTGTTGCCGCTTGGAACGGCGCTGTTGTTTCCCGCGACCTCCGCCCTCGTGAGCCACCGGACCGACCAGCACGAGTTCGGCCTCATGATGGGCGTGCAACAGGCGCTGCGCGGCGTCGCGAGCGTCGCGGGCCCCATCTGGGCCGGGCTCGCTTACCAGCACCTCGGCCCGAGCGTCCCGTTCTTCGCGTGCGCAGTGATCATCGCCTGCGCGCTGCTGCTCGCCACTCGCGTGCCGCGCGGGGCCCCGGTGCCGGTGACGGCGTAGGGACCCCCGCCCGCTTATTTTCTTGGCATGATTCCTCTTCTCCTCGCCCTTGCCGCGGGACCGTCTCGGCCCGCTCCCAAACCGCGCCTGGTCGTCGTGATCACCGTGGACCAGTTGCGCCCCGACTACCTCGACCGCTATCGCCCGCAGCTGAAGAGCGGGCTGGCGATGCTCCTGAAGCAGGGCGCGGTGTTCACGGAGGCGTACCACGACCACGCCGTCACGGAGACGGCCCCGGGCCACGCCACGATCCTGTCGGGGCGCTGGCCCGCGCATACGGGCATCATCCGCAACTTCGCGGGCGTGCAGGACTCCACGACGTCGCTCATCGGTGTGACGGGGATCGGGGCGTCCCCCGCGCGGTTCCGTGGGACGGAGCTGTTCGACTGGCTCAAAGCGGCCGAGCCGGCGGCGCGGGCGCTGTCGGTGTCGGGGAAAGACCGCGGGGCCATCCTGCCGATCGGCCGCGCCAAGGAGCAGGTGTACTGGTACGTCGGGGGCGTATTCACGACGAGCCGCTACTACGCCGACTCGCTGCCCCTGTGGGTGCGGGTGTTCAATGGCGAGCGCGTCCCGTTCCGCGCAGCGGGGACGCAATGGACCCTGTTTCTCCCCGAGCGGGACTACCCGGAGCCCGACAGCGTGCCCTATGAGAACCAGGGCCGCGACTTCGTCTTTCCGCACCGGCTCCCGAGCGACAGCGGGCAGGCGGCCCTCGCCTTCATCGCGACCCCGACGATGGACTCGCTCACGCTCGCGTTCGCCCTCGAAGGGACGCGCGCGCTCCGGCTCGGCGTGCGCGGGACCACCGATCTGCTCGCGGTGAGCCTGTCCACCACCGACTACATCGGGCACGCCTACGGTCCCGACTCCCGCGAGATCCACGACCAGGTGCTGCGCCTGGATCGCTATCTGGGCCGCTTCTTCGAGCAATTGTTCGTGCGCTACGGCGGCAGCAACGTTCTGATCGTGCTGACCGCCGACCACGGTGTGACGCCGTTCCCGGAGCGGTCGCGCGCGCTGGGGCGGAGCGGAGCGGTGCGCGTGACGCCCGACAGCCTGATCCAGAGCGTCAACGCGGCGCTCGACGCGCGCGCCGGCGGGGCCGACTGGCTCGTCTTCGAGAGCGGTATGCTCATCGTGCCGGGTCGCGCCCGGCTCGCGGCGCAAGGCGTCAACGTCGACAGTGTCGTCGCCGACGTGGCCACCCGGCTGCGCCGGCTCGCGGGGGTTGGGCGCGTGGACCGCACGGCGGATCTGGCTGCGGCCGACAGCGTCGATCCCACCGTGCGCCGCTGGCGTCATCAGGTGCCGCCCGACGCCGGCGTGGAGCTGGTCGTGACGCTCAAGCCGTACTCGATCTGGGGAATCACGAACCTCCCGATCGCGATGCACGGCCAGCCGACGGAACTGGACGCCCGTGTACCGTTGATCTTCTGGGGCCCGGGCGTGCGCCGCGGCGTATACGAGACGAGGGTCCGTACGGTGGACATCGCGCCCACGCTGGCGCGGCTGCTCGACGTCACCCCAGCCGAGCCGCTCGACGGTCACGTGCTCACGGAGGTGCTCCCATGAGCCAGAAGCTCACGGCCGATCAGGTTCGTCAGGTGGAGGAGATCGAGGACTTCCAGCGGGCCACCGATCGACTCAAGCACCTCGTCACCGAGCTCGAGTCCAACCGTGCCGGACAGACGCGCACGATTCAGCATCTGTGCGAGAAGATCGCCATCGAGGCTGCTCAGATGCGTCAGCGGGCTCTCACCGGCAACGTTGGCACCATCGCGGACGTGGCAGGCACAATGTCGGTGATGGCGGGGCGGGGGGGAGGAGTCCTCATGAAGATCCGGGCGCTCGGGGACGCCGTAAACAACCTGCAGATCCAGCTCGACGCGGCGCTGAAGCACGCGATGACGCCACCGGAGCCCAAGAAGCCCGCCTGAACGTGTCGGCCATTCGCTGCACCGGCTTGGTCAAGCGCTATGGCGACGTGCTCGCGGTCGCCGGGCTCGAGCTCGCGGTGACCGCGGGAGAGTGCTTCGGCCTGCTCGGGCCGAACGGCGCCGGCAAGACCACCACCATCGAGATCCTGGAGGGGCTCACACCTCCCGATGCGGGAGACGTGGAGATCCTCGGGCTGCGCTGGACCGGCGGGGCCGAGACGCGCGCGCTGCGCGAGCGCCTCGGCATCCAGCTCCAGGACACCCAGCTCGCCGACAAATTGACGGTCGAGGAAACGGTGCGCCTGTTTCGCAGCTTCTATCGGTCGTCGCACACCGTCGACGAAGTGCTGGCGCTGGTCGAGCTCGAGGAGAAGCGCGGCGCCTGGGTGGGCAAGCTGTCCGGGGGGCAGAAGCAGCGCCTCGCCGTGGCGTGCGCCCTCGTCTCGCGGCCGGAGCTGCTGTTCCTCGACGAGCCGACGACGGGGCTCGATCCGCAGTCGCGGCGCCAGCTGTGGGACGTGATCGGCCGGTTCCGGGCGGGGGGCGGCACGATTCTCCTGACGACGCACTACATGGAGGAAGCGGAGCGGCTGTGCGACCGGGTCGCCATCATGGACCACGGCAAGATCATTGCGCTCGACACGCCGCGGGCGCTCATCGCATCGCTCGGCGCCGAGCACGTCGTCGAATTCGCGTTGGTGGACGGCGCCGCACCCACCGTGGACGAGCTGGCCGCGCTGCCCGGGGTACGCGCCGTGCGTCCGGCGCCGGACCGGACCGCGCTCACGGTCGCGGAAGTGCACCGCGCGGTCCCGGCGCTGCTGGCCCTGCTGGAGCGGCGCGGCGCCGCGCTCTCGCTGCTCGCCACCCACCACGCGACGCTCGAGGACGTGTTCGTGACGCTCACGGGCAGACAGTTGCGCGATGCGTGACCACCCCCTGGTCCAGCTGACGCTCGCGCGCATGCGCGAGTTCTACCGTGAGCCGGAGGCGATCTTCTGGGTGTTCGGGTTCCCGATCGTGCTGGCGTTCGCGCTGGGCATCGCCTTCCGCAACCGCGGGCCCGGCGAGCTGCGGATCGCCGTGCTGGGCCAGACGGGCGATTCGGCGCTGGCCGCGGGGCTGGGCCACGCTCCCGGCCTGACCGTCACGGTGCTCGACAGCGCCGCGGCGCGGCTCGAGCTCCGGACTGGTCGCGTCGCCCTGCTCGTGATCCCGGGTGAGCACCTCGTGTACCGGTACGACTCGACCCGCACCGAGAGCCGGCTGGCGCGCCTCCAGGTGGACGACGCCGTGCAGCGCGCGCGCGGGCGGGCCGATGCGGTCCGGGTGGAGGACGAGCGCGTGACCGAGCCGGGCGCGCGCTACATCGACTTCCTGATCCCGGGCCTGTTGGGCATGAACCTGATGGGGAGCGGGCTCTGGGGCGTGGGCTTCTCCGTCGTTCAGGCTCGCACCAAGCGCCTGCTCAAGCGCTACATGGCGACGCCGATGCGGCGCAGCCACTACCTGCTGTCATTCGTGCTGTCCCGTCTGGTGTTCCTGTTCCTCGAGGTCGCGGCCCTGGTGGGATTCGCGTGGTGGATGTTCGACGTGGGCGTGCGGGGCTCGTTCGGCGCCGTCGCCTTCATCACGGTGCTCGGCGCCCTGTCGTTCAACGGGCTGGGCATGCTGGTGGCGAGCCGTGCCCGCACCATCGAGGCGGTCTCCGGGCTGATGAACCTCGTGATGCTCCCGATGTGGATCCTGTCGGGGACGTTCTTCTCGTATGCCCGCTTCCCGGATACGATGCAGCCGTTCGTGCGAGCCCTGCCGCTCACCGCTCTGAACGACGCCCTGCGGGCCGTCATGATCGACGGCAGCCCGCTCATACGACTGGGCACGCCGCTCGCGATCGTGACGGCGTGGGGCTGCGCGAGCTTCGTGGTCGCGCTCGGGATCTTTCGGTGGCGCTAGGTCAGGGGGTGACGATCACGACCCCCTTCATCCCCAACGCGTCGTGAAACGCGCAGTGGTACGGATATGTCCCGGCGGTCGTGAAGGTGTACCGAAAGCTGCCACCGGGCGTGCCGTCGCAGGGAGGGTACGGACACGTCTGCGGCGGAGGGCCGGGTGGATTGATCGCGTTGCTGTTCCATATGCCGGTCGTGTCGCTCGTGGACGTGTGGCTCGTCGTTCCATTGTTGTTCCAGCCGACGGCACTGCCCACGGCGACCCGCACGGTCTCCGGTGAGAATCTGTATTCGGACATCGTCACCGAGGCCGCCGGCGGAGTCCCTCCCCCGCCCCCGCCGCCCCCCCCACCTCCCGCGGCGCTCGTGGGGCTCGACCCACCGCACGCGGCCGCCAGCACCGTAACAAGCACCTCACATCGCATCCTCATGGCGGCTCCCTTGGTGGTCCGACGTTATTGTGTGGGAGACGCTCCCGCCTGGCAATTCGGATTTTGTCCGGCTCGTGTCAACGCGCGGTTCACTCGCCGCGCAGGACGGCCCTGAGCCGGCGCAGCAATCCGCGTGACCGCCGCACCGCCTCGCGAAAGGCGGTCGCCGTCTGGAACCGGGCCCGCGGGTCGCTCGCCAGCGCCCGGCGCAACACCTCTTCCAGCTCGCGCGGCACGTCACGCCGGGCATCCGCGAGGGGCGGGAGATCGTCGGTCGTCTGGCGCGCCAGGATGGCCTCGGGGGTGCGTCCATCGAACGGGGGACGACCGACGAGCGCGAAGTAGGCCGCCGCGGCGAGCGAGTACAGGTCCGCACGCTGGTCGACGCGCTCGCCCAGCAGCTGCTCCGGCGCCGCGAACTGGGGCGTGCCGCTGCGCGAGGTGGCGCCGCCGAACCGCCCATCGCCCCGCAGCGCCAGGGCCAGTCCGAAATCGGTGATGCGCAGGCGGCCGTCCGGCTCGATCAGCATGTTCTCCGGTTTCAGGTCCCGGTGCACCAGCCCGAGGGCGTGCGCGTGCTCCAGCGCCGAGAGCCCCTGGTCGACCACTCGCACCGTCTGATCCACCGAGAGCGGTCCTTGCGACTGGACCAGCTGGGCGAGATTGGTGCCGGGCACGAGCTCCATCGTGTACCACTCCAGCCCGGCCCGGCCCATGATGTCGTAGATGCTGACGATGCTGTGAGCGACGGGTGCAGGACCTTGATCGCTACGTCGCGCTCGAGCGCGAGATCGCGCGCCCGGTACACCCTCCCGAATCCGCCCGTGCCGATCTCCTCGAGCAGCTCGTAGTCGTCGCCCAGGGCGCGTCGCAGCCGCCGCTCAAAGCCCGCCTCCGCCAGTTGCGGCGTCGCCGCCAGCCCCTGAAAAACGCCGGCGTCGCTCACGAAGTCCTCGAGCATCTCCGTGGCCGTGAAGTAGCGGGCGGCCGGCGCGGCCTGGAGCGCGCGCAACAGGACGCGCTCGAGGGCGGCCGGCACCGCGGGCCGGAGCTGCCGCGGCGGCACGACCCGCGCCGGGTCCGCGTCCGGCTCGTGACCGGTGAGCACGTAGTAGACCAGGGCTGCCACGGCGTACACGTCGCTCGCCGGCTCCCCCGGGCCGCCGGCGCGCACCTCGGGCGCGACGAAGGCGCCTCCCGCCCCACGCTCCTCGGGCGGGACATTGGGCAGACACCAGTTGGCGTAGCGCAGGTCGGTGATCACGGCCCGGCCCGAAAGCTCGAGCATGAGCGTGAGTGGTACGATGCGGCGCAGGATCACACCGCGGGCGTGCGCGTGCTCGGCCGCGCTGAGCAGGTCGCGCACCAGGGTATGCGCCGTCGGGATCGGTCTCGGGCCCCGGCGCAGCGCGTCGGCGAGGCTTTCCCCTTCCACCCAGTTCGTCGTCCGGTAGGCGAAGCTCCCCGCACTCGCGGCCGCGTACACGTGGCGAATAGTGGGGTGGTCGAGCGCGGCGAGGGTCTCCGTCTCCCGCAGAAACCAGGCGCGCCCGGGCGCGTCGGGCGCGAGGTGCGCGTGCAGCGCGACGTGCCGCTTGAGCAGGCGATCCCAGGCGTGGTACACCACGCGCTCGGCCGTCGCGGCGACGAGCCGGTCGAGGCGGAACGCCGGCTCGAGCACGCGTACGACACCATCGAGCAGCTCGGTGGGAGGCAGGGCGGAGGTCATCGCGTGGCCCAATCTAGCGACCCTCGGGGCCCCCCACCGCCCGACTTCCGCGTGTGACCGCCGTCACACCGTCGTAACGAACCCGGGGCTGCCGGAGTCTTGAGAGAAACCCCGAACGGAGCCGAATTCACCTATGCGCCGCTATTTCCCAGCTCTTGGGCTCGCCCTGGCCGCCTGTGGACCGGGTGTCTATACGCGGGCTGAGGTCGTGTACGCCGAGCCGGCCCAGTACGGGTACGTCGTGCCGGTGGACCAGGTGGTGGTCGTGACGCGCGACGTACTGGTGCGTCGTGGTTACGTCGTCTATCGCGTCCAGGACGACGGTCCCACCCGGGTTATCTGGGCTCGGCGCGGCGACGACGAGGTGGTGCGAGTATTTGCCACTCGAGAGCGAGAGCGCGTCCTGATCCGCGGGCTTCGCGAGAAGCGGGACCGCGGCCGGCACAAGGGGTGGCTCCGCCAGGGCAGGGCCGAGGAGGTAGTGGGTGATATCGACGTCCGGCTGCGGGCCGTCGCGCACTAGCCGGCTGGTCGGCTGGCCAGTAGTTTTGGCCCCCGACCGGAGGATTCCATCGCCTACGAACCACTGCCCGACCGGCGTACCCGCGACGATCGCCGGCAACTCGACGACCGCCGCTCCGGTGTCGACCGCCGGTCGCGCGCTGAGCGGCGCCAGGGGAACACGCCGGTACCGAACGAGCGCCGTTCCGCGTCGGAGCGCCGCTCAAGCGGCGAGCGGCGCCGGGCCCCGCGGCGCTCGCTCGCGCCCCGCCGTCTCGTCCCGGACCGCCGCGCCAGGGGGAGTCCGCTGCTGGCGTAGCGAGTGCCTTACCTGAGGCTGATCGATTCCGTCACGCAGGACGCCACCGAGATCCGCGATGCCGTCGCACGTCTCGGCCGCAGCCCGGACTGTCGCGTGGTCGTGGGCGGCCCCGGAGCGGGGGTCGTGTCCGCCCTCCATGCCGAGTTGCGGTACGAGGACGGCGCATGGTGTCTGGCCGACCTCCGCAGCCGCAATGGCACCTACGTGAACGACCGCCGCCTCGACGCTGCCGTTATCGTCGGGCCCGGTGATGTGATCGGTCTGGGCGAGTCGGGGCCGCGATTCGAGATCACCGCCGTGACCGAAGGCGCGCCCCTCCCGCCCACCCTCCCCGAGCGCCCCGGGCTCCCCGCAGGGGACCGCGCGTACGGGATCACCTTGCTCGACAGCGCCACCGGACGCCGCTACGAGGCGGCGGGCGTACGCATCCGCGTCGGGCGGGGCCGCGAGTGCGAAGTCCAGGTTGCCGCAGGCGCAGATACGACCGTCTCGCGGGTCCACGCGGAGCTGATTGTGGACCCATCCGGCTCACTCCTGGTGCGCGACGCCGGGTCGAGGAACGGCACGTGGGTCAACGGGGAACGCGTCATCACGCCGCTGCCCGTCCGGCTGGGTGACCGGATCATGCTCGGGGCGGGCGGTCCAATGCTGGTGGTCGACGGGCTCGGCACAATGCCACAGCTCCCGGTGGCGCGCCCAGGCGCGCGCCAGGCGGCGGGGCGACCCAGCGTCGCACGGGTCATCGGCCACGCTTTGGCGCAAGCGAAGCAGGCGCGGCGCGAGGGCAAGCGGGGCTCGGGGGCGGCCTTCGTGCGGACCGTCGCCGCGGAGGGGTCCCCCCGCTGGCTCGTGGGTGTCGTGATGGTGCTGTTTCTCCTGCTGGCAGGCGCCGTGTACGGTGTGTACTGGCTGCTCTCTTCACAAGTCGAGCAGACGAACGCGGCGCAGCGCAGCGCCGAGGATTCGGTGCGCCTGGTGACGCGGCGTCTCGAGCGGGACTTGGAGGTCGCCCGGGCGAGCTCCGCGCCAGCGGCTCTGGTGGAGAGCCTGCGCGCGCAGCTCGGGGTCGCCCAGGCCCGCACGGCGGAGTTGCGCGCGGCGCTGGACCGGGCGCAGGCGGCCCTCGGCACCCAGCTCGAGGCGGGCGAGGCGCGTCGTCTCGCGGCGCAGAACGAGGTGCAACGGCTGCGGGAGGAGCTCGCTGCGGCGGAGCGACGCGCGCCGTCCGCCGCCACGCTCGATAGTCTGCGCGGAGCTGTGGCCAGCGCCGAGCAGCAGACGCGAGGGCTCGACGCCAAGATCCGCGCGATCCGCGGGACCGACTTCGCCGCCATTGCACAGCAGAACCAGGGAGCGGTCGGGCTCATCACCGTGAGCTTTGGACGGGACTATTACAACGGCACCGGGTTCGTGATCACGCCCGACGGCTATATGCTCACCAACTGGCACGTCGTGGCCGACTCGCTGCACCAGCGCCCGGACACGATCTGGGTCATCCTGGCCGATCAGTCCCAGGCCCGCTACGCCGATGTGATCGCCACGTCCCCGGAGCGGGACATCGCGGTGATCAAGCTGCGTGGCTATCGGGGTGGGTATATCGCGGCGGTCGACTGGAGTGGCACCAAGGCCCGGCAGGGTGAACCTGCGGCGCTGATCGGCTATCCGGCGGGTGCGGGGTTCGCCCGGCTGCGCACGTCGGTCGTCCGTACGTCGATGACGGCCGGCATCATCTCGCGCACCACGGACGACGTGATTCAGTTCGACGGGATGACGATCGGTGGGTCCTCGGGAAGTCCGCTCTTCAACGCCAACGGGGAGGTGATCGCCATCCACCGAGCGGGTCTAGCGCAGGCGCCTGGGTTCGGCTTGTCCGTACCGACCAGGCACGCGGTGGCGATCATGCCGATCCCGCTGCGCCGGGAGCTCGGGATCGAGTGACTGCTCGCTAGTTCTTCGAGTAATCGATCGTGACGACCAGGTCCGAACGGCCCGTAGCGGGCTGAGCGATGCTCACCTGCGCCAGTGTTGAGACAGTATCGATGTTGGCATTCCGGGTCCCGGCCGCCGCGTGCCGCAGCGCGACGCGCGCCGCCTGAAGGCCGTCGTAGCTCGCCTTGGTATCAACGACTTGCGCGGTTACTTGCAGCGTGCCACGAGCTTGGGCTTCTGCATTGAGCGGCCGGCCCAGCCAGACGACACCGAACACGAGGACCGCCACGACAGCGCGGGTGATCGCCGAACGACGTCGACTTGTCATGGTGGTGCTCATTGGGGTCCGGCCTTTGTGTTGTGCCGAGTGGTAAGGCACGGTCCGTACCCTGATGGCCAGACATCTAAGCTGCTGCATGACAATAGCTTATATGATAACGTGGTGCTGCGCCCATGCTGTGTCGCTGTCAAATATCATGACAGTCGCGGTGAGGGCGCAGGCTAACCGCTTTGCGGTCTTGATATAACGGGCACTGCACTGATTGTACAAAACATTGACGATCGTCAAGAAAATAAGCACTATGGCACGCCCTTTGCCTGTTGCGTGGGTACAACAATCGAGGCGCACGCGCCTCATGGCTGTAAGTGCCGTACCACACGATGGATAGGGGGAGACGCCACATGTACACTGCTTCCAAAGCCGCACTTGCCACGCTGGTTCTCGCGCTGGTGGCGGGCACTCCGGTCCGCGCGCAAGGCGTGAACGGCAGCATCACGGCGACGGCCTCGGTGCAGTCGCCCATCACGGTCGCCGGGGCTCAGAACCTGGCGTTCGGTAACGTCTTCCCGGGTGTGGCGAAGACCGTGGCCTACAGCGATGCGACCAACGCCGGCCGGTTCGACGTGACGGGCCAGGCCAGCACGCCGGTCACTTACTCATTCACCTTGCCGGCCAACCTCACGACCGGCGGGAACAACCTGCCGATCGGGTCGTGGACCGGCTATGTCAACGGGGCGAACTCGACGTCGGGCGGAGCGGCCATCACGCCCTCGTCCACGCCCGCGGGCGCGAGCTTGAGCGCCGGTGGGACGCTCTACTTCTTCGTCGGTGCCACGGTGACGCCACCGGTCAATCTGCCGGCCGGCAGCTACACCGGTACCGTGACGCTCACGGTGTCGTACTAAACGCGGTTTTCGCATAAGTTTGGCTGTCGCCGCGCCGGCAGAGGCTGGGTGGTCCCTCTGCCGGCGCTGCCACACACGGGAGGCCCAGTATGAGAGGACTGCGGTACGCGTTCCTGCTGACGGCGACGGCTGTTCTGCCGCTTGCCGGCCAACGCCCTCTCAGCGTGACGGGCATCCAGTCTCTCACGTTCGGCGCCCTCATCCCCGGTATCCCGACCGCCGTGTCGCGCACGGATGCGGCGAGGAGCGGGCGCTTCGACGTCGGCGGGCCCCACGATACTCAGGGCGAGGTGACGTTCACGCTGCCCTCCGTGCTGACGGGGCCGGCCGGCGCCACGCTGCCGCTCACGTTCTCCGGGAGCGACGCCGGGTACTCGCAGTCGCAGAACATCGGTAGCCAGATCGGCTTCGATCCGAAGCAGCCGTTCCTCATCACCTTCAGCGGGCAGGGGCGCGGGTCGGTATTCCTCGGCGGCACCGCGCAGCCTGCGCCGACGCAGCGCGCCGGCTCGTACACCGGGACGATTACCCTCAACCTGACGGCATTCCCATGAAGCGGACCGAGCTGTCGCTCGCGCTGCTGTGCGGCGCGGCGCCGCTCGCGGGGCAGGGCGTGGTGATCGCCCCTCATGCGGTGTTCATCGACGCGCGCACCCGCAGCGGCGCCGTGCTGCTGTACAACCCGAACCCCGAGCCCGCCGAGGTCGCCATTTCGTTCTTCTTCGGCTATCCCACGACGGACTCCGCCGGAAGCACCATCGTGCGGACGGTCGAGCACCCCGATTCGACCAGTCCATCCGCGGCGGGCTGGATCCAGGCGTTCCCGCGTCGCCTCACGGTACCGCCGCTCGAGCGCCAGACCATCCGCCTGCTCGCGACTCCGCCTTCGGGCCTCCCCGACGGGGAGTACTGGGCGCGTCTCGTGATCTCGGCCAAGGGAGGGCAACTCCCGGTCACGGGCGTCGCCGACACAGCCAAGGTCAAGGTCGGGCTGACGCTCGAGGTGCAGACGATCATCGGCGTGTTCTACCGCAAGGGCGCTGTACACACGGGCGTCACTGTGTCGGGGCTGCGCACCGCGGTGGTGGGGGATTCGCTCGCGGTCCGGGCGCGCCTGACGCAACAGGGCAACGCCGCCTACATCGGTAGCGCACACGCGGTGCTCGTGGACTCGGCTGGCAAGAGGCGCGGCGAGATGACGAGGCCGATCGCCGTCTACTACACGATGGAGCCGCGCTGGGCACTCCCCATCGGGGCTCTCGCTCCTGGCCGCTACCGGCTGCGCTTCGAGCTATCCACCGGGCGGGAGGATCTCGCTCCGGAGCTCGTCCTCCCGAGCCCGCCGGTGCGCGATTCGGTCGAGGTCCGCGTTCCGTGATACTTCGACTCCGTCACGCGGGCACGATCATCGTCACGATCGCCTACCTGTAGGACAGATGACACCGATTTCGCGCGCGACGCGGGTCGCCCTGTGGCTCACGGTGGCCGGCGCCCCCGTGGCGGCTGCCCAGGGGGTCGCCCGGCCCGATACGGCGGAGCCCATCCTCGTGGAGCTGCGCCTCGGGCACGTCGCCAGTCGCACCGTCGCGGCGTACCGGCTGCGCACCGAAGTCCTGCTCCCGCTCACCCAGTTCCTGCAGCTCGCCGAGATCCGCTATCGCGTGAGCTCGACCGGACGGCTCGAAGCCACCGTGGACCCGGGAGGTCGGCGTCTGGTGATCGATGCGGGCGGCGACACGATGAGCTACGGCGCGCGGCGCGTGCGGTTGGAGCGCGAGTACAAGAGCTTCCGCGAGGGGGAGCTGTACGTGGGCGCCGAGCGGCTGGGTGACCTGCTGGGATCACGGTTCGTCGTCGATTTCTCCGAGCTCACGGTGACCATGGCCGATCCGGGCGACCTGCCGGTCGCGCGCCGGCTGCGCCGCGAGGCGGCCCGGACGGCACTGCTCCGGCCGCGCGAGACCACGCATCCCGATCTGCTGCTCGCGGCGGAGCGCCCGCACTGGGACGGCCTGGTGTTCGACTACACGCTGCTCGCGCCCAGCGGCGACCTGCTCGCGGGCAGCGGGTACACGGGGGCGCTGGGGGCGGACGCGTTCGGCGGCTCACTCGAGCTCGTCGCCTCGAGTGTCGGGAGGGCGGCGGACGGCGTGGTGCAGATCGCCGGCTCGTGGACGGGCGTGTGGCGCGACCACCGCTGGCTCGAGCAGCTGCGTCTGGGCGACGGCGTGTCCACGGGGCCGGCGCTGCGCGCGCTGCGCGGCGTCTCAATCACGAATGCACCGTTCGTCCGCCCGTCCCTGATCGGCGCCGAGCGCTACCAGGGGGCGCTCGAGCCCGGCGGCGGATGGGCGGTCGAGGCGTACCGCGGCGGTGAGCTGATCGCGTTCGATTCGGCGGATGCTGCCGGTCGTTTCAGCGTGCAGGTTCCCGTGCGGTACGGCGAAAATCCAGTGGACTTCGTGGCCTACGGGCCGCTTGGTGAAATCCGCGAGTTCAACCAGACCTTCCGCGTGGCCGAGGAGCTGCTGCCGGCCGGGCGGCTCGAATACGGCCTGTCGGCGGGGTCGTGCCACGGGACGCCGTGCGGCGCCACTGCCAACGTGGATCTGCATTACGGCGTGAGCGACCGCTGGACCGTGCGAGGCGGCGTCGATCGCTTCTGGCGCGACACCCTGTCCGATCTGACCCACGCCTACGCATCGCTCGTGGGCGGCCCCTCCACCACGTGGACCGTCACACTCGACGGAGTCACCGCCGGGTTCGCGCGCGCGGGGCTGCGCTACGAGCCGTCCATCGACCGTCGCGTGACCGCCGAATACACGCGCTACGCCGAGGGCACGGTCGCGCCCATCCTCACGCCGCTCGGCGCCCGTTCGCGGCTCATGCTGTTCGGCTTCTGGCGGCCGATCCGCCGGGCAGGGTTCTTTTTCTTCGACGGCAGCTTCGACCGTCAGACCAGCCTGACCGGCACGACCACGCTCGCACGCGTCGAGAGCTCGACGGAAGGCCAGGCGGTGCGCGCGTTGCCGTTCGTGCGGTTCGAGCGCGACGCCCCGACCGGCGTGCCGGGGGCGACCCGGTGGTTCACCGGCGCCAGCGCCTTCGTGCTGCCGCGCCCGGCGCTCGGCCCGGTGCTGGGGCCGATCTGGCTGCGCGGCGCTGCCGAGATCGAGACGGACGGCCCGCTGCGGCTGTCGTCGTATGCGCTGCTCGCCGCCCGCCCCGTCGGCGCGGGGTTCCGGGTCGAGGCGGGCGTCACGTGGCTGCGGGGATCGGCAGGCCCGGTGTTGTCGCTCTCGTTCACGTCCTACCTCGCGGCGCTGCGGTCGTATACCACGGTGAGCGCACCCGCCGGCGGCAGCGTCAGCGGGACGCAATACGTACAGGGGTCCGTGCTGTGGGACCGCGCGACCGGTCGGCTCACGACGGCGCCCGGGCCCTCGCTCGAGCGGTCCGGCGTATCCGGGCGGGTGTTCCTGGATGAGAACGCGGACGGCGTGCAGAACCCCGGCGAGCAGGGCTTGGCGGGCGTGCGGGTGCGCGTGGGCACGAGCACGGCCGTCTCGGACTCGGAGGGTGCGTTCCGCGTGTGGGATATCGTGCCGTTCGAGCCCGTCAGCGTGCAGGTGGACTCGCTGTCCCTGTCCTCCCCGCTGCTCGTGCCGGCGTTCGCGAGCGCGCTGCTCGAGCCCGGCCCCAACCGGTTCCGTGGCCTGAACATTCCCGTCGTGCGCGCCGGCGTAGTGGAGGGCCGGGTGAGCCGCGAGGCGGGTGGCGGGCGCGTCGGCGTTCCCGGTGTGACGTTGCGGCTCACCGACCGGCGCACCGGAGTCACGCAGCGCTTCACCACCTTTTCGGACGGCGCGTTCTACGTCCTGGGGGTGAAGCCCGGCGACTACGACCTGGCGGTCGACGCCGCCGTGCTGGACGCGCTGCAGGCCACCGCCGCGCCGCTGCGGGTAACCCTCGCGCCCACCGCGAACGGCGTGGGCGCCTCCGGTCTGGAGGTCGAGCTCAGGCCGAGGCCGTAGCGCGCCCCGCGACCTCGCGGACGACCCGCTCCAGGACGGCGAAGTCGAACGGCTTGGCCACGGTGGGCACGCCGGACTCCTTGAGCAGCGTCGCCGTCTCCGGCGTGAAGGCGTCGCCGGTGCTGAACACCATGCGCGCCACGAGATCGGGCCGGTCGCGGCGCAGCCGCTCCAGGAACTCCCGTCCGCTCATCCCGGGCATCCGCACGTCGGAAATGATCACGTCGAAGGCGCGCTGCTCGAGCAGGCGGATCGCCTCCCAGCCGTCCGCGACGCCCTCGGCGTGGATGTCTCGGCGCTGCAGAAACCGCAGCAGCGCCTCGCGCAACGCCACCTCGTCGTCCACCACGAGCACCGCGAGCCGGCCGGTGGCCGGAGGTGGGCCCGGCTCCGGAGCGGCCGCGGGCTCGCGGGCTTCCTCGCGCTGGTCGCGCGGCAGCAGCACGCAGAAGCGGGCGCCTCCTCCGGGCTCCGACTCCGCCCAGATACGGCCACCGTGGTCCCGCGCGATGCCGTAGCAGATCGAGAGCCCCAGCCCCGTGCCCACGCCTTCCGGCTTCGTGGTGAAAAACGGGTCGAAGATCCGGGTGCGGAGCTCGGCGGGAATGCCCGGGCCCGAGTCGGCGATCTCGAGCCGGGTGTCGCGCTCGTGCGCTCGGGTCCGCACGGTGATCGTGCGCGGCGTGTCGACGGTCACGAGCGCCTGCTCCGCGTTGATCAGCAGGTTGAGGAGCAGCTGCTGCAGCTCGGAGGCGTCGGCCCAGATCTTGGGCTCGTCCGGATCGAGGTCGAGCGCGACCGTGATGTTCAGGGTCGAGAGGTGATAGGAGCGCAGCGCGAACGTGCGGCGGGTGATGTCGTTCAGGTCCACAAGGTTCCGCTGCTTGCCGCCGGCGCGCGCGAACGCCAGCAGGCTGGACGTGATGCGCCCGATGCGGGTGGCTTCATCGTACATCATCTGGAGCATTTCGCGGTGCTCGGGCTTGAGCTCGTCGAGCAGCAGGGTTTGCGCGAAGCCCGAGATGATCGCCGCCGGGTTGTTGATCTCGTGGGCGACACCGCTGACCAGGTGGCCCAGCGCCGCCAGTTTTTCCGCCTGCTGGTACTGCGACTCGCTGCGTCGCTGGTCGGTGACGTCCCGCGCGAGAATCAGCACGCGGGTGATGGCGCTGCCCTCCCGCACCGGCGCGTACAAGAGCGCTGCGATGCCGTGACTCCCGTCGGCGCGGATCAGCGGGATCTCCAGGCGCTGGACGTCGCCAAGGAACGCCGCCGCGAGCCGCTCCTGGACGACGGCGACCGCGTCGGGGCTCACGAAGTCGAACAGGGTGGGCCGCTGCGTGGTCCCGGGAGTGGCCCCCATGCCACGCGCCGGCTCGTTCGCCTCGAGGATCCGGCCGGCGCGGTCGAGCACGACGATGGCATCGGGCACGGCGTCCATGACCAGCCGCAGGTTGCGCTCTGCGGCCGCGGTGGCCGCGAGCGAATCCATGAGCGATCGGGTCTGACTGGCGACCTCGTTCTCGAGCAGCGCCGCGTAGCGACGGTTGGCGCGCAACGAATACGTGAACCGGACGCCGATGCTCGCTAGCGCGGCGCCGATCAGCACGGCGGCGACGAGGGTGCGCGCCGCCCGATCGGCGGGGGCGAGCAGATAGGCCAGCACGATCACCAGGAACGAGAGGGCGGCGATCGCCACCAGCATGCGGGTGAGCCGGTTGAGGGGGGGCACGCGCGACCTCCGCGCTAACCTAACGGCCATCCCTGGCGGCCGGGAGGGTTCGTTATGTTTCGCGGCCGTATGGACCTCCTGGGATGGAAAGACGCGCCCCGCGCCACACTGGGGCAGTGGGATGATTTCGTGCGCTTTGCCGACGCGGCGCGACGCGACGGGCTGACGCATACGGTCGTTTGCGGGATGGGCGGCTCGAGCCTCGCACCGCAGGTGCTCGCGGCGAGCTTCGGGCAGGCCCGCCTGTCCGTGCTCGACAGCACCGACCCGGCCGCCGTGCTCGCGGTGGCGCGCGCGCCGGACTTCGGCCGCACGCTGTTCGTGATCTCCAGCAAGTCGGGGACCACGGTCGAGACGCTGTCGTTCTACCGGTTTCTCGCGGCGCGTGCCGGACCGGAACGATTCGTGGCCATCACTGATCCCGGCAGCCCGCTCGAGGCGCTGGCCCGCGAGCGCCGCTTCCGTGCCGTGTTCCCGCACCCCCCCGACGTGGGGGGACGCTATGCCGCCCTGACGGTCGTGGGGATGTTGCCCGCCGCGCTCTCCGGGATCGACGGTCGCGGCCTACTCGAGCGGGCCCTCGCGGTGGACCCGGCGGCGGCGCGCGCGCTGGGGGCGCGTATCGCCGCCGCTGCGCTCGCCGGGCGGGACAAGCTCGTGCTGCGCCCGCCAGCGGTGGTCGCGCGCTTCGCCGATTGGGTCGAGCAGCTGGTGGCCGAGAGCACGGGGAAGGGTGGGCGCGGCGTGATCCCCGTGGTCGACGATCCCGTCACGGCACCGTATCCCGATGGCGAGATCGTCACCGACTTCTCGGCCGACCCGCTCACTCTGGGCGCGGCGTTTGTCGCCTGGGAATACGCGACCTGGGAGCTGTGCGTCCGCCTGGGGGTGAACGCGTTCGACCAGCCCGACGTGGAGGAGGCAAAGGCGCTGGCGCGCGCCGAGCTGGCGCACGGAGACGCTGGGCCCGTAGGGGCGCAGCATGCTGCGCCCCTACCTACCCTGACTCCTGAGGTTCTGCGCCGGAGCGCCCGCCCCGGCGACTATCTCGCGATCCTGGCGTATCTGCCGCCCACGCCCGACGTGACCGCCAGGCTTCAAACGGTGCGTGCCGCGTGGGGGCGGGCTCTCGGTTGCGTCACCACGCTCGGCTTCGGCCCGCGCTACCTCCACTCCACCGGCCAGCTCCACAAAGGCGGTCCCAACACGGGCTTGTTCCTGGTAATCACGACCGACGACGCCGAAGATGCCGAGATTCCCGACAGCGGGTTCACGTTCGGCCGACTCAAGCGCGCGCAGGCGCGGGGGGACATTCGGGCGCTGCTCGCCCGGGGACGGCGCGTGGCGCACGTGCATCTGCGGCGCGCGGAGGAAGTCACGCAACTCGCAGCCCTTCGTCCAGCATGATCTCGGCCCACGCCGACACCGGCGGGATGCGCTTCACCAGGTCGCGCCGCGCGCGGTGCAGGCATTCGAGCATCCGATAGAACGTCAGGTGCCGTGCGGCCCCGGGAGCACTCGAGTGCTTGTAAGCGTCGAGGAACCGCTGCACCACGTCGTCCAGGGCCCTGAGCGAGCCCAGCTGCGTCAGGGCCAAGCGTTGAACGGACACGACGAACCAGGCGACATCCCGACTCGGGTCCGCCACGTCGCACTCATCCAGGTCGATCGTCACGGTGCGCCGGTCGCTCAAGATCACGTGCTCGGGGATGTAGCTGCCATGCCCCGCGCGCGTGTCCACGCTGCCGCGCGGCGTGGCGGCTTGCAGCCGCTGGAACAGGAGCTCGCCCTTGTCGGCGAAGGGCTGGCCGAAGGCGGCGACCTGGTCCCGCCACGACGCAAACCGCGCGAATTCCCGCTCGGTGGCCGCCGGCTGGCCGAGCCGCGGAGCGTCGGCATGGAATCGCGCGAGCCACTGCCCGCAGCGCTCGGCCGTCGCCCCGCGTTCCGGTGCACGACCGTGGAGGATCGTCTCCCTGGCCGAGGGTCCCGGCACTTGCTCTTCCAGCAGGACACGCCACGCGGGGAAGTACGCGAGCGGTCGCGGAATCGAGAACTCCGCGTCCGCGCCGAAGCCAGCGTGGCATATGGCCTCCATGGCCGGCAGGACGTGCGAGCGGTCGTCGTCGAATACCTTCGCGATGGCGCCGTACCGTCCGTTGGTCGTCTGCATGGCCAGCTCGAACGTACAGCGCTCGCGATGCCACTTCAGGGCCCGCAGATGCATTTCGCGCGGCGTGCCCCACCCCCACTCCGTGCAGGCGAGGCGCTCGACCTCGCCGCGGACCTCTGGGTGCTCGAACACGGCGACGAAACGGGACGGCGCGGTCTGAACGTTCTCTGCAGCGGGGCCGAGCGTCATGCGACCTCCACCGTCCGGCTCACGCCCGCCGCGAAGTCGTCCTCGAGCAGGGTCGCGAGCTCGCGCAGGAAGTTGCCGAAGTGTCGCGACAGGGCGCGGTGCGGCCCCCACCAGGCGAGCCACTCGAGCGCCTGATACAGGGCCACGCAGGCGAGCTCTTCCCGAAACGCCGCTTGCTCGATGCGCCGGCCGGTCTCCGCCTCATACTGCTCGCTGTACGCGCGCCGCATGGCGTCGCGCTCGTCGCTGGTCCACTTGCCCGCGGTGAGGCTCACGAGGTCGAACGTGCCGGGGCCGAGGGCCGCCGTCTCCCAATCGATGACGGCCACCTTGGGACCCTGCTTGCCGCGGCGCAGCAGGATGTTCTTGCCGAAGTACTGTCCGTGGAGCACGCACTGCGGCAAGGCGCTGAGCCACTCGATGCGCTCCGCGAAGCACTCGAGGCCGCGCGCCACGAGGTCGTGCTCCGGCCCCTCGAGGTGGGGCAGGAGCTGTTCGACGCGCTCGGCGCATCGCCGGTAATGCGCCTCGTCGTAGCGGGGCAGAAAGCGTGTCTGTGTGTCGGGCAGGCCGCGCGTCGCCGCATGGAAGCGCGCGGCCCAGCGGGCGGCGGCCGTCCAGCGGGGCATGTCGAGGTAGTTGTGCAACACCGTCCGCCCGCCGTCCTCGAAGAACGCCCAGAAGCGGCCGCGCTCGGGCTCCCAGCGGTATCCGTACAGATGCAGCGTCCCGAACCGCTCCGGCGAGAGGATGGTTTCGTACATCTGCAACTCCCGCCGACCGGGCTCGAGGTCGAGGGCCCGCACGGCCCGCGCCTTCTCCATCTGATGGTTCGGATTGAGATCCTTGAAGAACACGAGCAACGGTCGTTTCTCGCTCTTGAGAGAGACGCGCAGGCGTTCCGTGGGGAAACTGGAGCTTCCCATCGAGAACTGGCGACGGAGATTTTGAATCCGCACGGGGCGCCCGCGGAGCCGTGACAGCCCCGCCTCGAGTGTCTGGCGCATCGCCGGAGTGAGCCGTTCGTCGACCGGCCGCGGCTCGCCCGCGCGCCGTCGCTTCTTGCTCGCGCCGGCGGGCGTCAACCGCGCGGCACTCATGTTCCGCTGCCCGCCCATTGTTTCAAATCGCTCATCGCGCCTCCCTCCAGGCGAATGAGTTGTGCGCCGAGTGACGGCCGGGAAACCACGGGGGCGCCGGGCAATCGGCGTGCCGTA
>WNGQ01000985.1_pt1 | contig 29505 bp, 29 predicted proteins | sample 5407661 | NCBI WGS metagenome assembly WNGQ01 (sample SAMN13153382, study PRJNA577476) | soil metagenome | isolation source: 60 cm soil or saprolite under Garry oak tree replicate 2 | place: USA:California | collected 2016-06-15 | reverse complement strand
GGGGACGGAAGATGGGAGATGGAAGAAGTAGAGAGCACCGCGGAATACGCGAAATACACGAAAGAGTTCCATTTTTCCGCGTATTCTGCGTATTTCGCGGTTAGAATCTTTTTCTTACCGGTAGTCAGCTTTCAGCTTTTCTGCTTTTCAGCTTTTCAGCTTTTCAGTTTTCAGCTTTCAGCTTTCAGCTTTTCCGGTCTGAGTCATCCGTGCCATCCGTGAAATCCGTGGTAGTCTAGTTGGCTTGTCTTTGACGACCTCCATAATGATCACGACCAGGAACCGCGTCGAGGACCTGCGGCGAACCTGCGAGGTGCTCCTGCGGCTGGCGCCGGCGCCGCTTGAGATTCTCAGCACCGCCGATGGTTGCACCGATGGCACCGTCGAATTTGTGAGGTCGGCGTTGCCGGGCGCGCGGCTGACGGTCAACGAAGTCGGGTGCGGCTCGGTGGCGGCGCGCGACCGCATGATGCGCGAAGCCCGACGGGACCTGGTGTTCGCCCTGGATGACGACAGTTACCCGGAACAACCTGATTGTCTGGCGCGGGTGGCGTCGGTGTTCGAAAAGCGCCCGCGGTTGGCCGTAGCCATTTTCCGCAGCGGACGGATGAGTACCCGGAATCCCTTTCGCAAACCGATTTGGCGCAGGCCGGTTGACGCGTTCGTTTGCCAATTCGGGGGCGGTCTTGAAGCGGTCGGTGTACCTGCAGTTGCCCGGTTTTGAGCCGCATTTTTTCCATGCTTACGAGGAGCCGGATTATGCGTTGCAATGCGTGTCGGCGGGTTACGAGGTTTATTTCACGCCGGTCGTCACCATCCGGCATCATTATTCTGGCCGGGGCCGGAACGAGATCCGCATCCACCATCGGCACGCCAGGAACGAGTTCTGGAGCGCGCTGATGCGTTGTCCTTTTCCGTACGTGCTGGCGCTGGCGTTATACCGGGTTTTTTCCCAATTCCGCTACGCGTGCAAGCGCGGAGTTGGCTGGGTGTTGCGCGAGCCGGTGTGGTGGTGTCAGGCGCTGGCCGGAGCGCCGTATAGCCTGCGCAAGCGCAACCCAATTCCCTGGGACAATTACCAAGAGTGGCTGATGCTGCCTTAGGAGGGCGGGAGAGGGAAGAAGAAAATCTGAAATGCTGAAATGCTGAAATGCTGAAAGGAGCGGGCTCCCGGTACACACCAGCTTTCAGCTTTTCAGCGTTTCAGATTTCAGCTTTTAAATTTTGTGTCCCGTAGTCCTGTAGTCTCTTGATGAGGTGGATCTGCTGCCAGCTTGGCGCGCGCGAACATTACGCGGTCCCCAGGGCGCTGCGGCTTCATCATGCGCTCGATTCCATGGTGACCGATGCTTGGGTGGCGCCTGGGAACGTGCTCGGAAATTTCCGCCGAGGGCTGCGTGAACGCTTCCATGACGATTTGGCTGATGCGCGGGTGAGGCACAGTACGCTGCGGCTGCTGACCTTCGAGGCCTGGGCAAGGATCCGCGGACTGCGTGGCTGGGAGCGCATACTTGCTCGCAACGAGTGGTTTCAACAGCAAGCCGCTAAGAGACTACGAGACTACGGGACTGCCGGACCAGGGGACTGCGTTCTTTTCGGGTACAGCTACGCGGCGAAGGACATTTTTCGGTTAGCGAAGCGTCGAGGGTGGCGAACGGTGCTGGGGCAGATCGATCCCGGCCCACCGGAGGAAAGGATCGTTGCCCAGCTTCATTCGGAAAATGCGGGGCCGCGAGCCGACGGACAGATTGCACCGCCCGTCTATTGGGAGCACTGGCGCGAGGAGTGCGCGCTGGCGGACCGCATCGTAGTCAACTCGCCCTGGTCCGAACGCGCGCTGATCGAGGAAGGAGTGCCGCCCGAAAAACTGCGGGTGGTTCCCCTGGCTTACGAACCGCCTGCGGAGGCAGCGGGATTTAGCCGCCAGTATCCAGAGCGTTTCACGTCACAACGGCCTATGCGCGTGCTCTTTCTGGGGCAAGTCAATGTGCGCAAAGGCATGGGGCCACTCTTGGAAGCCATTAGGCAGTTGTTGACGGACCGCCCTCACCCCTCACCCCTCTGCCGTCTGGGACCGCCCTCACCCCTCACCCCTCTCCCGTCGGACGGGAGAGGGAAACCGGAAGCGACGCGAGAGGGCCACCTGCCGATTGAGTTCTGGTTTGTCGGACCCATCCAAATCCAGGTGCCTGAAGACCTCCGCCATTGCCCTCAGATCCGTTGGGTTGGTCCGGTGGCGCGTGGCGCAACGGCCAGTTTCTTTCGGGATGCAGACGTGTTCCTCTTTCCGACTTTCTCCGACGGTTTCGGCCTGACGCAACTGGAAGCCCAGGCCTGGAAGCTGCCGGTCATCGCGTCGAAGTCTTGCGGGGAGGTAGTTGAGGACGGGAAGAACGGAGTGGTGCTTAAGGAGGTGTCCTCTGGCGCGATCACTGAGGCCTTGCGGCGCTGCCTCACTGCGCCGGCCAGTCTGCGCGACTTTTCGGCTAGGGCCGTGTCGCGTGAGCAGTTCGGGCTGTCGAGGATCGGCGAGGCGATGGTGGGGATGTTCGGTTGAATGGAAGAGGGGAGAGGGGAGAGAGTCTGAAAAACTAGTCCCCCAGATTTCAGCGTTTCAGATTTCAGCGTTTCAGCTTTTCAGCTTTTCAGCTTTTCAGCTTTTCAGCGTTTCAGCTTTTCAGCGTTTCAGCTTTCAGTTTTCAGCTTTTCCGGTCTGAGTCACCATGAAATCCGTGGTTCATCCTCCCGTTCGCCGCGCGACGCCCCAGCCGCATCTGGAGGCCACGCTGGCACTGCTGGCGGGGTTGCTGCTGACCGGCTGGCTGGTCCACGGCGAGACGCCCGCCGGGTTCGTCCGGTTCGCAGCCATCGGCGTGGGCCTGAGCCTGGTGTTGTCCATGGCCGTCGAGTTCAGACACGCCTGGACCAACCTGTTAAGGGCCGACCTGGTCGCGCTGGTGGCGCTTTATTTCCTGTTGTTCTTCGAATTCCTCTTTCCACAGCCCCACTTGAATGAGCTGATTACCGACCAACAGGAGATCGAGAAGGGCGTCTATATTTGTCTGTGGGCGTTTGGCGCGCTGGCGGTTGGCCGGCATCTGATCGCCGGTTTGGCGCTGCGCCATTGGCGGATTGTGGGCCTGTCGGCGCCGCCCTCGGCGATGCTGTGGCTGTTCTGGGGCTGCTTCGCGCTGGGATACCTTTACATGCTGGCGACCGTGGATTTCAACCCCGTCGCGATGGTCGGTTACTTTCTCGAACCCAGGTTCAGTGTGCCCTGGGGACGGGAACAACTGGGCGATTGGAAAGCGATGTTGTATGAAACCGGGTCGGTGCTTTACCTGGTGCCCTCGCTGGCCGGCGTTATCCTGGGCCGGAGACGGCATTTTACCGCCACGCAAGTGGCCTTCGTCGGGTTGGGGCTGCTGTTCACTTTGTTTTATGGATTCACCACCGGCACGCGCAACATCATCGGCTCGTTTCTGATCACCTTCCTGGTTTCATTCTTTTATGCCTCGGGCGCGCGACTGACCAAAACGGTCATCGTTTCCTGCTTGCTGTCTGCCGGGTTGATGATGCTTTCGGTCATCCATGGCATCGAGTTTCGCACCGTAGGGTTCAAGAATTACCTCGGTGGCGCTCGCCCCTCCAGCGCGGAGGAAGAGAAAAGTTTGTTTGTGGACTACAACATTTACGTCGTGTCCCGGCTGGCGACGGTGTTTCCGCGCGAACGCGATTACCTGGGCATGACGGTGCCGGCCTGGTTGCTGGCGCGGCCAGTCCCGCGTGTGCTGTGGCCGGGCAAACCCGACGGCACCCAGATCAGCATCGAAGGCGCCCTGGGCGAGGAAGGGCTGACGCTGTCCAGCACGTTTGTCGGCGAAGCCTACATGTCGGCGGGGCTGTTCGGGGTGATTATCGCCGCGCTCGGCTTTGGGTGCCTGGCCCAATGGTGGACGCGCAAAGCTTACACGGTGGATTCGGATTTTGGTATTCTGATCTATGCCTCGGGTTTTTTCAGCGTGGTGATCTCGATGCGCAGCATGTACATGCTGCCCGTGGCGATGCTGCCGACGCTGGTAGTGTGCGTGGTGGGGGTGTGGTTTTTGCGGCGGGGGACGGGGGATCGCCAGACTACGAGACTACGGACAACAGGACCACAGGACCACAGACAACAGGACCACAGGACCGCGGGACCACGGACAACAAGACCACGGGAACATGAGAGATTACACGAAGATTGAGGCCTGGAAGCTGGCAGACGACTTAACGGTCGCGATTTATGAGCGAACCCGTTTGTTCCCACGAGAGGAAATCTACGGGCTGACGAGTCAGCTACGCCGAGCCTCCTATTCGGTGCCCGCGAACATCGTCGAGGGATCATCGCGCCAGAGTAAGAGAGATTACTTGCATTTTCTTTACATTGCCCGCGGCTCCTTGTGGGAAACCCAGTATTTCATCCACCTGTCTCGCCGATTGAATTACCTGCCCGCCTCGGAGTCTGACCGCTTGAATGCGCAAACAAAGCAAGTCTTCGGGTGTTTGCATGGCTTAATTCAAGCAGTCGAGAAAGAGTCCCGTAGTCCTGTAGTCCCTTAGTCCGGTAGTCAGCTTTCAGCTTTCAGCTTTTCAGCTTTTCAGCTTTCAGCTTTTATACCGCAGTCCCTTCCCATCCGTGTCATCCGTGAAATCCGTGGTAATCCCGCGGTCTTGATTTCCGATTTTCAGCTTTTCAGATTTCAGCTTTTATTATTTTGTATTCCGAAGTCCCGTAGTCCCGTGGTCCCTTGGCCCCGCTCCTTTGAAGTTTATGATTCTGTCCTGCCATGATTCTGTTGGCTCCTATCTCCCATGAAAATTCTTCTGGTCAGCAGCAGCTCCGGCTCCAGAGGCGGGGGCGAAATCTTCCTCAAATACCTCGGACGCGGATTGGTCGAGCGCGGCCATGAAATCGTTTCCTGGTGCGCCCGGCATCCGCGCATGGATGAATTCGCGGCGAGCCTGGCTGAGCTTGGGCAGGTCGTTCGCTCGCCCTATCGGAACTTCTACGATTACAAAACCCGCATCCTGGCGACCTGCTTCAACGGCAGCACGTCGCGGCGCCTGGCCGACGAATGGGCCCGGCTGCAGCCCGATGTTCTGCACCTGAACAAACAAAACCTCGAGGACGGCCTGGACTTATTGCGCGCCGCTAATCTCCTGTCCATTCGCAGTCTCTGCACCATCCATATCACGCAAACGGCGGCGTTCCTGGGCGCGCGCGTGGCCTGGCTGCGCGACTGGCTGGCCCGTCGTTGTCTTTGCGCCTACAAAGGTCCTTACGTGGCGGTCCAGGAAACGCGCCGCAAAGAGTTGAGCGATTTTCTGCGAAACGGCCACGCCACGCGCACGATTTTCAACGGCGTCCCGATGCCCGCGCTGGACCAGGGCCGGCCCGGGCGCCAAACCCGCCGGGGCGAACTCAACGTCCAGGACGACCAACTGTTGGTGGTGGACATCGGGCGGATGGAGGCGCAAAAACGGCCATTGTTGTTCCTTGAATTGGCTGGGCGTCTGCATCAGCGTGTGCCCCGCGCGAGGTTCGTTTGGATCGGGGATGGCAGTTTGACCGCGCAGTGGGATGCGTGGGTCGCCGACCACAAGCTTGGCCAGGTCATCAGCAGAGTCGGCTGGCAGGCCGACGTAAAGCCTTTTCTGTTCGCTGCCGACTTGTTCATGCACACGGCGGCCTATGAAGGCCTTCCCTTCGCGCTCATTGAGGCCATGTCCGCAGGTTTGCCCTGCGCCATCCCTCGGGATTTAGCGGCCGAGATCAGCGTCTTTTCAAATCAGAACATTTTCTTTATCGAGAACGAGGAGGCACTGGCGCAGGCCATGGAGGACCCGGCCCGGTTGCAAGCCAAAAGCGTCGCCGCCCGCAGCCTCGCCGCCGAACATTTCTCAATCGAAAAAATGGCCTCTGACTACGAACAGCTTTACGGGACCTTGCGCTAAGGGCAGGAACAAGACCACGTGACCCCAGCTGACTCTCCGTTTCCTCCGTCGTCTCCTGTTCAGGTCCGGTCCGCCCTCCGGTTTGAGCCATCCGTGCCATCTGTGAAATCCGCGGTAATCCCGCGGACCTGATTTCCGATTTTCAGCTTTTCAGATTTCAGCTTTTATAATTTTGTATTCCGTAGTCCCATAGTCCCATAGTCCCGTAGTCCAGTAGTCCAGTAGTCCCGTAGTCCAGTAGTCCAGTAGTCCCGTAGTCCCGTAGTCCTGTAGTCCCGTAGTCCAGTGAGAGTCGCCTTTGTCACGGTTGTTCCGTCGCCTTACCAATGCGACCTGTTTGGCGCGATGGCGGCGCGCGGTGATCTGGATTTGCAGGTTTGCTACCTGGAGGCCGCTTCGCCCGATTCGCCCTGGCCCGAAAAACATTTGCGGCCCTACGAGCGGATATTGCCCGGGTTCTGGGTTCCGTTCGCCGGCGCGCGCTGGCATTTCAACCGGCAGTTGCCCGATTTTTCCGGCGTGGATTTCGTGGTCTTGAGCAGTTTCACCTCCTGGACCGGGCAATGGTTGATGCGCCGTAGGTTGCGCAACCAGCGCTGGTTGTTCTGGGGCGAACGCCTGCGCCAGCAGCCCGGCGGCGTCAAAGAGCTGGTTCAACGAACGCTTACCGCGCCGCTGGCTGCGGCGACGGCCATCGTCGGCATAGGCCGCCTGGCCGAAGCTGATTACCGGCGGCGGTTCCCGAACAACCGGCACTTCTGTATTCCGTACCACTGCGATCTGTCGGCGTTTATGGCGCGCCGCCGGCAGCGGGAGAACGGCGCGCCGCTTACGTTTATCTTTTGCGGCCAGATGATCCGGCGCAAAGGGGTGGACTTGTTGCTGGCCGCTTTCGACAAATTGGTCAACAACGGCGCTGAGGCGAGGTTGCTGTTGGTTGGACGAGAGGCGGAACTGCCGCAGTTCATGGGGGGCGTGACTCCCGCCGCGCGCGCGCGGATCTGCTACGAAGGGTTCCAGCCGCCGGAGAAACTGCCGGAGTACTACGCGCAGGCGGACGTGTTCGTCCTGCCCAGTCGTCACGACGGCTGGGGCGTGGTAGTCAACCAGGCGCTGGGGGCGGGGCTGCCGATTATCTGCTCCGACGCGGTGGGCGCGGCGCATGACGTGGTTGAGCCGGAAGTGAACGGGTTGCGGTTCGCGAACGGGGATAGCCCGGGCCTTTTCCAATGCCTGGAACGGCTGGCCAAGGCGCCGGAGATGGCCGCCCAATGGGGCGAAGCTTCGCGCCGAAAGGCCGCCGAATGGTCCCCGGAGGCCGGCGCGGAGAAATGGGCCAACGTCTTTGAAACGCTAAGCGAGGGCGCTAAGCGGTAAGCGGTAGGCGGTAAGCGGTAGGCGCAAGGCGCAAGGCGCAAGGCGCAGGACGCTTCCCGCTTTGCGCTTCGCGCTTTCCGCTTACCGCTTTGCGCCTTGCGCCTTGGCATGAGCCGATGGCGCCGGAGAAGAGAGAACAACTCTTGAAGGAACTTGCAAGTCCACGCGGCGTTGGTAGCTTACTAACATGTCGATGAGAGTTGAAGAAATCGCAGAGCAGGCGTTGGCGCTACCGAGCGAAGCCAGGGCGCTTCTGGCCGACCGGCTCGTTGAGAGCCTGGACCCCGCGGAAGATGGCATAATTCATCAACTTTGGGCCGTTGAGGCCCAACGACGCTTGCAACAACTGCGCTCCGGTGCAGTGCAAGCCGTCTCCGGCGAGGAGGCGTTGGCGAGCCTCCGCAAGAAATACGCCGGATGACCCAGCGGTAAGCGCAAAGCGCAAAGCGGTAAGCGGTAAGTGCCCTGACTCACACAATATATGACAAAAACACTGGAGGAAGTCACCCTTCAAGCCATCCAACTCCCCCGCCAGCAGCGGCTGGCGCTCGCCGGTATTCTGCTGGAGTTGGACGATTCTTGCGATACGCCGGAAGCGGAGAAGGCATGGGAAGAGGAGATTCGTTCCCGAATCCAGGCCATTGATGGTGGAACCGCCGTCGGCATCCCCTACGAGGAAGTCATGCGTCAGGCCCAGGATCGCTTGGCCCCATGATCGTGACTTTCGTTGAGGAGGCCCGAAGTGAGTTTCTTGATGCCATTTCCTACTACGAAGAAGCGCGACCAGGATTGGGACAACGCTTCAAAGATGAGGTCGATCGAACCGTTCTCTGGCTGGCTGCCCACCCTGAAGTTTGCCGATTGCGCTCCGGCGGCTACCGGCGAATGAACCTGCGCGCATTCCCCTATTACATCCCATACATTGTCAGAGGAACAACCCTGTGGGTTGTGGCTGTGGCCCATGGTTCCCGCAAGCCAGAGTATTGGATCCGAAGGTCAGGCAACATCGGCTGAGCACGATCGCACCCGGCAGCCCCATCTCTTGTGTGAGTCTTGTAGTCGCGTAGTCCTGTAGTCCCGTAGTCTTGTCGGGGCAGCTTCCTCTCTCCTCTCTTCTCTCTCCCCTCTGCTCTCTCCGGTCTGAGCCTCCTCCCTCCGGTCTGAGTCCCTCGATGACCGTCTATTTCCACGAACCGCCCGCGCCGCAAAAAGTCGGCGGCTTGGAACTCGCCGTCCGCTCGCTGGAGTCTTACCTGTTGGCGTCGGGTATCCCGGTGAAGAGCGAGAGCGATTTTGCTTCGGCGACAGCCAACGTTCCCGACGCCGTTGTCCACTTTCACGGGTTATGGCAGCCGCAATTCCTGAGGGCTTCACGGCGTTGTCGCGCGCGCGGGATTCCTTATGTGGTTTCGCCCCATGGCATGTTGGAGCCTTGGGCCTGGCGGCATAAACGTTGGAAGAAATGGCCTTATTTTCTGCTCTTTGAACGCAGCCACCTGCGTGGCGCGGCGAGTTTCCTGGCCACCAGCGACATGGAAGCGCACAATCTGCGCAAGTTCTTTCCGCGCTCCAAGTGCGCCGTCATACCGCTGGGGCTGCCGGACTTGCATCCGCCGGACTACCCGGCAGCCCGCCAGCGGCTGGGATGGCAGCCGACGGAGAAAGTCCTGCTGTTCCTGTCGCGAATCCATCCCAAGAAAGGCTTGGAGCTATTGCTGGAGGCGTTGGTGGCGCTCGCGCCGGGGGAGGTCAAGGGCCTCCGGCTGGTGGTCATCGGCGGGGGCGCGCCGGCCTATATCAACCGCTTGCGGGCTTTGGTGGCACAGCGAAAGGCGCAACTGCCCAAGGTTGATTGGCTGGGCGAAATCTGGGGAGAGAAAAAGTGGTCTTTCCTGCAAGGGGCCGACCTGTTCTGCCTGCCTTCGTTCTCGGAGAATTTTGGGCTGGCGGTCCTCGAAGCTCTCCAGGTCGGCACCCGGGTGTTGACCACCAATGCCGGGCCGTGGGAATTCCTGCCGAGTTGGAACGCCGGGTTGATTGTGCAGCCGAGGGCGGATTCGGTTCAGCAAGGGTTAAGGGCCTTTTTTGCCTGGACTGAATGGACCGACCAGCAGCGCCTGAGCCTGGCTGAGCGGGTGCGCAACAAGTTCGGCTGGCAAACCGTCGGCCCTGAGTATTTGAGCCTCTACCGAAACCTGGGGACCACGGGACAACTGGACCACAGGACTACATGACTACGGGACAGGGAAAGACTACCAGACTACGAGACCACGAGACTACGGGGGGAAGAGGGGAGAGGGGAGACTGAAGACTCATCCGTGCCAGCCGTGGAATCCGTGGTGGTCCGGTAGTCCGGTAGTCCCGTAGTCCGTAGTCCAGTAGTCTGGTCTTCCCGCAGTGCGTTTCAACCCCAAAAGCCGCCTTAAAGCCCTACTGGCATTGTTAGGCCTGCTCGCCGGCTTGACTGCCGCGGGCCTGTTCTTTCCGCACCAGGTTTTGTGCGTGGACAGCGGCGCCGCCAATGCGGATGCCGCAGTGGTCCTCGGCGGCGGTTCCTCCGAACGCCCCGAACGCGCCGCAGAATTGTTCCACCAACACGCCGCGCCAAGAATCTTTTTGACCGGCTACGGCGATTGTGAGACGAACCAGAAACTGCTGACCGCGGCCGGTGTGCCGGCGGAGGCCATCGAGCTGGAGTGCAAGTCCAGCAGCACACGGGACAATGCGCGGTTCACCATCCCGTTGCTCCGCGCCCGCGGCGCGCGCCGTGTCATCATCGTCACCTCCTGGTATCACTCGCGCCGGGCGCTGCGCTGCTTCCGCCATTATGCGCCTGATATTCAATTCTTCTCGCGCCCGTCTTATTACGCGTATCCCCGCCAGCAATGGGTGCGCAGTGGGATTCGCGGCTACCTGCGGGTGGAGTACGTGAAACTGCTGGGTTATTGGGTTTGCTACGGCGTCTGCCCTTTCTGAGTCCCGTAGTCCCCAAGGTAACCTTGAATCGACCGCAATCCGATTTCAGTTTTCAGCTTTCAGTTTTCAGCTTTCAGTTTTCAGTTTTCAGCTTTCAGTTTTCAGTTTTCAGTTTTCAGCTTTCAGCTTCCATCTCCAATCTCCGGTGCGAGTCCCTTCCCATCCGTGTCATCCGTGGAATCCGTGGTTGTCCGGTAGTCACGTTGTCCTGTAGTCCCGTAGTCCCGTAGTCCAGTAGTCCCGTAGTCCTGTGGTCCAGTAGTCCCATCCGTGTCATCTGTGAAATCCGCGGTAATCCCGCGGTCCTGGTTTCCGATTTTCAGCTTTTCAGATTTCAGCTTTTATAATTTTGTATTCCGAAGTCTCGTAGTCCCGTAGCCTCGTTCCCTCAAATGATTGCCGAGCCCAACGCGCAAGACGCCTCCCGCTTGCCGCTTGCCTCTTCGCGCCTTGCGCTTGCCGCTTGCCGGCTACCGCCTGGCGCTTTGCGCTTCGCGCTCCCGCTGGCCGTCCTTGGCGCCTATTGGCTTTCGCTCATCCACCAACTCGGCGCCCAATGGTCAATTTACGAGCAATACAACTACGGCTGGAGCGTTCCCTTCCTGTGCGCGTACCTAATCTGGCGCAAGGTGCAAGGGCCACAGCCCAGCGCTCAGAAGTCTAGTAGTCCCGTTGTCCCGTTGTCCTGTAGTCCCTCCTCTCGTAGTCCTGTAGTCCCGTGGTCTGGTAGTCTCGTAGTCTTTCTAGCCCTTCTCTACGCCCCAACTCGCTGGCTGCACGAAGCCAACCCCGTCTGGCGTCTGACCAGTCTGCTCTGGACCTTGGAAGTCGTCGGCATCACCTTCCTGGTCCTCCACCTGCTAGCAGAGGGTAACTGGCAAAGACCAGAGGCCAGCAGCACCCCTCTTCCCTCTTCCCTCTCCCCTCGCCCCTCGCCCCTCTTCTCTCTTCCGCCTGCGTTCTCCCTGGCCTTCCCCATCTGCTTTTTCCTCGTCGCTGTTCCCTGGCCCTATCCGTTGGAGACCTTCCTGGTCCAGACCCTGACGCGGCTCAACGTCGGCGCCACCCTCGAGTTACTCGGGCTCTTGGGCGTGCCGGCCATCCAACATGGCAACGTCATCGAGATTAGCACCGGCGCCGTAGGCATTGATGAGGCCTGCAGCGGCATCCGCTCCATGCAGGCGACCCTGATGCTTTCCTTGTTCCTGGGCGAACTCTACGCGCTGAGCGTCAGGCGCCGCCTGTGGTGCGTATTTGCCGGGTTCGCTCTGGCCTTTGTGTTCAACGCGGGCCGCACCTTGTTGCTGACTCAGGTGGGCCAGGCCCACGGCATCCGTGCCATTGCCGCCTGGCACGACCCTGCAGGTGTGACCATCCTGGTCGCCTGTTTCCTCTTCCTGTGGGGTCTGGCCGTAGTCCTCCGGGGCCCAAGGCCATTGTCGGGAGAGGGAAGAGGGAAGATGGAGATCGGAGGACGGAGATCGGAGGACGGAGACCGGAGGGCGGAGGGCCGAGGACCTCTGACCTCTGACATCCCCTCCCCCATGTCCGGTGCGAGTCCCGTAGTCCCGTGGTCCCGTAGTCTAGTAGTCTCGTCGTCCCTCGCCGCCTGGCTTGTTCTCGTCGAAGGCGGCACCGCACTTTGGTATCGCTTGCACGAGCGCGCAACCAGCGCCACCGTCAACTGGTCGCTGCAAGTGCCGAGCGGCACTGCTTCTTATCAGACGCTCGACATCTCGGACGCTATCCGCAGTCAATTCAGATACGACGCCGGCCTGGAAGGTCAATGGCAGGACCCCACCGGCGCCCGCTGGCAGCTCTATTACTTCCGCTGGCTGCCGACGGCCTCTTTGAACAGGAGAGTCAGGGTCCAACGGGCGAAGATGCACGGCCCAACTACCTGTCTGCCCATGCTCGGAATAAGCTTGAAAGCCGACCTCGGAACCACGGTTATCCCGATTCACCCTGCCCCGTCGCGACAGGCGGTCAAAGTGGAGCAGACAATCCTGTCTGCTTCTGCCCCGCCCACCCCGCAACCACAGGCCCGGAGCGCGCTCCAACCCGCCACGCTCAACCTGGCCATCCATCAATACGAGTTCCAGGCCGAAGGAAGACTGCTCCATGTTTTCTTCGGCATCTATGAAGACCAAACCGGCAGCGCGGTGCTGGCCAATCGCAGACTTGGCTCCCTCAGCCGCCTTCGGGCCGCTGCCGACGGCAGCCGCAATTCCGGCCAACGCTTTCTTGAAGCTGCAGTTTGGGGTTACGACCAGGCCCAGGATGCCAAGGCTGCTTTTGGCCGCGAGCTGGAAAAACTCCTCAAACTGCAAGAGTAGCAGTCCCGAGGACGGGAGATGGAAGATGGGAGATGGTAGAGGGTAGAGGGAAGATGGAAATCTCCGATGTGAGTCCCGTAGGAACAAGACCACGAGACCACGAGACCACATGACTACAAGACCCGTAGTTCAGTAGTCCCGTAGTCTGGTCGTCCCTCGTCCCCTTCCCATCCGTGCCATCCGTGAAATCCGTGGTAGTCCCGTGGTCCAGTAGTCCCGTAGTCTCGTAGTCTCGTAGTCCCGTAGTCCCTCCTTGCGCTTCCTCCTCCTCAACCAAACGTTCCACCCCGACGTAATGGCTACCGGCCAATACCTGACCGAGGTCGCCTTGCGCCTTGTCGAGCTCGGCCACAAGGTCACCGTGGTCACCAGCCGACGCGCCTATGATCAGCCTGACCGGCTCTTTCCAAAACGGGAGACCTGGCGCGGCATCAGCATTTACCGCGTCGCTTCCACGGGCTTGGGCAAAGGCGCCAAGTGGCGGCGCGCGGCAGATTTCGGAAGTTTCATTGCCTCTTGCTCACTGCGCCTGGCGGTGTTGCCCAAACACGACGCGATCGTCGCCCTGACCTCCCCGCCTCTGATCTCCTTTCTGGGCGCCTGGTGCGCGAAGCTGCGCCGCAGCCGTTTCTTTTATTGGGTCATGGATTTCAACCCCGACGAAGCCATCGCGGCAGGCTGGCTGCGCCCAGGTTCATTAGTCACCCGGCTGCTGGACTGGATGTCGCGGTTCAGTTTGAGGCAGGCGACCAGCATAATCGCCCTTGACCGCTTCATGCGCGAGCGCATCCTGGCCAAGGGCATCCCCTCGCACAAGGTGATCATCGTTCCTCCCTGGTCGCACGATAGCGAAGTGCGCTTTGACCCTGAAGGACGCCGGCGCTTTCGCCAGACGCATGGGTTGGAGGACAAATTTGTCGTCATGTATTCGGGCAATCACAGCCCGTGTCACCCGCTGGACACTCTGCTGGCGGCTGCCCGTCGTTTGGCCGGCGATCCAGGCATCCTTTTTTGCTTTATCGGTGGCGGCAGCGAATGGCGGAAGATCCGGGACATGACCGTTGGTCAGTCAGAGGGTCCCGTGGCCCCGCAGTCCCGTAGTCGCATTGTCCCGTTGTCCCCTAGTCCCGGGGTCCCCGAGAGCGTGTCTGAAAAATCCTCTCCCTCTGCTCCTGGGAAGGAGAGGGAAGGGGAGAGGAGGCCATTTTCTCACACACACTCGCCGTCCCTTGCTGATTTTCGGACAGGCCCTAAGTCCCCTGGTCCCGCGGTCCCTCCACCCGCTCTCCACCCCAACCTCCTCTGTCTGCCCTACCAGCCACTGGATCGACTGGCCGACTCACTGTCTGCCGCCGACCTTCAGGTCGTCGTCATGGGCAATGCCTTCGTGGGCCTGGTGCATCCGTGCAAAATCTACAACATCCTGAGCGTCGCTGCCCCCGTGCTCTATATCGGCCCGCGCCCCAGTCACGTCACCGAGATCCTCGACGCCACCAACCACAACCTGATTTATGCTGCCGTCGGCCACGGCGACGTTGAAGGCTTGGTGCAGCAGATCCAACGTGTGCGCCGCCAGGCCAGCGCAACCCACCGGCAACTGCCGGCCTCGGTGTGCTCCAACTTCTCCAAGGAGACCGTTCTTCCCACCCTCATCGCCCACCTCCAGACCACTTCTCAATAATGCCCTGCCTCGGTGTCCATTAACGGGGTATTACGCCTCCCCTTCTCGCTTCCCGCACCGCGCTCCAGGAGTCCGGTAGTCCGTAGTCCCGTAGTCCTGTCGTCCACTTAGTCCACTTGCCCCGCCTTGCGCCACGATTGCTCCTGTGGTATTCTTCACCCCTCAATCATGACAAAGGCGCCGGCGCGCGATGCTCAGGTAACCATGTAACCATGTAACTGCGCCACATTTAATCTCCCCTCTATGTTTGCAGAACATTCGCTCCCACCGCGACGCGCAAGTGGGTCGCTCTTTTGGAACCTTGCGCCGGTAATCCTCTCGGGCCTGTTCGCGCTTCAAAGTGCCGCAACGACCTTTACCGTCACCAATATAAGCGACAGTGGCGCTGGCTCTTTGCGCCAAGCCATTCTCGACGCAAACGCGGCCAGCGGTCTCGATACCATCGTTTTTCAGATTCCCGGCTCCGGCGTCCACACCATCGCCCTGCTTTCGACCTTGCCCCCCATCACCGATGCGGTCGTCATAGATGGAACGACGCAGGCCGGCTTCACCAATAAACCCGTCATCGAGCTGAACGGCGCCAGTGCCGGCAATAACGCTGGACTCCGGGTGCTGGCTGGAAACTGCACCATTCGAGGATTGGCCATCAATCGGTTCGGAGCCGATGGCATTCGCATTGAAGCTTCCGCCGCCACTAACTTGATCGTCGGCAACTTCATCGGCACCGATCCGACGGGCCTGATTGGCCGAGGCAACACCAATGGCGTGCTGGTCAACGGCTCTTCCGGCAATGTCATCGGCGGCACCAACCCCGCCGATCGCAACTTGATCGCCGCCAATACTGACACCGGCCTTTACCTGCTTAACGGCAGCAACAACGTCGTGCAGGGAAATTTTATCGGCACCACCATCACCGGCACCAATGGTCTGGCAAACCTCAACAACGGCATTGTCCTTTACAATGCCACCGGCAACCTCATTGGCGGCGCCACCGCCGCGGCGCGCAACATCGTCTCCGCCAACGGCACCAGCGGCATCTACCTCTTCGGCTCGGGCGCCACCGCCAACCTCATCCAGGGAAACTACATCGGCACCGATGCCACCGGTAGCCTGCCCCTGGGCAACGCCGCCGATGGCATCACACTGGCCGGCGCAGGCACCAACACCATTGGCGGAACCGGAACGACCGGCGCGGCCGGGAACCTTATTTCCGGCAATGGCCATGCCGGTGTCTTTCTCAATGGGGTCGGCGTGGCAGGCAATGTGCTCCAGGGAAATTTCATCGGCACAGATGCCTCCGGCAGGCTGGCGGTCGGCAACGCCTTGGCCGGCGTCACCATTTCCGACGCGAGCTCCAACCTTGTCGGCGGCGTCACCGCCGCAGCCCGCAACGTCATCTCCGGCAACAAACAGGACGGCGTCTTCATTACCACCAACGGCACCGCTAATTTAGTTGAGGGCAATTTTATCGGCACCGACGCGACCGGCACCAATGCCTTGGGAAACTTTTTCAATGGAATTTCCATCAGCGCCACCGCTTCAAATACAGTCGGCGGCGCCACTGCCGGCGCGCGCAATGTTATTTCAGCCAACTTATTTTATGGCATCCAGATCTCCTCGGCAGCGACCGCCAACGTCATCCAGGGCAATTTCATCGGCCCGGACGTGAACGGGCGGGCCGCTTTGTCCAACCACCTTTCCGGTTTGCGCATTGAGTCGCCCACCAATACCATTGGCGGCCCGTTGGCCGGCGCCGGCAACCTGATCTCCGGCAACGGTCTGGATGGGGTCCTTTTGGTCGGGCCAACCGCCATGGGCAACGTCGTACAGGGCAATTCGATTGGCACTGGCCCGCGCGGGACCAATGCCTTGGGTAACTTTAGGGCTGGCGTCGGCATCTCAGACGCCCCCGCCAATACCATCGGCGGCCCCACCGCCGGCGCCGGCAACCTGCTGTCCGGCAATGCCGCTGCGGGCATTTACCTCATTGGCAGTGGCGCGTCCCTCAATGAGATCCAAGGCAATACCATCGGCGCCGATGCATCGGGTTCCTCGCCGCTGGGCAACGGCTTGGAGGGCATCTACATCGAACGCGCCCTGACCAATAACATCGGTGGCACCCTCTCGGGCGCCGGCAACCTCATCTCGGCAAACAATACCCGCGGGATCTTCCTGACCAACGCCTCCTGGAACGTGGTCCAGGGCAACCTCATCGGAACAAAGAACGATGGCCTCACCGCCCTGGGCAATGGGTTTCACGCTGTCGAACTGGAGGCCGGCGCAAGCCACAACACCATTGGCGGCGCCGCCGGGGCCGGCAATCGCATCGCTTTTAGCCCGACCGGTTTCGCAGGCGTGCGCGTCCGCGACGGCAGCACTAATAACGGCATCTTAAGCAATGCCATCTTTTCAAACGGCGCTCTGGGCATTGACCTGGGTGCCGCCGGCGTGACGCCGAATGATCCGTGCGACGCGGATACCGGGGCCAATATGCTGCAGAATTTTCCGGTTCTCGTCCAAGCCGTCGGCGGCCCGCGCACCGTCATCCGGGGAACGCTCAACAGCGCGCCTAGCGGCGCCTTTGTGCTCCAGTTCTTCGCCAATTCTGCCTGCGATCCCTCCGGCTATGGCGAGGGCCAACTCTACCTGGGTGACCTGACCGTCGTGACCAGCAACAATTGCACCGCCAGTTTTGTGGCGACGCTGGCAGGGTCGGTCCCGATTGGCAACGTTATCACCGCTACGGCGACCGACGCCGCCAACAACACCTCCGAATTCTCCGCCTGTGTTCCGGTGGCGCCCGTTCCCTCCCTTGGGGTCGTGGCTTCCTCCAACCATCAAGTGAATCTGGCTTGGACCAATTCGGCGGGCGGCTTTGTGCTCAAGCAGACCGACAGCCTTTCGCCACCGATCCAATGGATCACAGTGACCAATAGCCCGATTCCGACCAATGGCCAGTATGTAGTCACCCTTACCATCACGAATGGTAACAGGTTCTTTCTCCTCAGTCTTGAGTAGCCCCGGGCACGCGCTGAATATACCGTGCGAGACACCCGCCCAGCCGGCTGCAACGGAAATGCTGAAGCGCTGAAAAGCTGAAAAGCTGAAATGGGAGGTTTGAAATGTGAACGTTGAAAGGGTTTCAGCTTTTTAGCTTTTCAACGTTTTAAATGAAGCTTCCGAACGCCAGCACGGGGAGATTTGTAGTGCACTTTCCGCAAAGACCGTTGCTGCGGACAGGAATGTCTGCGCTCCGCGCTAAACGCGTACTCAGATGGGCGAGGGATTGCAACGCTGGGTTTGCGGTTGTCGCGCCTAATCCATCTTCGAGTTTTCAGTTTTCACTTCGTCCAGTGGTGGCGCTCCTGGTGCTTGCCGCGGTGACCTGTTGGCAGCCACGCTCCCTCGCGCAACCCGCGCTTCAAACCCTCTTGACCAACGGCCCGACTCTTAACCGCCTCAACATTGTCTTCCTTTCGGAAGGCTACACCACCAACCAACTTCCGCAGTTTCTGGTGGACGCTACCAACGCCCTTAATGCCCTTTTGTCCCACCCCCCTTTTCTTGAGTACCGAAGCTATTTCAACGCTTTTGCCATCTCGGTGGCCTCCAACCAGTCCGGCTCCGACCATCCAGGTTACCCGCAATATCGCGATACTTACTTCAATAGCTCCTATGACCCCATCTCAGACTTGTTGATCACCATCCCGCCGAATAGCCAGGACACCAATTACAGTCACGGCCAGGGCAAAGTGGATGCGCTATTGCAGACCTTCATGCCCAAATGCCACCTGCCCGTGTTGCTGGTCAATGATCTTGTCTATGGAGGTTCCGATGGATTTTACAAGACAGCGATTGCCGCCGTCGCCGCGGGGTCATCTGACATCCTGGCCCACGAAACCGGCCACGTGCTGGCTAATCTCGGCGACGAATACGCGACTCCCTATCCCGGTTTTCCCGATACCGAAGAACCCAACACCACCCGCGAAACCCGGCCCGACTTTATCAAGTGGAAGGCCTGGATTGCGACCAACACGCCGATCCCCACGCCGGAAACCGACCCCTACAGCAGCGTCATCGGCCTGTTTGAGGGAGCGCATTACCACCCGACCAATTGGTATCGGCCCAAGCTGGATTGCGCCATGCGCAGTTTTGGCCTGCCGTTCTGCCAGGTCTGCGCTGAAACCCTCGTGCTTGCGTTCTATCAGAGAATTCGCCCGACGGACGCTTTCACGCCCGCCAACACAAATCTCTCCGTCTCGTCGCCGCAGCCGATGGCCTTCAGCGTCGCTGTGCTTCAGCCCGCGACACACACGCTGAGTATCCAATGGTCCGCCAACGGAACCGCGCTGGCTGGCGAAACCAACCTGACCTTCACGCTCTTGCCACAATCACTAGGCAACGGCAGCAACCGGGTCAGCGTCACCGTCAAGGACAACACCTTGCTGGTACGCAATGATCCGACCAACTTGCTGAGCCAAACCCTCAGTTGGACCCTGGACATAAACCTGCCTCAGTTGCGGTTGGATTCTGCGGCTTGGGCAGCGGGCGGGCAATTCTCCTTTCGCGTCAGCGGCAGCGCCCCGCAAGGTTTTGTCATCCAGGGCTCTACCAATCTTTCGCTCTGGGCTCCGCTGGCGACCAATTCGCTGGTGGCCGGCCAGTTCTGGTACACGAACAACGGCGCTGCCGGCTTTCCCGCAAAGTTCTTCCGCGCCATCACGCAGTAGCGCATGAAAGTGGGACCGAGGGTACAATTCCCTTTACTCGGCAAGCCTTGACTCGGCTCATCCGGACGCTTAAGGTTCACGCATGAGGCTTTTGCTGCCACAGCGCTCCAGTCAACTTCAGCTTTTTGGGCTAATATCCGATAGCGCCACGTCTTTTTACTCCAATCAGTGGTTCGGATGCGGATGAGTTGCAATGAGTACGACTGGTTTAAGTCGGTTGGTGATTCTGGGGATCGTCCTTACCATCAGTACTGGCGCCCTCTGGCTTACGCGCCGTCTCGGCTGGGCCGAAATCCGCGCAGTTTGCATCGCGCTTCCCCTTGGGCTGCTCCTTGGGCATATGACCATCTACCTTCCGCCTGAGCGCGCTTTCGATGGGGCGGCTTGGTATGCAATTTGGTCCGGGGTCATTCGGCCTAACCTTCGGCTTTTCTGCGACGGAATCCAACTTGGGGTCGGAACTGCGGCCGTCATGTGGACGCTCATTATGGTCAGCTACATTGCCTGTCGTACTTTGAAACGATGATCACGCCAGCGAACCGTGCCTGAGCAGCGACGTTAGGCGTTTAAGCGTGTCTCATAATTGACAACTCTTAACAACTCCACACATCATGAAGCGCCTCCTCTACATTGGCCTCACTGTTGCCGCTTCATTGACCGCGTTCGCTGCCGACCCACCCGACGACGCCGAAGCAGTTCAAGGCAGTTGGATTCCGCCCTGGTTTCATACCGAATGTCGCTGGCCCGCCGCCAGTGATGTGGATCGTTAGGCGATTTCGCGCACATGAAGGCTTGCACCTACTGCGGACGAGAAATGGAGGACAGCGCGGCTCGGTGTGCAGGGTGCGGAACGGAATGGCAGACCCCAGAAGTTCGTCAGCCGATTTCCACAAGCACCAAGATATTCATAGCCCTTTGTGTTGCTGCACCAGGTGCTTTGGCCTTGGCGTATCCGGCGTTTACATTGAGCGTGGCGTTATCTGCCACATGCGCCATTGCCGGATTGCTGCTATCATGCGTGCTGTTCATCTGGTCCTTGTTGAGTCTTTTCCGCCACTGGCAGCGAGCGCTGTTTGGCTTCGGCTGTCTGCTTGTCGCGTTCTGGTTTTTGGTCGTCATGGCCGACATTTTCGCAGCCTATCAGTACCGAAAGCAGTCGGCATCGCGGGTCATCACGACGAGCTCGGTTTTTTCCTGGCAGAGAGGATTTGTGACTTATGACGATTTCGCCGCCTAGATCGCTTCACTCGACGCCTGGGTGACGCTTCTGTTTCGTTAGGCGAGTATGCGTGTCACGTAATTCACAACCTTTAACAACTCCACACATCATGAAACACATCCTCTACATCGGGCTCACTGTTGCCGCATCTCTGACCGCGTTCGCTGCCGACCCACCGGACGACGCCAAAACAGTTCAAGGCAGTTGGACGCCCACCAAGGCCGAGCTGGGGGGACAGCCCATGACCGAGGCCGTCCTAAAGAGCATCAGCCTCAAGCTCGCCAACGGTGAGTATGAAGTCTCCGTCGGAGGCAACCCCGACAAGGGCACTTACACGCTCGATTCCACCAGCAAGCCCAAGAGCATGACCATTACCGGCACCGAAGGACCGAACCATGGCAAGACTTTCCCCGCGATCTACGAACTTAAGGGTGACACCCTCCGCATCTGCTACGACCTTTCCGGCGCGAAACGCCCTACAGAGTTCAAGAGCATCGCGGGCACGAAGTTGTATCTCGTGACCTACAAACGCAAGAAGGAGTAGCTCGTTTCTCCGTATGAACAAAATGCCGAAGGCGGCTGCACCTAACCGCCGCCCGCGCTTTCCTTTCGCGGCTTTGTTTCGATTCGATTACCCTTTCTGCGCTCCATCCACTTCCCCGGCGGCGGTAGGTGAGCCGCATCGTTAGTCAGTTGCGACTTCGCATATGTCGCGAAAATTATTGATTCTGTTTCTCACGGGCGCTTTTGTTCTCAGTTTTAGTGCTTTGGTAGTGCCGAACTTCGTTCGAGCTCGCCATACGACAGCATCCAATGCCTGCGTCAACAATTTACGGCAGATTGATGGAGCCAAACAGCAGTGGGCACTTGAGAACGGCAAGACCACAAACGATGTCCCCTCACGGGATGATATTGGTCCCTACACTGGGCGAGGCCTTCATGGGGATTTGAGCGGATTACGGTGTCATAAAGGCGGCACCTATACGATTGGTCGAGTTGGAGACCCGCCGACATGTTCGATCGGAGGGCCGGATCATTCATTGGGTTATGACTACTCGAAAGAGAACAAGTACAGTGTGGTTGTAGGAACGATTTGCTTGTTGTCATTTCTTGGGCTGCTGGTCGTGCTATTTGTCCCAAAGAAACTGAAAAATCATGATCATGGAGCCGCTGCCTAAAACGATCCAAAATAGCATTGAGCGAGCGCGCCAGGGGTGTCCGAATTGAAAGTACAGGTGAGCGCGCGAGCCTCAATGCCATGAGGGGTTGAACGAGCCCCACCATCTCTTGCGGATGCCGTTTCCCGTGAAAGAAAATAAAATGCTTGATGCATTCCCGATAAGTGGTCTCGGTGCGAATCGAGTAGTGCTTGAAGCGCATCACCTCACTGACTTGATCGAGAAGCTTGAGCTTGGGGTTGGGAATGAAGCCTTCCCGGGGAGTTGACGCCTTTGCACTATCAATATGTGTCCTCACAAGCGCCATAAAATCTTATCGACAAGCAACTTGCCAAGCTTTATTGTCTCCTCATGACGTGTTTGATTGCGTCCAATATGACGCCGATTATTTGTTGGGCGGCAAGAGACAATCGCAACGAAGAGGAGCGACGACCAGACAAAAGGCGAGGGGTGAGAGAAAGATGTGATATCCAGAAGGTCGCGCTAGGTCTTGTGCTTGCCACCGTAATCAGCGCACTCGGCGTTCGTGGCGAAAATGGCAAGGAACCGGTTTTCACCAACGAGAGTGGCTGGGTTTGGCACCTGAAGCCCTCCGGTGCTGGCGCCGATTGGACGTCCGCAAACATCGAGGGATTGGCGATGCGGCTGGATGAACTTAAGAGCGGGAAGCTTCTTCTGACGTTAGCCCACACAGAGGAAGCGACTCGCGAAATTGTGCGCTTTCGTCCCGTGGCCTTCAATGCTTCAGGCCAGCGATTCGAGTTTTCACGCGATTCAGGTGGCTCCACGGAGGGCGTCGCTCTTGAAGGATACCTTCTGGACCTAAAAATTCTTCCAAGGGACCAGATCAAGTCTCTCGGCCTCGAGAAACTGACCAAGGACAAACTCAGAGACGTGGTCGCGCCTGCAGCATTCCAGAAGCTAAAGGATAGCGGGATTCAGGCGCTGCCCTTCCCTCGAATTGGGGAGCGCTACGACTTCGAGCTTACCACCATCGACGGAAAGCAGATTGGTTCGAGAGACGTTCACGGCAAAGTGGTTCTGCTGGATTTCTGGGCCAGGTGGTGCGGGCCGTGCATGGCGAAGATACCCAAGCTTAAAGAGACCTATCGGAAGCTGAACAACAGTGGCTTCGAGGTCGTCGGCCTCAATCATGACTGGACGCTTGAGGAAGCCAAACGCACGATTGCTGAGCAGGAGCTTCCGTGGCCCAATGTCCTTGCGCCTACGAACAAGAACCAGCGCGAGCTTTGGCTAATAGCCAGCGGGACAGGCGCACTTCCTCGGCTGCTGTTGATTGGCCGGGACGGTATCTTACGCGCCGACGTTTCGCCCCACGATCTGGACGCGGAAATTGAGAAGCTAATCGACAAGCAGTGATGCCGCCGAACAAGTGCGCTGGAGTGGATGCCGGATGCGCAGTTCTGTTGGCGTCTGGACACGCTTGGTCCGGCAGCACTCAGCGCGAGCGTTAGACATCGTCCACGATGATTCACGATGATTACGCTACTTCGCCATTTGCTTGCGATAGCGATTCTTCCGTTCATGGTGGCGGTTCTTGTTCCGTTTTGGATTGCCGAACGGTATGGCGTGACATTTAGCCTTGGTCGTTCGATAGGCCTCGTCATGCTCCAGGTTGTCGGCCTTGTTTTATTCAGCTTCGGACTTGTCCTTTTCGTGGCTTCATTGCGGCGCTTTGCGGCCGAAGGGAAGGGCACCCTTGCGCCCTGGGATCCTCCAAGCGTCTTCGTCGTGCGCGGACCGTATCAGTTTGTCCGTAATCCGATGATTTCTGGAGTTATCATGTTGCTGTTCGGCGAGGCACTGGTTTTGTTGTCGCCGCCTCATGGTATATGGGCAGTTAGTTTCCTAGTTCTGAACCTTTTCTACATTCCACTCGTCGAGGAGCCGCAGTTGGAGCAGAGGTTTGGCGATTCCTATCGAGAGTATTGCCGGCACGTCCGACGCTTCATCCCACGTTTTAGTCCGTGGCAGCATAAACTGTAAATGATAGCGATGCCTAACAGTCGGTCGAGCGAATGCGGCGGAGCGACAGGCTTCGGCCAACGGTTGTGGGTTGTCGTCCGGTGATTTTGCTGCCGACGTTTTTCGGTTTTCGCCGCCGCATCGCTCACCTTTTTCGTTAGGTGTCTTCGCGCGCATGAAACATCCAGTTACCTTTATTCTGATTACAGTGCTCTTCATTAGTTGCTCGAAGTCCACTGCTCCGACTGATTCATCCACGTCGGAGAAGATGACGATCAGCATACCACCAGCCGAGTATCCGACATTGGTCATCGGCGAGCAGCACCAGATTCGAGGCAAGGGGACACCGCCAGCTTATCAGATTGCCGCTGCTGCTGGCATTCGGCTCAATGCCACACAGTTTCGCTTCACATACGGCACGAACGCAGTCACGCCGAACATGGTTCAGTTTGTCGGAGACAAGTCAGTTTACAGGCTTTCTCGCCCGATAGAGACGAACATTTACGTGATAGACCACACGACGCTGGAGGCAGTGAAAGGCGGAGTGTTTCGCGGTTTCCGCTCGGGCGACCACGTGATGTTTGCCATCGGTCGTTTGACGCGCGGCCCTGAAAAAGAGGACTTTTGGGTTTCATGGGCAGGACAGATCGAGGTGAAATGACGACACCTAACAACAAGCGGATTGAGCCAATGACGACGAGCGCGGTCACGCTTATTCCAAATTCGGGCGGCGTTGACGCGCTCCTCGGCATGGCTCATCCTAGTCGTTCGGCGAAGGCCATGCGCACTTGTTGATGAAAGCATTGGGAGCAATAGACCAGGGCGGTTGGGTGCTGGGCTTTGTGATGCTGGTTTGGTGCGTCGTGTTTAAACACATTGAGGAAATGGTGGTGAGGCATTACAATGCGACTCGCCCAAACTGGCGAGCGACGTCATGAGGCTAACCGCGCAGCAAGTATCAGGTCTGCTTGTTCTTCTGAGCGGCTGCGCCACACAACAACCGGCGATCTCTTCAGGGCCGGGCGCGCTCGGACGAATCAAGGGGCTTTCCACCCAATTCCACGTTGCGGCTCTTGCCGGGGACGCCACACCCGCCACGTACAGTTTCCAACAAGCCAAGGGCAGACTCGGTTCAGCCAGGGAAGGCTTTTCGGACGCGGCTGAAATCGCGGTGACCGGACCGGCCCTGGGCGTCATCGTTCCAGGGGAAATCCTGGGCGAGGTAATCCGCTCAGCGCCGGATGAATGCACGCTGGTGTTTGGCACGGCGGTTGCCGGGGCGGCGGGAGCGGTGGCGGTGGCCGGGGTAGCGGTGGCCGTGCCCGCGGTAGCTGCCGACGGGCTAATCCGTTCCTGGAAAAGGGTCAGCCCGCAGGAGCTGGCCGAGCGCGAAGCGGTTTTGCGGAAGGGTCTCAAAGCGATGGCTGCGCAGGACCGGTTCCAGCATTTCCTGCTGGCCAGCGCCGAAGAAAAGTGCCCGGGGCGGCTGGTTGCGATGGGCCTCAAGGGCAAAGCGGAACCGGCGCCCGCCGCAATGGATGCCGTGTTCGAGGCGCGGATCGAGGAACTGCTGCTGGAGCGTGTGGGTTCGGACGAAGGTTCCTATTTCCTGCGGATAAAGGCGCGCGCCCGGCTGTTGCGAAGAGGCGGGGGCGGTCTTTTGTACGAGCAGCCGGTCGAATACCGGAGTGGCCGTGCTCTGTTCCTGGACTGGACCTACCCGGGCGGCGTGCAGGGCGTGGCCGAAACCGGTTATCGTGCCCTGGCCGAGTACTATGTAAACCAGATTCGATGACCCGGAGCGGTTCTTGCGCGATGATTACAGTATCCACGGCAGTCGGGACATCTGGCGGCAAACTGCGGCAACAGCATGAAAACGAAACTCGCTCTCCTCACCTTGGTAACCAGCGCCGTGCTGGCCCTTTCCGCAGAGAAGCTGCCCGATCTTAACCGAGCAGTGGCCGACTGGTTCAAGGAACACGTGGGTAAAGTTGTCACCCATCGCGGGCGCCTCGAAATGGGCAAGCAGGGACCATGTCTCTGGGGTGCGACGCCAACGAACGTCCCCTCACTTCAGCAGGCTCATTGGGACAGGAAAAGTTCTTCCCCAAAGGCTCCGAGATGCCAAAAATCCAAGTCCTGCCAGACATCGTCCGGTTACTTTCCCCTATAGTCCGGACATCCAGGGCTCAGCGGCTCAGTTCAACCGCAGTGTATCCGCCATGCCGGCCTGGGACGATCCTGCCTGATTCTCAACTTGTTGCAGGCCGGCATGGCGGATACATTGGTTAAGGTTGGACCTCGAGAAGGCGATGGACATAGTCGAGAGAGCACTTTCCGCGGAGCGGGAATCCAAGCACGTGGAGTTCAAGCAAAGCTTCGACCCAAGTCAGCCGGGTGGATGGTGTGAACTCATCAAGGACCTGGCTGCTATAGCGAACTCCGGAGGCGGTATCATAGTTTTCGGACTCGACAGCCGCGGCGCGCCCACCGGTGAGTCCATCGAAGCGATCACCTCGATTGACCCCGCGGACATAGCCAACAAGGTCGCGCGGTACACGGGCCAGGTTGACTTCGAGTTCGAGGTGCGCCAGTTAGCCAAGCACACTTCAAAGCTCGTCGCGTTCGTGATTCCGGCTGTTGCGGTCCCCCTCATATTCGAGAGACCTGGGACATATGACATCGGGAGTGGAAAACAAAAGACCGCCTTCGGTGTTGGCACCGTGTACTTTCGGCACGGTGCGAAGAGTGAGCCAGGAACCAGCGAGGACATACGAAAGATCATCGAGCGACAACTCGACCATATCCGCCGCTCATGGCTCAGCGGCGTCAGGAAGATCGTCCAAGCGCCCCACGGTGCCCACATTGTGGCCTTGCACCCCACAACCAAGGAAGCACAGCAGTCATTGGCGAAAAACGTACGAGCTGTTAACGATCCGAGGGCAACACCAGTCCGGTTGACGAGGGATTCAGCAATCACCTCTGGGACATTCGTACACGAAGAGGTATCGAGCGCCCTCTTCGACGAGATCAACAACGTAATTGATGCGAACAGGATTCTGGCGAGGGGCCAACCGGGGTTCTTTCTCGGTCAGTCTGTTTATTATCGCATTTACGCGGAGCGGCATCACGTTCGACAATCAGAGGAGACTCTCAGACTTTTACTCCGCAACGGCGTTGCCGATTTCTATGCACCAGCGCTCTACTGGGCCGTTACGTTGCCACCGAAGCACATCATTGGGACCCTCGTGGATCTGTACCTATACCCAACAAACCGCCACGTTCACTCTCTCATGAGAATTGGTTTATTGCTTGGTGCGGATTTCGCAAAGTGGCTCCACGCCCGATGGGCAGAGAAATGGAAGCGACACGCACAGCCACCATCCTTCTACTTCACGCTGAAGCGCATGATTGCAGACCTGGAGGACACAGACCCAAGACTGGTGGCGGCAAGGGTGTCCCTCTCATCGCAGGTGGAAATTGGAGACGCCAAGCCAGTTCTCGTCCGCCAGATTCTGGACGCTCCCGAGCGGGCGGCCACCGTCGTCTCTGCGGCATGCATGAAAGTGTTTGAAGGAGTGGACGATTGTAGACAGGTGGCGAGGAATGTCGACTATCTGGCCTACGGTGCCGCCCTGCAACGCAAGGCAAAAGAAATCACAGAATGCGTAATCAAAACCGTCGGCGAAAGGAAACCTGGCGATGTCACAGAGCCTGCAGAGGCATAGCTACAGGTCCAACAAGACCGGTCGAGCGAACCGCCGCGCCGCTCCTCCGTTCTGCCTTGGACGGCAATTCGGAAGCGCCGCGTGCGCTCCACCGTCTCTGTCGGCGGGAGCTTAACCAATATGCAGCCCATCCCCGCAGATGTAAGAGAATGGATTCGGAAGGTCTTCCGCGAATGCAACGAACGAATCACGGAAAAGTTATCCAACAATCCGAATCTGCCGGAGGAGTCTCTTGACCTAACTTGGATCGAGCACCTTTCCCAGTATGCGTCCCCGGTCACGCTTAGTTCGTCATGGACAATCAAGATCGAGACACACTACCTCGGTGGCCTTCGGCATTTCCGTAACTGGGAAATTGCGGACATTGGCGTTTTGATGTTTTTCCGTCAAGCTGGTTCGCTGAAGCGTAGCAAAGTAGCTCTACTTCAATCCAAACGTCTTTATCCAACGAACAATACGGTTCAGGAGGAAGACAAGATTGATTATGAGATCGGTTTCGCTCGTCTCGCTGACCCTGAGTCTCTTCAGCAATCCGTTGTCGTCCAGGCCGAATTCCAGTTCGACGACAGTTGCCGCTATGGAGTGCTCGCCGCGAAATCCGATCAAGTCAAGGCCATCGCTGATTACGAAAACCAGAACAAGACGCCGGTCTATTATCAGTTCTACAACCCGTGGCGAATTCCTTTCACACAGCGGATACCCTTGAGCGAATTCGAGAGGCCAGCAGGGGAGCTCAACCTGGGGACAAGAGTTATTCCAGCTCGCGGAGTGCACAAACTTCTAGCTGGCTATGTCGCCGGGCAGAAACCGACTCTCGCCGAGATCAAGACCCTCTGTCCTGACGCTCCATACGGTTGGACACTCGAACATTTTGTCGCTGACTTACTGTTGGGATGCGTCGAAGGCTCAATCTTCGAGAGCATTTCGGAGCAGCGTATTCAGAACTTATTTTATCGGAGGTCTGGCCCGATTTCGGCTGCTATCGCAATCTCTATCGAAGCACCTGAATGACAACGACCGCACCTAACAAGCCACATTCAGTGGGCGCGCCGATTCCGGTTCTGTTCCACCTCGCACATCACCGGCGGCGCGCCACTGATGTGCAGCGTTAATTGTGACATGAAGTTGCATTCGGTACTGCTTGGCCGGAGCAATCCTGACCAGGCCCCGCGTGTGTCCGCAGGTACTCCACAGAAGCATGCGTCTGACGGGCGGTGGCCGAGAGGCCACTACTGTCAGGGTATGAAGTCTTCCCGGTAATGTAGCAAACCTGGCAGCCTCAAGCCGGGGGATACCGGGCGTGTCTATCGTCAGGATTACGTAGCGTTTCTGCGTGCCGCAGACGGCAAGATCGTGTTCCTCCGCGAGTATTTCGATCCCGTGCGGGCAGCCAAAGCGATGGACCCTCGGATTGTTGGTCTCGAATCCTGAAGACATTCAAGTGTCTCCCAATCGCCTGGCCAAGGCTCTTCGGCAAATGGAAAAAGGTCTCCCGACAAATTCTCTTCTCGACCTTGCCCGATATCCGCCGACGCAAACGGTTGCCCATCAGAGTTTTTGGGTGTTAACCAAGCGCCATTTGGGACTGAGGTTCAGCGGCCCTCTCAGGAATTGTGGCCTACGTGCGCCGGGCTCCGGCGTTGAAAGGCTTGTCATTACCCACAACGCTCGCGTTTGAACTCAACGGTTTCTAATTCTCGTAAATCGATTTTCAGAATGCCAACTGGAAAGCTCCGTCAGGAGCGCCGTGTTTATAGTAACCGTGCCATTGAGAGGCCATCAAGCTCCGTAGGAGCGGCATTTTTCTTGATCGCACAGGGCCGTTCGGTCCGCCCCTCATCAGTCCAAAGATGCCGCTCCTATGGAGCTTGGCTGGACTCTGGGGTTGTGCTTGCTATAGACATGGCGCTCCTACCGGAGCTTGAGGACCCTTCGGCCGCGCAGGGGTTTTGAGCCGATTTATTTCTCCTCCAGCGGTTTGAATATGTAGCGCTCGTCGTGCTCTATCTCGAACTTCTTGAGAAACTGGAGATATTCCTGTCTAAAGGTTCTGCGCGCATGGTGTCTCACCTGGTCCCGGATGTAGTTGCTCACGCCCTTCAATTGAGAATGGCCATACGAAAATGCGCCGAAACCCTCCTGCCAACAAAAGCGCCCCACGACCCACCGGTTCTCGTTGATATGGTTGGTTGAGCCGGTCTTGATGTCCCCAACCAAATCCGACAGAGCCAGGTTTGGCTTGAGCCCAATCAGAACGTGCGTGTGATCGGGCATGCAGTGGATGGCGATGAGCTTCTGGC
>WNGQ01001497.1_pt1 | contig 29522 bp, 27 predicted proteins | sample 5407661 | NCBI WGS metagenome assembly WNGQ01 (sample SAMN13153382, study PRJNA577476) | soil metagenome | isolation source: 60 cm soil or saprolite under Garry oak tree replicate 2 | place: USA:California | collected 2016-06-15 | reverse complement strand
ATTGCTTCTGTCGGGCAGACTGCCTGGCAGGCAGTGACGATCTCGCCGTCGCGTACTGTGCGGGGCGGATTTTCCAGCTCTGATTGAATCTTCGCCGCCTGGATACGCTGCACGCAGTAAGTGCATTTCTCCATCACCCCGCGGCTGCGCACCGACACATCCGGGTTGCGCATCAACTGATAGGTCGGTGTCTCCCAATCCTGATAAAGCAAAAAGTTGAAACGCCGTACTTTGTAGGGGCAGTTGTTCGAGCAATAGCGGGTGCCCACACAGCGGTTGTAAACCATGTCGTTCAGGCCCTCGGCGCTGTGCACCGTCGCATGCACCGGACAGACCGGCTCGCAAGGCGCGTTCTCGCAATGCATGCAGGGAACGGGTTGGAAGAAAGGACCTTCGGGTTTTTCGGGTTCGCCTTTGTAGTAAGCATCGATGCGAATCCAGTTCATTTCGCGGCTGCGTGAAACCTGTTCTTTGCCGACAATCGGAATGTTGTTCTCAGCCTGGCAGGCGAGCGCGCACGCGTTGCACCCGACACAACTGCCGAGGTCGATCGACATGCCCCAGGCGTAACCATTGCCCTGGTTCTGGTAATCGTAATCCGGATAAAGCGAGAGATCGTGCAGCTCTTTCTGTTCCTTCTCCCGCTCTTCGTGCAGGCGATCTTTGTCGTTCAGATATTCTGCGAGGGAACTCTCGCGCAAAAGATCGCGGCCTTCCATCGAGAAGTGGACCTGCGTCGCGGCGAGTTGGTATTGCCCGCCGGTCTTTCTTACTTCGACCCCGGAAGCAGCCCAGGGCGAATCTGACGGTCTTATGTCGTAAGCATTGAAGCCGAGATCGTTGCCGACGCGACCCGCGCGCGTACGTCCATAGCCAAGCTGAATTGTGATCACATCATCTGGTTGGCCTGGCATCACCCACGCGGGAACCGCTTTGCTGATTGCGCGGCCGTTCAGTTTCAATTCGATTGTGTCGACGAAAGCCTCGCCGCCTTTTTTCTCTTGTTCGTAATCCGGGTTTGCCAAACCGAGTTTTTTCGCAGTGTTGGGACTGACGAGCGCGACATTGTCCCAGGTGAGTTTCGTCAGAGGCTTCGGCAATTCCTGCAACCAGCCGTTGTTCGCGAAGCGTCCGTCGAAGATGGAAGGATCAGGACGAAAGATAAGTTCGTAGGCGCTGCCATTGCCCGGCGCCGTTTGAGCGCTACTGTTTGCCGGGAGCGCGGACGTCCCGTCCGCATTCGCTTGGGGGAGCGAATTCGCCCAATCTGATTTCACGGCAACTGTCTTCGCGGGCAACGTTGTGTTCGGTATGAAACCGTCGTGTAGACACTTGCGCCACCACGATTCGAAGTCTGTAACAGCATCGGGAGGGGGGCTAGGTAACGGAATCGGTTTGATGGCGTTTTCCTGACCAGCACCGACAAACGTCAGCGGAACTCCCGGCTTTGGTTGAGAGCTCACCGGCGGATTGGATCGCCAATAATCACGCACGATGTCGTACGGCTTGCGATCGTAGTTGTCGCTGAACAGCGAAAGGACCTCATGTGCCGTCTTGCCTTCGTAAAGCGGCGCAATCAATGGCTGGACGATCGTGACGGTGCCGTCGTATGTGCGCGCGTCGCTCCAGCTTTCGAGATAATGCGCCTCGGGAATATGCCAGTGGCAAAAGTCGGAAGTCTCGTCGTGATAAGCGCTGAGGTGCGCACGCAGCTTAACTTTCTTCAGCCGATCGAAATCGAGCCTGAGATCCGCGGGTGTGTTGTAAGCTGGATTGCCGCCGAGGATGATCAGCGTCTCGACCTGGCCAGTATCAATGTCGTTGACTAGATCGCGCAGCGATTGTGTTTGATCTTTTGAGTTCGGTTCGATTGGATCCGTGTAGAAGACAGTCTTGCCGATGTTGCCAAGTTGAGCGTTCAAAACGTGCGCTTGAGCATGAATATCGGGCGGCTGATCGTCGCCAACTATCACAAGGGAGGAACCGCGGTGACCGTCCAGATCATTGATAATGCCTGCACCCCAGAAAGTATCGGACCTGAGTTTGTCGGCGCCGCTGAACTCTTTCTGCGAGCGTAAAAATCCCCAACCGAGCGATAACAACTGTGTTGCGCTCCATGGCAAGTTGCCCGGCCCAACCCTGTTACTCGGCGAAAACGAAAACCGATGATCAGCATTCGCGCCCGTGATTGTCGGTGTACTCTCGATCACGTACAGCCGATTCATTTCGGCTTTCTCGCCATTGATTCGCCGCTTTGCCGCAAAGTCGCGCGCGTAACGTAAGCTTCCAGGCATCGCCGCCAGAAAATCTGATCCCAGCGACAAGATGCGATCGGCTTTGCTGAAGTCGTAAATCGTATTCACGTCCTGGCCGAACGCCATGATCGCGCCGGCGCGCGCGTTGTCGCGATTGACGGGTTCGTACTGATGCCACTTCGCTTCCGGAAAGTCTGTGAGGATCTGCTTCATCTGCGCGGCGAGTGTCGGCGAAGTAATCGTTTCCGTCAGGAAGCGCAGGCGCGCGCCTTTCTTCGCTTTTAAGCCGTCCTTTTCTCGATCGATCAATCCGCGAATCTCAGCGACGAACTGCGACCAGGGCCGCGTCTCGCCGCGATAAACCGGTGTCTGTGAGCGATCGGGATCGTAAAGGGTGAGAATCGAAGCCTGCGAGAAAATATCGGTCGCACTCGATCCTTTGTCGTTAGGATCGGCGTTGCGATTATTCAGATGATCGGGATTGCCTTCGATCTTGGTCGGCCGGCCTTCATTGCTGCGCACCAACACCGGCGTTGCTATTCCACCTAAGGAGAATGCGGTCGCGAAATAGAGACCGCGCCCGGGAACTTCCTCTTCGGGCTGTTTGACGTAAGGAACAATTTTCTCGGGTGGTTGAATCACGCACCCGCTCAAACCGGCGAGCGCCAGCGACGCGCCCATCAATTTCAGGAAAGTTCTTCGCTCAACCGGATCGTTCCACTCCTCGGCCTGCTGTGGAAATTCGCGACGCACAAACTCTTCAAAGACTGGCGAGTCAGCGAGTTCGTCGAGACTCCGCCAGTAGGGTACGCGGGCGTCTCGCCCGCTCTTTTCATCGGACGCAAGCACGCGGTCGCGCAACAGTTTGAAATTAATATGACGATCGTTATTCATTTTACGCGCAAAGCAGGCCGGAGGCCTGCGTACCTAACGATGACAGGTCGAACAGCTGGTCATCACGTTCAGCTTGGTTCCAACCGGAACCTGGATTCGATATTCCTTCACTCGTTTTCGCCCTTCTTCGATTTCCGCCTTGGTAGAATTTCGCGGTGGATATGTCATATCGAAAACTTTGTCTTTCGGTCGCACGAAATTTTCCGGGTTCCGATGGCATTCCAGACACCACTCCATTTGTAGCGACACAGCTTGTGACACGACCGGCATTTGATCGATGCGCCCGTGACACGTCGAACAGCCAACGCCCTTGTTTATGTGAATCGCGTGATTGAAGTAAGTAAAGTCCGGCAGGTCATGGACGCGAACCCACTCAAGTGGCTTTCCGGTTTTGAAACTTGTGCGCACCGGTTCGAGATAGGGACTATCCGCCCAGATCTGTTTGTGACAATTCATGCAGACGGCAGTGGAAGGTATGCCCGCTGACGCAGAAGTCTCGACTGAAGTGTGGCAATAGCGACAGTCAATACCGTCATCGCCCACATGATGTTTGTGACTGAACTGGATTGGCTGCTGGCGTTCGATCCATTGCCCAGTGTTCCATCCCGAACGATTGATTTCCGCGCCGACAAAGAGCGCGGCAATCAAAATAAAGATCGCGCCATAGATGGTGCCGCGCGCGAGATAATTCGTGCTGTGACGGAAAATCTGTGGCATCGGCTGCCTGAAAAAGTGCGCGCTTGATTAAAAGACGGACTTGTCCGCTCGTCTGGAGCAGGCGGAAGAAGTTGGCCCCGGCGCGGCAGCCGCGCTGGAGTGCAAATATCCCGCATCTAAACTCTATTAGTCGAAAACTAACTAATGCTCTGGAGCGAGTACTTTAACGAGATGATCGGTTTTTTTCAAACCAATAATTCATTCGGTGATACTATCGTGACACGCGAAATGTTCATTGGACACTATGCTGTTGCGCTGGCGGCGAAGAAAACTGCGCCCAAGGCATCAATGGGCGCGCTCGTCGCGGCGCCGATTCTGCTCGATCTGATCTGGCCCTTCTTTCTACTCATCGGTTGGGAGCAGGTGGCGATCACTCCGAACAGCAATCCGTTTCTGCGGCTTGAATTTGTCTCATATCCAATCTCGCACGGGCTGGTCGCAGTCGCCGGCTGGGCCATCTTGTATGCCTCGCTTTATTTCGGCATTACGCGTTATCAAAGAGGCGCACTCGTGATTGCGATTTTGGTCGTGAGTCACTGGGTGCTGGATTACCTGGTGCATCGACCTGATCTGCCGCTGTATGCCGGCAGTCGTCAGTACGGCCTGGGACTTTGGAATCATCCCAAAGTCACTATCGTAATAGAGATATTGATGCTTGCTGCGGGGATTGCGATCTATCTGCAACAGACGAGAGCGAAAGACAGGATGGGAACCTATGCGTTCTGGGCGTTTGCCGGCGGGCTCTTGCTATCGTATGCGGGTGCGACATTCGCCCCTCCTCCGGGAAGTGTGAAAGCTCTGGCGCTGGGAACGTTGTTGACGTGGCTATTCATTCCCTGGGCGTGGTGGTTCGATCGACATCGCGAAAATCGTCAGCCCGTTTCATCACCTTCCAAACCAGTTACCACGTTCGCCCGCGGGTAATCAGACCTATGACTGCGACAAATAAGGCCGAGCCGATGATTGACCAGATGATCGGAAAGTTCATACCGCCCACCGGGATACTCAATAATTCCGGAAGATGCAGAGCGCCGGCGAGCCATGTGCCGAGCAGTGCGCCGATGAATCCCAGCGCGATCGAGACCAGGCACCCTCCGTGCGAGTAACCGCCTATGGCCTGGCCCAGCGAGCCACACACCCCCGCGATCAAAAGTAGAAGCAGTAATTGCAGTAGCATAGCGCCCCTCCGAAATTACCGATTTATTTAGATGATTCCCTGTACTTTACAGCGATTCCGGGTCGCGCGCCAGCCTGGCAGATCCTGACAGTTTGGCAAGATCAGCTTACGTCCAAAGAAGGGACTTCAAACGCCGGCGAAACGCACACATTGCAAACGGTGGGTCTTCCAGAAAGTTAACTATTCCAAATAGCCGCTTGGCTGTCGTATAATCACCAGGGCCGGTTGGACTCGAGAGGAATTTCTCGAAAGTCTGCCGGTCGATTGCCCTGCGATAGATACTCGGTGGCAACTCCTCGACAACACGCCACCGCTTCGGCTCACGCCAGAAGTTTCAAATTCACAAGGAGTTTTAAGGCCATGTCAAAAATTTTCTTCGCATTTCTAATCACAATCGCGGCCTGCGCAATCGCAGTCGCGCAGGGTGGGCCCTCGCAGAGCACCGAACCGGCCAGCCAGGGAATTGCGCCCAAGGTTGAAAACGGAATCGGCCGAGCAGACGTCCGCGTGTTTGACGAGTCAGGTAATCCGGTCCGGAACGCCTTCGTCAAACTGGAATCGACTCGATCAGATGGGTTCTTTTGCGAGAGCTGGGGTGGGACGGACGAGCGGGGAATTATCACCTTGCCGCCAATCCACATGGGCACGTTGAAATTTAAAGTTAAAGCCAAAGGCTACCGGCCGCAGGAACTGGAGGTGCCGGCGGTCCAACTGGCTGACCCGGTGCGGGTAACGTTAAGAAAGAAATAGCCCGGGAAGCTCCGCCAGGAGCGTCATACTCATAGTTCTGGTTGACTCCCAAAGAATTCTCCGCGGGTAGCGAAATGCATGACATTTCACTGCTCGCGGATTGGTTTTTTCGGACTCGACAACATAAACATGTCGTCCCGCCGGGATTCTCTGCGACCTTTCGGATGGCCGGCGCGTCTAAACCGGCCTGAACAATTTCCGCAACCAACGGCTTGCCATAGGGTTTACAGTTTTGATTTCAGCGGCCGTTCTTTTTGGCGGCCTGGCTTTGCGCCATAAAACCCGCGCCCAGGCAACGCTCGCGCGATCAGCGGCGAACGCTTAAGAACTCGCTGACGGACCGTATGCGGTTGAGACCATCGATCAAGATCTTCACGATGCAAAGCGGAACAAAGACCTTCCCGTTAGAGTCCTGATTCCGAAGACCGGCAGTCACTTTCCGGTAATTGTCTTTTCACACGGCGCCGGCGGTTCCGGAAAAAACTATTTCGCGCTCACTCAGTTCTGGGCGACGCATGGTTACATCGTGATTCAACCTACACATAACGATTCGATTGCGCTGCGCCGCGCAAAAGGCGACCCGCTTCCGAGTGGTCCGCGCGAGTTGATCGATGAATATCGTTTCAACTCAGACGATTGGGCCAATCGCGCGCGCGATATTTCGTTCGTTATCGATTCGCTCGGCGACCTGGAGAGAGATGTGCCGCGACTGAAAGGCAAAATGGATCAGAAACACATTGGCGTTGGCGGTCATTCTTATGGGGCCTTCACCACGTCAGATGATTGGTGGCGCGCTGGTAGACCTGCCGAATGGGCCAAAGGCGCAAAGCTTTCGTGATGAACGGCCGCGAGCGCTGATGCTCCTTTCGGGACAGGGAAAAAAGCAGAACGGCTTAACTGAGACTTCCTGGAAGAACATGACGCGGCCGATGATGTCGATGACCGGAAAGTACGATAACGGGGCTTCTGGTCAGATGGCCGAGTGGCGCAAGGACCCTTTCACTTATTCGCCAGCGGGCGACAAATATCATGTTTTTATTGACGAAGCGTTTCACATGTCGTTCACTGGCGCCCTGGCGCAGGAAAATCCACAACTGGCAAATCGGCCGATGGTCGCGCGACTCGTTAGTCAAACTGATCAAAAGGCAGTGTTTGATTATGTGAAGATCGCGAGTATCGCGTTCTGGGATGCGTATTTAAAGGATGAGCCGAAAGCCAAGGCCTATTTAAAGTCAGGTTCTTTGATTGCTTACAGCGGGAATTCAGTAAGGATAGATCGAAAATAGTTTTGGAGTGTGCCGGCAGAGCGAAGCGCCACGGCGCTTTGACTTAAATCGATCCAAAGCGACGTCTCCCGATACATCGGGATTGCCGCCGCACTCCAAAACTACACACCCACCGGTTGGGCGGCCTTGTTCGGCGCGTAGTACAAAATCCGATTGCAGTTATCGCAGGTAATAATTTCTTCGCCGCGTCGCACGTCCGCCATGATTTGCGGGCGCAACGACATGAAACAGGCCATGCAGGCGCCGTTGCGCGCCTCAGCCAGGGCAACGCCGTCGCGAATGCGCGAGGCAATTCGTTTGTAAAGGGCGCTGGTTGTCTTTGGCAGTTCCATCATCAACCGCTCGCGCTCGGCGCGCGCCGCTTCGAGTTGTTGTTCCTGTATGCGCGCCTGCTCATCGAAAGCCTTGAACCGCTCTTCCATGTCCGCTCCCAGGCGCTCAATCTCCGGCGCTCGTTCCTTCAGTTCTTTCTCGGCCTGGTCGAAGACTTCCATCTGCTCGAGTTCCTGCGTCTCAAATGCCGAAATTTGTTTGCGGGCCGCGTCGGCTTCACGAATTGCGGCCGTGTATTCGTCGGGTTTCTTGGCGGCCATCAGATTCCGATCGGCGCGCTCGGCCCTCTGCTTCTGATCGAAAATCTCTTTTTCCAGGCGGGCGCGTTCATGAAAAGCCAGATTGCGGCGCTCTTCGAGGGCGCGAATTTCAAAGGCGCGTTGATCGAACTCTTTTTCGATCTCGGCGCGCCTGAGCGGGATGCTTTCTATTTCAGTCTGTAGTCTTTTTATGTTCGTATCGGCGTTCTGCAAAGCGATTAACTGCGCTAACTCCGCTTTCACTCTTTATCGACTCCTTGAAAGATTGGGCTTCTTAATGATGGCATTCATGAACCAATAATCACACAAGGTGAGCCGCGCGCGCAAGCGATGGCCTGGATTCTCGACAATTCGCCTTGATGACGATTCCGGCGCGTGCTATACGAAAGCATCATGCGAATCTTCAACAAACGCGCCCCCAAAATCGCGTATTGCGCTGTTGGAATCGTCGTATTTGCCATTGCCGCGCAGGGGCAAACACCGACCCCCACACCCACGCCTCCGGCCAGTAATATCTACGTAATTGAGGTCAAGAATCATCAGGGGCAGTTGAAGTTTGGTGAGCCGAAGAAGATCACGACCTCAGTGGGTTACAACAACCAGCCGTCATTTTTGTCCAACGGCAAGAGTTTGCTGTACGCATCGATTCGCGACAAACAGGCAGACATATATCGCTACGATCCTGGCAGCGGCACGACTATGCAAGTTACCGATACGAAAGAGAGCGAGTTCTCGCCGACATTGATGCCGGATGGAAATTCGATTTCGGTGGTCCGCGTCGAAGCTGATGGCACGCAGCGCTTATGGAAATTTCCGCTGAAGGGCGGCACCCCTTCGTTGATTCTGGAAAAGATCAAGCCGGTTGGGTATCACCTATGGATTGACGATCACACACTTGCGCTCTTTATTCTGGGCACGCCGAATACTTTGCAGATTGTCGATCTCAAAACCGGAAACGCGGACAAGGTGGCGGACAATCCAGGGCGGATACTGCGTCGCATCCCCCGGCAGAACAAATTCAGCTTTGTTCATAAGATTTCCGATCGAGAATGGGTAATCAAGGAGTTCGACCTGCGAATGCACACGAGCGCTTCGTTGGCGCCGACGTTGGCCGGAGTGGAGGATTACGCGTGGCTGCCGTCAGGCAGGCTGCTGATGGCCAGGGACTCGAAATTGTTTGCGATCGTTCCTTTGAAGGACAAAGACTGGCAGGAGGTTGCGGACTTCAGCAAAGCCGGCTTGAAAGGAATTACGCGAATCGCGGTCAGTCCGAGAGGCGATCGGATCGCGGTGGTGGCGCGATAGAGAAGGAAGAGGGCTTTGCCTGAGTGATAGGCCGGACTTTCAGACTTGTGAGGCAAAGCTCATGAGCGTACTGACGCACGCTGTGCGGACGGGGACGTCCGCGGTCCCAGCATTAACTGACTCGGTTCAATTGCTCAACGACTTTTTGGACCAAGCCCACCCGGAATGACGAAAGAGCTTAGACTGCCCCCACCGCTTTCGCGGCATTGATTCTCCCGCCGGTGAGCACTTTTCCTTTGAGCGACCAAAGCGGATCGACTGATTTCAGAATCTTCGCGCGCAGGTCTTCAAGGGGCAGATTCGGGTTTTGCGAAAGAATCAAGGCCGCGACGCCGGAAACGAAAGGCGTGGCCATCGACGTGCCCCTTGCTTCTTTGAAGTCGTGTTCCAGCCAGGTGCTGAGAATTTCTTCGCCGGGCGCAGCAATCTGAACACTCTTTGTGCCATAGTTAGAGAAAGATGCCAACTCGTCATTTCGATTCACCGCCGCCACGCTGATGACGTTCGTCAGGTCGTAGCTCGCCGGGTAATGCGGCTGTCGATCATTGTCCGAACTGGAATTTCCGGCCGCGGCGACAAATAAAATTCCTTCATCACCGGCTTTGCGAATCACATCTTCAAGCGCGCGCGATTTGATGGTTGAACCCCAGCTCGCGGAAATAATGCGAACGTTCACGCCGGCGCGCTTGCGATTAATGACGTAGTTAATCGCTTCAATCGCATCTTTTGTGGTGCCGGACCCCTCGGCATCCATGAATTTCAGCGGCATGATCTTCACTTTCCAATTCACGCCGGCGATTCCGACTCCATTACCGCCTTCCGCGCCGATAATGCCGGCGACATGCGTGCCGTGACCATTGTCATCCATCGGATTGGCATTGTCTTCGACGAGATTGAAACCGTGAAGATCATCAACCGGCCCCTCAGTCAAATCTTCGTCCTCGTACTTTTTGATTATTTCAGGACGAGTCCAGATGTTGTTCGCCAAATCCGGATGCGAGTAATCGACGCCGCTGTCGATCACGGCGACGACAACCTGGTCACTTCCTCTGGTGACCGCCCAGGCACGCATGGCGCTAATGTCGGCGCCCGACTTGCCGCCGTTCTGGCCGGTATTGAACAAGCCCCACTGCTGAAAAAACATTTCGTCGTCGGCGTGCACATGTTTGTGGCCGCCATCGTCATGATCCAGTTTTATCTCGGAATTTGGTTCCGCGTATTCCACTTCCGGCAGTGCCTGGTATTGCGCTAAAACCGTTCCGGCGTCTTTGCCATCTTCATCTTCGATCACCTCAAGCCCATCGACCGATTCGATGCGATCTTCGACCTGGTCATTGAGTTGGGCAGCAATCTTTTCAATTGCCTGCCGCGTAATTCCCGACCGAAAACGCACCAGGATTTCTGCCTTTTCGCCTTCATCATCAGTCGAGGCGCTGTCTTCATCCGCGCTTTCATCAGCATCCGGTCGCGCTGATGACGGCGCGTGCTGCACGGGCTTCCACTGTTTCTTCCAGCGGCTCATCTGACCAGCGAATGCAGCGATCAGAACCAGCACAACAGCAATTGCCAAATGTGCCCAGATGTTATTACGACCCATAATTGCACCCCGAAGAACAGAAGTCAGAAGTCAGTGGTCAATAGTCAGAAGCCAGGTGTAAACACTTACTCACTTCGCGACCCTGTAATTCTCTCCTTTGAAATTAACCAGCCTGAGCTGCCGGTCATTTGCCCGGTATTCGTAGCTCTGTCTCCCCGCTTTCAATCGAATCCGCCAACCGGGGGTGATGACTTGCGCGCTCATCTCGTCTGCCAGCGGCGCCCCCAATGCAGCGTCAGGGAAATCTGCCGGCTCAATCGATTCGTCGTCGATTTCCAGTTCGCTGACGCCCACCCGTTGCGCCAAATCAGCGCGTGCTCGATCGATCGCTGCCTGTGAAAGAGTTGTCACGCAGATTCACTCCGCTATGGAGTATGAACGACTAAGGCGCGCATCGGGTTCCGGCTACTTCAGGCCGCCCGAGAATTATTCCGCGCTGAACTGACGGGTCAAACAAGATCGCCGAAGGCGTGCTGGAGCAGCGCCGCGATCGCGATTGCCGCCGTCTCGGCGCGCAGGGTGCGACCGCCGAGAGTCACGATTTTCCAGTCCTGCTTCCTGGCCTTTGAAATCTCGTCATCAGTCCATCCGCCTTCAGGGCCAATCAGAGCAGTTACCTTCTTAAGACGAGAAGACAGACCGGCGGCAAACTTTGATAATGGACTTCCATCCCGTTCAGCGAACATCAATTTCAGGTGATCATCATCTTCCGTGATCGTAAGCACTGATTCAAATATTTCCGGCACATCTATTTTCATTAATTGAGCGCGGCCGCACTGCTTAATGGATTCGAGCACAATTCGCCGCCAACGTTCCAGCCTGCGCTCAGCATCCCTCTCATCACGAATGCGGACATCAGCGCGAGCGGTGACGATCGGAATCAACTGTGTCACACCCAGCTCAGTCGCTTTCTGCACGACCAGATCGAACTTTTCACCTTTTAAGAGAGCAACAGCCAGCGTCAGGTTGAGCGGCGATTCCGGCCGCGCCGGTTCGACAGTTTCGATCAAATCAAGTCTGGCGGCGTGGCGCTGAAATGCCGCCAGCCGGCAGTGATACTCATGACCTTCACCGTCAAAAACGTAAACATCGTCACCAGGCTTTAACCGAAGCACATTCCGAGCATGGCGGGTCTGATCCGTCCCCAGGGTCACGATTTTATCGGCCGGCACGAACGCCGGCGGCGGAGCATAGAATCTTCTGCGGGTCGTCATCTCGGTTGAGCGGTTTTGCAAAGGGCGACGCAAAGAAAGCGTTCATTTACACCGCCAGCGAAATCCATTCACCGTCTTGATCTATTTCAAAAGCCGCCGCGCTCAATTCCTGCAAACGCGACTGGACTAATTCGGCCTGCGAATCGAGGATTCCGCACAGGATAAGTCGCCCGCAGGTCGCCCCGATCAATGCCGGAAGTAATTCGACAATCAGCGGTGCTGTCAGATTCGCGCAAACCAGATCAGCGGACGCCGTCTGTTCATCGACAGGGCCCACGCGAAAGATAATTTGATCGCCAACGCCATTCATTCCGGCATTCTCTTTGGCGATCGCAATTGCCTCAACATCCACGTCGCAGGCTTCGATACGCGCGTCGCGGAACATCATGGCGGCAGCGATCGCCAAAATTCCGGTGCCTGTCCCTGCATCGAGAAAGCTGCCGCCCCGAAAGTATTTTTCGATTGCTTTCAGACAAAGACGGGTTGTTTCATGAGTGCCCGTGCCGAAGGCCATGCCGGGATTAATTCGAATAAGGATGCGATCGTCCGCAGACCCGCCCGCTACACGAACGCGTCGGATTTCTGACAAGCCCGGCGGTACTGACGTGATCCAGGGAGGTGCGACAACGAAGCGGCCCACTTCGACCGGTTGCCAATGTTTCTTCCACTCGGTCAGCCAATCGCGATCTGCAACCTCGCGATACTTAAGTTCAATCAAAGCGGCGGATGTCAGGTTATAGATACGAAGCGAATCGAGTAACTCGGCCCGCACGCTTTCAGGATCGATTGGTTGAGCAAAGTAACCAGTCACGCTTACGCTCCCTACTGACTCGCGCGTTTCCGTGCCCAACGCCCCTCTTTCCATCAGGCCATATTCCACCGCCTCACGCGCTTCGTTGGTGGAGATCGCTTCGACGGCATGCCAGATTCCTGCGCTCACCGGCCAATCCCCAGTTCATCCAAAAGGTGGCCGCGCTCGCGCCAGTCTTCTTCCACTTTCACAAACAATTCGAGATGACAGCGATGGCCCAGAAGCTTTTCAATCTCCAGCCGCGCCTTCGTGCCGATTTGTTTCAAACGCTGCGCGCCACGGCCGATAACGATTTTCTTCTGCGAGGCTCGTTCGACAAAAATGGCGCAGTGGATACGCGTGAAATCGGCGCGTGTTTCTTCCCAGCGTTCGGTCACCACCGCAGTTACGTAGGGAAGCTCTTCACCGGTTGTTTCGAGAATCTTCTCGCGCACAATCTCAGCGGCGAGCGAACGCACCGACTGATCTGTCAGCTCATCTTCCGAAAACAAGGGTTCGCCGGGAGGAAGTTGCTTGATGATCTCGTCGAGAAGAACTTCGATTTGATCCCCTTTCAAAGCCGATACGGGCACGACCGAGCGCCAATTGTTTTCACTTTGATACCATTCAATCAACGGCAACAGTTTTGATTTGTCACCGAGCTTGTCGGTTTTGTTGAGCAGCAGGACCGCCGGCTTGTCCGCTTGCTTCACCAGTTCGAGCACAAAGCGATCGCCATTGCCGGTCGAAACCGATGCATCGCGGATCAGGCAAACGAGATCGACGCTGAGCAGGGCATCATGCACAGTGGACATCATGCGCCGATTCAATTCATAACCCGGTTTGTGGACACCGGGCGTATCAACCAAAACGATTTGGCCTGCGGGCGTGTTGACGATACCAAGAATTTTGAAGCGGGTAGTCTGCGGTTTGTTAGAGACGGCGGCGATCTTCTCGCCAACCAGGCGATTAAGGAGAGTCGACTTGCCGGCATTCGGGCGGCCGATGAGCGCTACATAACCGGCGCGGAATTCAGAGGTGTCGTCCGGCATTGAGTCTTAGTTTAGACCTCTTAGCGGTTGGCCGTGAGTAAACTCAACGATGTGCCCGTCGGGATCTCGCACCATTGCGAAATAACCAACAACCCCGCCGGCGTCGACCGGTTCCTGCACCAGGATATTTTGGCGGCGCGCCTGTTCGACGAGGCGGTCGACTTCGGCGCGCGAGTCGCATTGAAATCCAAAATGATCGAGTCGCGCTTTCACTTCGTCCTGAATGATGACCAGAATGAAAATGGGATCTTCGCCTTCAGGAGTTTTCGGCCCGAGCCAGACATTGTGACGACCCTCGAGTCTTCGGTCGCGGACAATCGTGAGACCGCAAAACGAAGCATAGAAATCAACTGAGGCGTCGATGTTGGAGCAATTGATGGTGATGTGGGTCCAGTGTGGCATTGGCCGTTCGTCAGAAAGAAGCGCCGCCCTGTAGTACGGTTCTTCGTCTATTCGGTCCTCCAATCGATTTCGTTCTCAAGCACGTATTCGTGGCACTCGTCAATGAAGATGATCTCTCCATTTTTCTTTTGCATCTCGGAGGCATCCCAACACACCTTACTTTCGCCTTCGTAAAGCAGTTCTCCGTCGTCGGAGCGACCTATGAGAAATGCCGTCGCCGGGATCAAATCATAAGTTCCAATGATCTGCTTACCGTCCTTCGTATAGCCCTTCAACATAAATGCACATCTCCTCCACGAACCATTTAAGGGGCAGAACATATCCTGTTTTGGGTTACGGTGTCTAGCTCGGCTAATCTCACGCCGTGCGGGGATCCAAATTCGCCCAAACAGAGGATTTATTCCGTGCAACGCTGAAGGATCTGCGTCAGCAAAAGGGTTTCACACAAGCTCAACTCGCAAAACGGCTCGCATTGCCTCAGAGCTATGTCAGCAAATACGAAACTGGTGAGCGCCGCTTAGATTTTGTAGAAACTGTTTCCGTATGTGAAGCGTTGGGAATTTCTCTAGATGATTTCGTCAAAGCGTTCTCCAAAAAGCTCGCCAAAAAAGGTCGAAGCAGCCGCGACTAATCTCGAGGCCGCGTTTGTAAAAGAAGACTTTCAGACCGGGCAAAAAACCGCGAAAAAGGCGGCCGAAATACTCGTCTCCAAGAATCTTGGCTTCATCATCCCTACGGCACGACAAAAACAGAATCTTCTAGTTGCCTTTGCTAAGAGAGGCAAGGTCGTTTATGGAAGAGCATTCGATATTGTTAAGTTGTCCAGTCCGATAAGACTCAATGACTTATCGGACGTCGAAGCTAATCTAAGCAAAATCGTCATCTTCGAGATCAAATCAACCAAGAAAGTGCTCAAGCCAAACTTTTCAACTTTCTTTTTCTCGTTGACGGGTGCGGAGGTTCTCGTCGCACAGAGTCTTAAGAGCCAGTTCAAATTTGCGTTAGTAAATACGACTACCAAAGGACATTTAGAATTGGATCTGTCGGAAATCTTCGCACGAGCGAAAGGGATTTACTCGGGTTGGAGCATAATGCTTTGAGTGTCACTCCCTACTTCATCGCCAGCTCGCCATTCAGTTTCATGATCTCCAGCGTCATCTCGGCCGATGCGTACATATCTTTTACGTCGAGCCATTCCTTGACCGTATGTATTGCGCGCATTCCGGTGCCGAGGTTGGCGCATTCAATGCCCTTGCGATTGAAAACATTTGCATCGCACCCGCCGCCCGAGGCCATCGTCTTCACATCGAGGCCCATTCGCCTCGCAGCTTGAATTACGAGTTGCACCACGTGCGAACTGTCGGGCACATCCATGGATGAATAGTCGCGTTCGATATCCTTCTCGATGCTGGCCTTCGTCGTCTTGCCCGCGACGGTCACTTCGTACTTCGATGCCGCCTGCTGCAGACAATCGAACATGTGTTGAGTTTGTGACTCTAGTTTCTCTTCGCTGTGCGAGCGGGCCTCGCCTTTCAAGACAACCAGATTTGGAATGATGTTGGTCGCCATCCCGCCCTGGATTTCCCCGATGTTTGCAGTGGTCTCAGGGTCGATGCGGCCAAGCTTCATCGCCGCGATTCCTTCAGCGGCGATCTTGATTGCGGAAATACCTTCTTCGGGAGCGACGCCGGCGTGCGATTCGAGCCCGTGAATCCTGAATTCCATGTGATTCGAGGAAGGCCCTTTGGTGAAGAGAAAGCCGGGATCGTCCGAATCGAAAACAATCCCGTACTTCGCCTTCAATTTCGACACATCGACGTTCTTGGCGCCGAGTAGTCCTACTTCTTCACAGATCGAGAAGATTGCTTCGATTGGCGCATGCGGAACGTTCTGCTCCTGGAGACAGCGAATTACTTCAATGATCACGGCGCAGCCGCTCTTGTCATCGCCGCCCAGCACGGTGGTGCCATCAGTGCGAATGATGTCGCCTTCGACAATAGGTTTGACGCCTTCGCCGGGAACGACCGTGTCCATGTGCGCGCTCATCATGATGGCTTGCGCGCCGGGAATTGAACCCGGGAACCGCGCGATGACATTGCCGCTGTTACCGCCCACGGCCTTGCCGGCATCGTCAATTTCAACCTGCGCCCCCATTTCTTCGCAATATTTTTTTATGCGCTCGGCGATGTCGCGCTCTTTACGGGAATGGCTATCGATTTTGACGAATTCGAGCAGAAGATTCTTAATGCGTTCCTGATTAATCATCAGACCTCCGAGCAAAAAGTTTCAGCTTTCAAGGTTCAGTTTTCAGGGTCCGCCGAACCGAACTTGAAACTTGAAAGTTGAAACCTGGGACTTGAAACTGTTTGCCGCAATCGTACTACACGCGCCAGGAATTCGCAGCCCGCCACGACTCCCCGTGTTGATTGATTTCGTCGAGCGCGCGCTGCAGCTCTTCGCGCTTGGCTGCCAATGCTTCATCGTTGGCGTCAGCAGAGACATAAATTGGCGCCGCAATCTCCACCCGCGCTCGCGTAAAAGGCTTTGGCACCTGAAATCGGTCCCAGCTTTTTGTCGCTTCCCAAAATCGCGCGGCGGTAATCGTGAACGGCAAAATTGGATGGCCGGTCTTCTTCGCGAGCATAACCGCGCCCATCTTGGCGACATATGGCGGGCCTTTCGGTCCGTCAATCGTAAATGCGGCCGGACGTCCGGCGCGCATCAGCCGCACCATTTCGATCATCGCCCGCGTTGCTCCGCGCGTCGAAGACCCGCGCGCAGCGCCATAACCGAATCGTTGAATGAACCGGGCGATGTATTCACCGTCGAAACTTCGGGAAGTCATGACGACGATCTGCCGGCGCCGCCAAAAATACGTTCCCAGAAAGACTCGATTGTGCCATAAAGTGTAAATGGGTAATTTGCCGTCACGTGACGCTGCTTCCCAATTCTCCCATCCTTTGATTTCAAATTTGACGGTGGCGGCGATCAATTTGATGAGCACGAAAAATCCGAAATCCGCGGCGCGAATCAGCAGTCGCTCTTTGAATGAATAAGCGGAAAGATCGGCGAAAGAATAGGCGCGATCGAGCTTAGCCGATGAAGGTCCGTTGGTCATCGCGGTGGCTGATTGATCTGATCCGATGGCATGGTTTTGCACAAAAAGTCGTCCGCATTTGAAATGAGCAGCCTATTGCTGGGAGCGCGGACGTCCTCGTCCGCACTGAGCGCGCAGCGCGAATTTTAGTTGGAGGCTCACTTCCTTTTAAACTCTTAAGCGTGCTTCCGCACGCTGTGCGGACGGGGACGTCCGCGTTCCCGGCATTAACTGACCCGGGTCAATTGCTCAACGAGTTTTTGGCAAAGCCGGTTTCCGCTTCTCCTGTCACTCTCGATCACCCGGCTGAATCCGGGTGTGAATGAGAACGACCTTTTTTCTTGCGCAAAGCATGGCGACATGACTTAATAAATGTCCGGCTCGCCCGGCGGCCGGGTCTTCCAGCGCCGGTGAATCCATAACCACTGTTCCGGGTACAAACGAATCATGTGCTCCATCGCGGCGGCGAAGCGCGCCGTATTAATTTCGACGTCCTTATCGTGATCGCCTGTGCGCAGCAGCTCTACCGGCGGATCGCCATGGAAAAAATATTTTCCGCGCTCGCGATCCCAAATCGCGCAGGTGGGAATCACAACGGCATTCGTCCTGAGCGCAAGCGTGGCAATGCCGGCGTTCGTGCAGGCCAGTTCGCCAAAGAACGGCACGAATACGCCTTCACGCTGCTGCGTATTGAGATCGGAAAGAATCCCGACCGTGCCTCCTTCGCGCAGAACTTTCAGGGCTCGCCGCGCGGCAGACTTCTTATCAATCGCGACGTTGCCAAAGCGCGTGCGCAAATTTTCGATCATCGCCTCGATGCGGAGGTTATCGATTGGCCGGACGAGAAAATTGATCGGGTATTCCAGCGCCGACCAGCCAAAACTCAAAACTTCCCAGGCGCCGAGATGTCCGGTCAAAAATATTACACCCCGATGTTTCTGTTCAGCTTCGCGTAAATGAGCTAAACCAACCTGATCGTAATCGATCATCTGGCGCAAGCGTTCCCGCGTCAAATGCGGGAATTGGCTGACCTCGCCCAACAAGCGGCCCAGGTTGTCGAAGCAGCCGCGCAATAGACGCTTTTTTTCCCTGGGCGGCATCTCCGGGAAGGCTATCTCCAAATTACGGAGGCCCGTGCGGCCCAATCTGGTCGGTAGCAGGTATGTGATGTAGCCCATCAGACGCCCGATAGCAATTGCCAGCGAGCGCGGCAGAAGGCCCAGCCCTCCAAGCAGTAACCGGGCAACTGCGTACTCAGAATTCAGCTGCAAGGTTGATTTGGCCATCCTGGGAACAAGCTTTGCAGTGTAGCGCAGGAATACGGACGAGTGACAAGTTGAGAATTATGCACGTGCGCCGGAGCCCGGATGCGGCGCGTTCCTTTGGTGGATCTCCCGGCCGCGCTTCTGGCCCTTTGATCTCTTTGATATGCTGAACGCCGGACTGTTGATCTTCGTATATAAATCCAGGGAACTTACGGTACCGCTCTCCGCCGGGTACGAATCACATAGATGGATCAGATTTCGACGGCTAATCAGCGCATCCTTTTCGTCGAAAACGACGAGGAACTGCGCGTTAGCCTGACCAGCGAATTGAGTTCGCTTGGGCACACGGTCGTGGCCCTCAACGAACGCCGGGCGGCGCTGGCGCGCGACGACCTGGACAGTTTCGATCTGATTATCAGTGATCTTGCGGATGAAGTTTCGAACAGTCAGGCTGTCGCTGAGAAGCAGCGGCGGCGATTGTTCACGCCCGTCGCATCGTCAATTGTCTCCAGTGAACATGTCGCCGCGTTTAAGATAGGAGCCAACAGTCCTGGTTTGCGGCGCGCCGACAACATTCTCCGGCCGATCCTGAAAACCATCTTTTCGCACAAATCGCGATTCATCGATGATCCCCATTCGGACCGCCGCCTGCACGAAAAGATCGACTTTGAGCTGCCGAGCGATCTTTCGCTGATGAGTATGGTGATCGACTATCTGCTGGATCGGGTAACCAAACTGGGCCTGATTCGTCCCGAAAGATCCAACCTTTTTGTGGCTCTCGACGAGGCTTTTGTCAATGCGGTAAAGCATGGCAACAAGCACGATCAGACGAAGTTGCTTCGCATTACCGCGGAGCTTTCTCGCGAAGAAGCGATCTTCACCGTGGAAGATGAAGGCAGCGGATTCGACGTCAGCGAAATCCCTGACCCCTGCGATCCGGCGAACCTGTTCCGGACCTCGGGCCGCGGCGTAATGCTGATGTACAACATCATGGACAAAGTTGAATACAATGCGCAGGGAAATCGCGTTACGATGACCAAGCGTTCCGGTGAACATTCTCTGATTGAGTCGCCGCCAAAAAGCGTTAGGCGCCCAAACCGCTGAACGTCACGCCTTCAGGCCAACAAATATCCTTCGCTTAATGACTCAAGCCGCCAAAGCAGAAACCGAAAAGCGTCTCGTGCTCGTCCTGCTGGTCCTGGTTATTTCTCTGGGCGCACTTTTGAGAATTGCCAAGCTGGGTTCCGAAAGTCTCTGGCTGGATGAAGCCTATTCCGTTTATACCTCGCAGGAATCGCTGCCAACAATTGTGCAAGAGACTTCAGGGGATGTGCATCCGCCGCTTTATTACTTTGCGCTGCACTACTGGATCAAATTGTTCGGGATTTCAGAGTTTGCCACCCGGTTTCTATCGGTCGTCTTTGGCGTGATCGCGATCGCCGCAATCTATCAACTCGCGACCTTGCTTTTTGATCGGCTGACCGGCCTTTTCAGCGCTGCGCTCCTGGCCTGGTCGCATTTCAATATCGAATTTTCGCAGGAAGCCCGAATGTACGAGTTGTTGGCGTTGCTCTCGCTGGGCTCGTTCTATTTCTTTCTGAAGCTTCTGAGAAAGGAGGCTGGAATTGGAACTTTGCTTGGCTACATTGCCTGCACTGCGCTTTTGACCTATACCCAGGTTTACAGTGTCTTTATTTTGATTGCCGAGAACGTATTCTTCGCTTTCCTGTTTTTCTCTTCGCGCGAGATCTTTCGCCGCACGTTGTGGCGATGGATAATGACTCAGGGTATTGTGTTGTTGCTGTTCCTGCCCTGGATTGTCGTCCTCAAACGTCAGATCGCCGAACACAAAAGTTTCTGGATTCGCCCACCGACATTTTTCGAACTGCGTTATTCGTTTCTGCAAATCGCAGGTTCGTATGAACTCTTCCTGATTCTTATTCCGCTGGCGGCGCTGCCGGTAGCCTGGGCGCTCGCGGAGCAGTTTGCCAAGTCTCACACACTGGAGGTTAAGGACGAGGTTAATTCGTTACCTCTGAGCCGGAACGAGAAAATTTGTTTTCTCTTTATTTGGCTGGCGAGTCCGACACTTCTGCCGTTTATCGCCTCGTATTTCGTGACGCCGTTTTTTCTGGCGAAGTATACGATCTGCGCCACGCTCGCCTTCATCATCCTGGCGGCGCGAGGAATCAGAATGGTGCCGAACCGATACTTGCAGATCGCAGTGTTGGCGATTGTCATCGCCTACGCGCAGTCGGATCTAAATGATTATTGGACGCACGCGAGAAAGGATCGCTGGCGTGAAGCGGTAGCTTTCTTCAATCAGAAGGCCCAGCCGGGTGATCTGATAGTTTTTAGTGAACCTGCCGGCCATCAGCCGTTTAATTATTATTCGACGCACCACGAATTAACTGAACGGCCGTTCCCGCTTTACAACAACGAGTTCAATGCCGACACGGTGGGCAGTGTCCTAAAGCCTGTGGTGGAGGATCACAATCGGGTTTGGCTCGTACTGTCACACCAGGTCGATAAGTGCGCGCTCGTGGTTAAGCAAATGGCCCAGTGGTACGAAGTAAAGGAACACCAGACGGAACCAGGCGTCGAGCTGTATCTCTACGAAAAGAAGCCGACGCAATGACCCTTTCAGACTCTGCTTCTCCAGTAATCTGGGCGGCGCCGTTGATGGGCCACGGCCACGATCAGAATTGCATCTACTTCAATCGAGTAAATCAAACTGAAAGGGAAGCGATGAAGCACGGCTCGTCTTAGTCCAGTACCGATGGATTGGCCCAATCGCGGATGTTCACGCAACGCATGGATAACCTGCTGTATTTCAGCAAGAAAGTCAGCACCTAAGCCAAACGTCGCGGCCTCGTAAAAGACCGAAGCCTCAGTCATCTCTTCATCAGCGGGAGAGAGAAAGCGATAACGATCATCCAAGACGCTCGCGAGCACGCTTCATTACATCATCACCGCTGAGTGCTTGAAGCTGACCCTTGAGATACGCATCGTAACGACGCTGGGCTTCTTCGATCCACATTCGCTCGGCGTCTGCGTCAACTGAATTGTCCAACTCTTCGATTAGGATACGCGCAAGGGCAGCCTTCTCTTCAGGTGGTAGTAACTTTGCTTGTTTTTGTATCTCGTCGAAGTGAGCGCTCATCGCATGAGATTATAACAAATTGGGATAAGTCAACAGCCGAAGACTACCACGCCCAGGCGTACGCTTCCGTGCGCGGATCGGTCCCGGCGTTGAGTACTCCTGTTTTTAAATCCACAACGATGGCTGCCAGTGAGCCGTCCGACCAGGGGCCCGTGACCCGAAGCTTGTGCCCGCGTGCGAGCAGCTGCGCGCGCACGGCCTCAGGTACGCGCGATTCGACTGACAAGTCACCGGGATACATCGTGTGCGGATAAGGCGAGGCCGGAAACGCGCGCGTCAACCATTTCGGGGCCTCGATGGCCTGCTGCACATTCATGCCAAATTCGATCATGTTGAGCAGGGTCTGCATCGTGAGCAGCACCTGCTGATCGGCGCCAGGTGTGCCCAGCACCATGTGTGGCTGGCCGTCCTTCATCACCAGGGTGCCTTGCAGAGTGCTGCGGGGACGCTTGCCCGGCGCGAGCGCGTTCGCTTCACCGGGTTCAAGCGTGTAGTAATCGCCACGGCAGTTGAAAATAAATCCCAGGTTTCCCATGACTACGCCAGTGCCAAAGGCACTGTGCAAGCTGGGCGTGAATGTGATCATGTTGCGCGCGTTGTCGACGACCGCAATGTAGCTCGTGTCGCCGTCATGGTCCGCGTTATCGCTGGTTGTGATCTTTACCGGACGATCAAGCGGCGTCGCGTCGCTGGTGAATTTCTCGGCTGTGCCCGGACGAAATGTGACGGAAGCGGAACTCTGATCGATCAGTTTGCGCCGGTCGGCGGCATATTCTTTCGAGAGCAAACCGGCGTAGGGAATCTTGATGAAATCCATGTCGCCGAGATATTTCTCGCGATCCGCGAACGCCAGCTTGATCGCTTCAACACTGGTGTGAATATAGTCGACGCTGTTGTGACCCATCGCTTTCAGGTCGTAGCCTTCCAGAATTCTGAGCGCGAATAATTCCGCCGGTCCCTGGCTGGCCGAAGCGTTCTTGTAAATCTGGTATCCATGAAAGTCGATCGAGACGGGCTCTTCGACTTTGGCGGTGTAATTGGCAAAGTCTTCATAGCGAAACAGCCCGCCATTATCTTCGGCAAACCTGGCCATTTCGTGCGCGATGTCGCCCTTGTAGAATCGATCGCGCGCGGCCTTTAGGGCTGCGTGACGGCCTTTCGCCTTGTTTTGGGTTTCCGCTTCGACCAATCTTCGCAGCGTTTGTGCCAGATCAGGATTGCGAAAGATCTCACCTGCCTGCGGCGCGTGACCATTCGAGAAATAAAGCTTTACGGAGGTGGGATATTTATGGAGCTTGCGGTCGGCAACCGGGACCGTAAATGCTCGCGCCAGCGAATCGCCCACGGGAAAACCGTTGTCCGCCAGATCGATCGCTTCGGCGAGCACCTGCGCAAAACTCATCGTCCCCCAGCGATCGAGCAGGATGTACCAGGCATCGACACAACCAGGTACCGTGCCGGCAAGTAAGGAATCATTGACCGGCAGCTTGCCGCCGTTATGTTCTTTGTACCATTCGATTGTCGCCAGGTGTGGGGCCGTGCCCTCAGCATTTATTGAGTAGACTTTTTTTGTTTTTGCGTCGTAGACAAGCAGAGTCGCATCACTGCCGACGCCGTTCATCGCGCCATCGACTAAGCCGAGCACCGCCTGACCGGCCACGATTGCGTCAAAGGCGTTGCCACCCTTTTCGAGAATACGCTCAGCGGCGCGGGTGGCTTCGGCTTTCATCGACGACACGGCGAAATGCCGGCCGCGCACGATGGGTCGCATTGTGCGATTAGCAGCAGTGGCTTCCGATTCGGCTTCCTGACCCATAGTCACACCTGCAAACAAACAAATGATGATCCCGACAGCGGTTACCTTAAGCGAATTCATCACGACCTCCATATCAGTACTACATCTGAATCACCGGCTTAAATTCACGGGCCTGCAAGGTCAATCAAACTCGCGCTGAGGCGCATCCTGTTTTGCGCCGACCCGGCCGGCCCGGATTTTTGCGCGTGAGTAATTCTCGCCCTTGATTGGCCCACCGGCAATGCGTCGCAGCATCGCGATCTGGCCGACATGGGTCAAGGCATCGGCGACCGGTCCCTGGAATAATCTTTCGCAGGAGCCGGCTAATTTACCGTTCGAGGCCAGATACTTGTCGAAGGCGGCCAGCGCTTTGTGAAACCGCTGAACTTCCTTATTCCAGGAAAGCGGCTTTGAGTTGTGCCAGGTCTCTTTGCCTTTTGCGATTGACAGCGCCCACTCGAGCAAGTCGCCGACGTGGGCTAGAATTTGCGCCGGCGTGCGCGTGGATTTCGACGCCTTGAATCGCGCAAACGAAGCCGGCGCGCCGCGCTCGGCTTTCGCCCCGCGATAGGCAAGCGTTGCCACTGTATGACGAAGCATTTCACGTTTGGTGTCTGGATTTTTCATGAACTACTGGTTGGGCGGCATCCTCGCCGCGCCACATCACCGGCAAAGTCTGCAAAATAATTTTGATATCGAGCAATAACGACCAGTTTTCGATGTAGTACAAGTCCATGCGGACCATTTCGTCAAACGGCAGGCGGTTGCGCCCCGAAACCTGCCAAAGTCCGGTGATGCCCGGTTTCATGTCGAGCCGTTTGCGATGCCACAGCTGATAGTTTTCAACTTCATATGAAATCGGCGGTCGTGGCCCCACGACGCTCATGTCACCACTCAAGACGTTGAAAAGCTGGGGCAGTTCATCGAGGCTCGTCTTCCGCAGGAGCCTTCCCAGTCGGGTGATACGTTCATCGGCCTGCAGTTTGAAAATGGGCCGCTCATCATTGCCCAGGTTTGAATCGGGGCCCCCTTTGATGTACGCGCGCTGGTATTCACGGTGCCGCATGTCATCAGTTCCCGCTCGCATGGTGCGAAATTTATAGAAGAGAAAAATGCGGCCGTCCATCCCGACGCGTTCCTGCTTGTAAAAGACCGGTCCACGTGAATCCAATTTGATCAGCAGTGCAATCATTAGCCAGAGGGGTGAAAACAGCGCCAGAGCCAGCGAGGCAATGACGAGATCAGAAAGGCGCTTGACGATTCGCGCGCTGCTCGAAAGCGGCGAGCGAAACAGCGTGACCATGGGGAGCGACCCGAGCTGATCGATCTCAGTCTTGCTCGGCAGACAGTTCAGCAACGTGGGCGCAATGCGAAATTCAACTCCGCGGTGGCGGCCGGTCTGAATCATTACATCAAAGAGCGCTTCGCCAGGCACGCTCGGATCCGAGATGATTACTTCATTGGCTCGCGATTCGCGAATCGCTTCGGGCAGGCTGCTAAGGTCGCCGATGATGGGCACGTCTTCAAAGGTTGAACCCGTCGGTCTGTTGGGTTCCTGATTATCGATAATTCCAATCACCCGGTACCCAAGCTCCGGCCGGGCGCGCATTTCACGAATGCAAAGCGAAGCCTCTGGCCCGCGGCCAACTATTAAGGTCGGAATCAGATTAATGCCGCGGCGCCGCGCTCCGATCTGTCCGGCGCGCAAGAGCATCCGGACCGAGCCGATGCCGGCGAGGGCCAATAGAAAATCCAACAGAAACATTCCGCGCGAATATGAAAATGCGCGATAGGTCAGGCCGCCGCGATACATGAATGCCGCCGCGACAATTAATAACGAACTGATCGCAATTGCCTTGAACACCCTCGCCATATCATCAACAAACGAGAACTCGCCTCGCACGCGATAAAGATCGTAGTAACGCAGAAGGAGCAGCCTGATGGGAATTACCAGCGGCAGGAGGACGGCGTAGGGAGCAAATTGTCTGCTCCAGGTAAGGATTCCATTGTCTCGCTGAAGAAGCGGTTCGTAATGGCGAAGGTAGAACGCGGCGACAAATGAAAGTAAGGTGAGCAGTACATCGGTGAAAACCAATAGAGCTTTTACGAGCGGGACGACCCAGGTCGGCGCGCGAGCCGGAGCGCGTACGGCCCGAGCGTCAACAGTGAAATCCTTGATTAAGGTTTCAGATTTCATTAGAGGCCGCGGGGAACCCGCTTGTTATTCTTCCAGTATCAACCTGATGACTTCATTCCTGACGCCGGTCGCATGACGTGCGTTCGTTCCAGCCTTCTTCGTACTTTTCAATGATTCAATGTCATCGCGCGAGCTGATTCTCTGTAATCGTCCTTCCCTGACCAGCTCTTCATCAACCGCCGCCCACTTGCCGGCATAGACGCTCGCGGCCGGCACGCCGAGCGCGGCGGCTTCCCGGTTCATGGTACCACCGGCGCTGATAACCAGATCCGCGGCCGCGATCAGGTTTGCGCCGTCGAGCGCTGCGCGCGGCATGATCACGTTTCCGAATTTTTCAGCATTGTAATCATCGCGCTGCGCGTCCGTACGCGGCAGCAGAATGACTTTCACCCGCGCGCGGGCGTTCAAGTGAGTCAGCAATTCATCAAACAACTCATTTTCAAAGCGATGATACAGCGCCTCTCGTGCCGGTGGTCGCGCCACGACGAGCACATCTTCGCTCGCTACACCCAGTTTGCGCAACACTTCGCCAAATGCCGGATCAGGGTTGAAGTCCGCAAGATATACATCTTCTTTTGTGCCTTCATAACGTTTCACTTTGCGCATTGAGGCGCCATACTTGCGCAGTTCGGCAGCCGGAAATGCGCGAGGCACGATCACACGCGATGCCAGGCGAAACGCCAGATGATTAGCCGGCTGATGTTCGTAATCCATCAGCGTTACCGTCTTAATTCTCAGGGCCGAGGCGGCGGCAATCTGCGCGTACGAATTGTGACTGACCGCGAGATCGAACCCGCGATCGCGTGCCCACTTTCGTAAGGCCGTGGCCCGGCCAACCAGGTTTCCGGCTTTGCCGGTAATCGATCCACCGCCGTGACCTCCGATCACGTGCGGTAACATTCCGACTTTCGTTGCCAGCTCGACGGTCTGGGCGAAATCGCGCGCTGTGATCTCAACCTGATGACCGCGCGCGACAAACTCCGGAATCAACGCGCGAAAGAAAGGCACGTGCGGAGAGTTGGCTAGATCGATCCAGAGGCGCATGGCAAAAAGGAAAAAGGTAAAAGGAAAAAGGCAAAAAAAGAAAGATGAAAGCTCTTCTAAAGTATTCGGCGGCCTCGCTTTGCCGAGACTACAATCGATCCCAGAATACGCTTAAGCTCCTCAGCTTCATCTCTCAGTGCTGCGAGTTTGTTTTCGGGCAAGATCTTAGCTGCGATCAGGAGTCTTAACCAATAATGGGTTTCGCATGCTTCTTTTAGAGCAATCGAATTCTTGCTAATGAAGTCAGGCCTGCTTGTCCGGCTTGCGCCTCTTCAACGTTAGCTCCGACAGACGTTCCGGCTTTAAGAAGTTGTCGACTGATATCTCTGGCAACTCCAGGTTTCTTGTTAAGCTCGTGACAAAGTTTCACAATTCGCAAAGCAAACTCGAAGGTTCGCTCTCGGATGTCTCTCGGGTTGTTGACCATGGGAGTCCTCCTAATTTTTTCCTTTTTCCTTTTTCCTTTTGCCTTCTAAGAGTCTAGCGAGCGCATACGCCATCCATCCTTCGGACCAGCGCATATATGGAATCCGCACTGTGTGAAAGCGTCGACGTTGATAGAAAAAAAAGCCGCGCTGATCGCGGAGATTCCCAAGAGTCCATTGCGCGATCTTGCCCGCGAGATCCATGGCGCCCGGAATTCGTCCGCGCAACTCAACTAACGTGGTGATGGCCGCGGCTGCCGAATGAATATCGGCCGGATAAAGACGATCCGGATAATATTTGGGCCAGCCGTCAGTGAGAAAAAAGCGCTCCTGCCAAAACTCGTAGCCTCGATTCAATGCGGGCTCAAGTTCGTCGCGCGCAGCTTCGCAACTGTCGATAATGCGAGACAAACTGGCAAGAATAAACGCCGTATGGAAGTTGTCGCTCCACGATTGATAATCGCCAGCGCCATAGACCCACGAACCGTCCTGGCGCTGACGGCGAATTACATAGCGCGCGGCGCGCATCGCGATGTCGCAAAGGCTCTCTTCATCAGTTAGTTTGCCTACCGATGCCAGGACTTCGCCGGCGAGCAAGCTCGCATTGAAGACCTGCGTTCGATCCAGCGGAGAATAGCTGAAACAAACTTCGTCTTTCGTCTCGTCAGATCGGTTCAGATCGTTAAGGATAAAATCACAAACCGTCCGCGCAATCCTGAGATGTTCGCGACTATCAAGCACTGACGAAGCTTCGATTAGCGCGCGTGCGGCGAACGCCGTCGGCACAATCGCGGGCGTTCCGCGCGGCGCAAAGAACGCACGCCCCTGCCAATCAAAGTTGTAACCCCAGGCGGCGCCGCTGAAGCCCTTGAGTCCCATCGTCAGCAAATCGTCTAACTGGGCGCGCGCCTCGATTTCATTCTCTTTTGTTGATTCGCGGCGGTAATCAGCGAGCGCGGCCAGCGCAAACAGCGCGAGGCCTTTTGAATTTCTTTCGCGGGAAATGCCGACGACAGGACGAAGGTTGATAGGCGAACGTTTGTGAAGCTGCGTCCACGCCAGGCGTGCGGCCGGAGAATGTTTGAGAGGCGTCGCCTGGAACAGCCGGCTATTCAAGGCGTCGAAAAGATCATAACCGGCAAAGTCCTGGGCGCGGCACCATTTCCAAAGGTCCTGGTGTGCTTTTTGGAGATCAACCAAAATCAACTCGCGTTCACTGACGTTTCGATCCTTCTCGGTGTCTCGACAAAACTCTCGCGCCAAAGTTCGAATGAAAGCAATGTCCAAAGCAGCTTGCGATGATTCGCGACACCTCGCTCATGCTCGTCCTGAAGCTTCGCCACATATTCGGCATTAAACAGACCTCCGCGACGCAGCCTTTCGGGCGACAAGAGATCGCGCGCCAGCGGGCGCAGCTCGGCATTCAACCATTTTGCGAACGGAACGCCAAAACCTTTTTTGCCGCGCCGCCACACGAAGGGTGGAACCAGGCCCCGGGCGGCGCGCTTCAGAATGTACTTCGAGGTATAGCCGTGAAGTTTGTAGAAAGAAGGCAGCGAGGCGGCAAACTCTGCCACCCGCGGATCAAGATACGGCGCGCGCACTTCCAGGCTGACTGCCATGCTCGCGCGATCGACTTTGGTCAAAATATCCTCGGCCAGATAGAACTGCGTGTCGAGGCTTTGCATGCGCTCGGTCACGTCACTTGAATCACATTCCGCGAAAATGCGTCGCGCCTCCTGATAAACATCGCTCTCGCTCGAAAGCTTTACCTGATCGCTCAAGAGGAGCTCCTGATCATGCGGCGTAAACGACCCAAACCAGATGTGATGTCGAGCAACTTCGTCGTAATGCGAAGCCGCGATGAATCGTCGCGCCCGGTAATCAAACGAAAGATTTTTGCTCTTAACGGGCAGCAGGTTGACCATCGATTCGATCACACCGGTGCGGATAAAACGCGGAACGCGAAGGTAAGCGCGCGCCATGCGATGGCCAAAATACATCGGATAGCCGGCAAAAATCTCATCACCGCCGTCGCCTCCCAGGGCGACCGTCACGTGCTTGCGCGTAAAACGCGACAAAAGATATGTGGGCACCAGCGAAGGGTCGCTCATCGGCTCGTCCATCCAGGCGCCGATTTCGCTGACCAAATTGGCAGCCAGGCTGGCGCTGAATCTCTCTTCGTGATGATCTGTTCCGAGATATTGAGCGACCCGCCGCGCGTACTGCGATTCGTCGAACGAGCTCTCGGCGAACCCTATGGAAAATGTCTTGACGGTTTCGGACGACGCGCGCACGGCGAGCGCTGCCACCACCGAAGAGTCGATGCCTCCGGAAAGTAAAACACCGAGCGGCACGTCGGACACCAGGCGCATGCGCACTGAATCAGCGAGCAGTTCGCATAGTTGCTCTGCGGCTTCGGCAACACTGGGAACAGGCGCGCGCGTTTTGTAACTAAGTTTCCAGTAGCGCTCGGTTTTGATCTCACCGTTTTCAAGTATCAG
>WNGQ01013546.1_pt1 | contig 29527 bp, 28 predicted proteins | sample 5407661 | NCBI WGS metagenome assembly WNGQ01 (sample SAMN13153382, study PRJNA577476) | soil metagenome | isolation source: 60 cm soil or saprolite under Garry oak tree replicate 2 | place: USA:California | collected 2016-06-15 | reverse complement strand
CAAGCGCGGCGCGTGATATCCTTGTCCGACCGGAGCGCCTGTGTTAGCCACGCCGCCGACTGCGGCAATTGTGGGCAGTGAGAGGTAGAGTCGATGGCGACCACCGGCGGCAATGGCGGGCCCGCGCCGGGCCCGAGCACTCCGCAAGGCCAGGCACAGCTCAGCGTGCTTGGGCAATACATCAAGGATTTCTCATTCGAAAATCCGAATGCGCCGCGCTCCTTGGCGCCCAACCAAACGCAACCAGCGATCAACATTCAGATCAATGTGAGCGCGCAGCAGCTCGCTCAGACCGACTACGAGATTTCCCTCAAGCTCGAAGGCAAGGCCGAGAGCGCCGGAACGCTCCTGTTTGCCTTCGACCTGACATTCGCTGGCGTTTTCCGCCTCCAGAACGTACCGGCGGAGACATTGCAGCCAATTGTCATGATCGAGTGCCCGCGTCTGTTGTTCCCGTTCGCGCGCGAGATCGTCGCAACCTCGGTGCGTAACGGGGGCTTCCCACCCCTGCTGCTCGACCCGGTCGACTTCGTCGCGCTTTATCAACAGCGCGCGGCCCAGATGCAGGCGGCACAGCCAACGCCGACGTCGACCTAGCGATCTACTCGTCACCCGCTTGGCCCACCACGCGAGGCGGATTGATTCGATTTGCGATATCGGATCGGTCGCGGGTCTAAAACCCGCCCGCCCGGCGCTTCAGGCGTTCGCGCTGGGCCCGCGCAAGTCCAAATAGTCGCACCAGCTCGCGCTCTCCCCGAGCGTCGCCACGAAGGCGAGATGCGCATCGCGCTCGTCGGCGGTCAGGCGGACCGCGAGCGCATTCGGCCGCACGCGAATGGGCACCGGGCCGGCAGGCCCGCCGGTCGTGCCGCTGCCGGCTTCGACCAGGATGAGCTGGGCTTGCCGGGCTCCGATCAGCTCGAGATAGACCTCGGCCAAGAGTTCGGCGTCGAGCAGCGCGCCATGCTTGGTGCGGCGCGAATTATCGATGCCATAGCGCGTGCAGAGGTCATCAAGGCGGTTGGGCGCGCCCGGGTACTTGCGGCGCGCCAATAACAGCGTGTCGACGAGCCGCTCGCGCGGCACCAACGTTTTTCCCGCGCGCTCGAGCTCGGCATTGAGGAAGGCGAGATCGAACAGGGCATTATGCGCAACAAGCGGCGCGTCGCCGATGAACGCGGCCAGGTCTTCGGCGATCTCGGCGAAGAACGGCTTGTCTTTGAGGAACTCGCTCGACAGGCCGTGGATGGCGACGGCCTCGGGCGGGACGTCGCGCTCTGGATTGACGTAGCGATGAAAGCTCTGTCCGCTCCGAATGCGATTGACGAGCTCGATGCAGCCGATCTCCACCAGTCGATGTCCCTGGAAGGGATCAAGCCCCGTCGTTTCGGTATCGAGCACGATTTCGCGCACGTTTATATTCCCGCATCCGCTCGCGCGGTCATGGGCGGACAGCGGCGAATCACCGCCGCCGCTTCGGCATTGTAGCTACCGCGTCGAGGATCGCACGTACCTCGGCGCGCGCCGCCTCGAAGCCGCGCGACGTATCCACGACAAAATCCGCGCGGCGGCGCTTTTCGTCGTCGGGCATCTGCTTGGCCAGGATCGCTTCGAGCTTTTCCACGGTCATGCCGGGGCGTTCGAGCACGCGCGAGCGTTGCACTTCAGGCGGCGCCGATACCACCACCACCGCGTCGACCCGGCTTTCTCCGCCGGTCTCGAACAGGAGCGGAATGTCGAGCACCGCCACCTTCTCGCCGCGCGCCTCGGCCTCGGCGAGAAGACGCCGCTCGGCCTCTTGCACGAGGGGATGAACGATCGCCTCGAGTCGTTTCAGCGCCGCGCCGTCACCCAGAACGCGCGCAGCCAGCTTATCGCGATCGACCTTGCCGCCCGCAGTCGTGCCGGGAAACGCCGTTTCGATCGCCGCCGCGGCCTCCCCCTCGTAGAGGCGATGCACCACCGCGTCGGCGTCGTGCACCGCCACGCCTTGCTCGGCGAAAAAGCGCGCCGTCGTCGACTTTCCCATTCCCAGCGAGCCGGTCAGACCGAGAATGAACATGCGTCCTGAATGACCCCAGAGTGCGCGGCAATTCACGCCGCCAGCCATCCCGCCTGCCGCATATATCGCAGCAGCGCCACCAACGGCAGCCCGAGAATCACAAAATGATCGCCCTCGATTCGCTCGAACAGCTGGATACCGATCCGCTCCAGCTGGTAGCCGCCGACGCTCGCCGTGACTGCCGCCCCGATGGCATCGAGATAGGCTTCGAGGAAACTGTCCGAAAAGGCGCGCATGGTGAGCCGCGCGACCTCGCGGTGCTCGAACAGGATCGCGCTCTCCCGCACCAGCGCAATCGCGGTATGAAGTTCATGGGTTCGCCCGCGCAGCGCTTCGAGCTGCTCGCGCGCACCGGCGCGGTCACCGGGCTTGGAGAACCGCCGCTCGCCGAGCGCCAATGTCTGGTCGGCGCCCAGCACCAGCCGACCAGGAAGGCGAGCGGCGATCGTGCGCGCCTTTTCGCGCGCCAGCAACGCCGCGAGTTCGCCCGCATCGCGCGTCGGACTCCGCTGCTCGATGGTCCGCTCGTCGATATCGGCCGGCCGGACCTCGAGCGGAACTCCGGCGTCGCGCAGGAGGGCGTGGCGGATCGCGCTCTTGGACGCGAGCACGAGCGGTTCGCCGGCGAGCCAAAGCGGCATCGCTCACGCGACCGGCTGGCGGCGGCGCTCGGCGAGAAAGCTCATGACCGCGGCGGCGGTCTCTTCGATCGAACGCCGCGTGACGTCGATGCTTGGCCAATTGTGCTTCGCGCACAGCTTGCGCGAGAACGCCACCTCCTCGGCGACCGCCTTGCGGTCGATATATTGGTCCCCGTCGTGGTGCGCCCTGAGCCCGAGCAGGCGATTCTGCCGAATCTGCACGATCCGCTCCGGGCTGGCATAGAGCCCGACCACGAGCGGTCGCGACAGTTCCTCAACATGCCTTGAGACTTCAACCCCTGGCACAACCGGGACATTGCCGGTCTTTACCCCGCGGTTCGCCAGATAGATCGAGGTGGGCGTCTTCGACGTGCGCGATACGCCGACAAGCACCACATCGGCCTCCTCCAAATCCTCGAGATGCTGGCCGTCGTCGTGCAGCATCGTGTAGTTGAGCGCATCGATGCGCTTGAAATAGTCCGCGTTGAGCGTGTGCTGCGCACCGACGCGATGCGAGGTCTCGGTGCCGAGATAGGATTGCAGGAGCTGCAGGACCGGCCCGAGGATCGACAGGCAGGGCAGGCTCAGCTCACGGCAGTGATTTTCCAGCCGTTGCAGAAGCTCGTCGTCGAGCAGCGTGTAGAGAACGATACCCGGCGACTCCTCGATCTCCGTCAGTACACGATCGAGCTGCTTCTGGGTCCGTACCAGGGGATAAACGTGCTCCACCGCCGAAACCTTGGTGTATTGCGCAGTTGCCGCCCGTGCGACGGTGGTCAATGTTTCACCGGTCGCGTCGGACACGAGGTGAAGGTGGAAATAGCTACTAGCACGCTGTGCCATGATGACAACGGGACGAATTGTGAACTTCTGGGGAGAAGGCCACGAGCGTAGGCCAAGTGCAAGCCCGCAATCGGCCGACCGCCTCAGGCCGTCCCTATCGTTGCTTTGGGGACAGTCTTCCGGGCACTTGGCTGGTATGCGGGGTAAATGTGAGTGAGGCGTGGACTTCACCGCCACCGAAACAACCTGGAGCAGCGATCAATCGCACTTTGTGACCGCTTCATGTGAAGCGCATTGGCTCCCCACAGGCAGGGAATAACTTGTGATGACGTGGATAGCATGTGGACACCAATGTATGAGTCAAATCAACGGTACAACAATCACAACAAGAGTCTTTAAGATTTAGGTTTAGAGGAAAGGCAAAGCTGGATTACGCGGTGAATAAACCTCTTCTCGATGTCCTCGATCACCAGCGGCGTAGTCCGCCGCCCATATGGTTGATGCGGCAGGCGGGCCGTTATCTGCCGGAATACCGGGCGGTGCGGGAGAAGATCGGAGACTTTCTCAAGCTCTGTTTTACTCCGGAACTGGCGGCTGAGGTGACGCTTCAACCCGTGCGCCGGTTTGGTTTCGATGCAGCAATCCTGTTCTCGGACATTCTGGTCGTTCCATACGCACTTGGCCAGCCGGTGCAGTTTGCTCTAGGCGAGGGTCCGCAGCTCGATGCAATCGCCGATCGCCGAGGGTTGGCGCGGCTCAAGGCGGAAGTCGACCATGGCGTACTTGCGCCGATTTACGAGACGATCAAGCGAGTGAAAGAAGATCTTCCGCGGGATGTTGCGTTGCTTGGCTTCTGTGGCGCACCGTGGACGGTTGCAAGCTATATGGTTGCCGGCGGCGGCACATCGGAGCAGGAGCCCGCACGGCGCTTTGCTTATGGGGATCCGGACCTGCGCTATGTGAAAGAGGTTCCGGTCGATGCCGTCGGTCTCGATTGGACGGTCGATCTCGCTTTTGCGCGTGACCAGATCCAGTGTCGCGTGCCGGTGCAGGGAAACCTCGACCCGTTGGTGCTGCTCGCCGGCGGCGGCGCGCTCGACCGCGCGGTCGATAACATACTGGAGGCGTTTTCCGAGCGGCCCTTCATCTTCAATCTCGGACACGGCATCTTGCCGCAGACGCCGATCGCACATGTGGAGCAGATGCTTGCGCGCGTGCGCGGGACATAGGATCACCCGAGATGACGATCGGAGCGACGCATGTACTGTGGTTGAAGGCATTCCACGTCATCGCGATCATCGCCTGGATGGCGGGAATGCTCTACCTGCCGCGGCTCTTCGTCTATCACTGCGAGGCCGAGCCCGGCTCCAAGCAGTCGGAAACCTTCAAGGTGATGGAGCGGCGGCTGCTCAACGCGATCATGACGCCGGCCATGGTGGTGAGCTGGGCGCTTGGTCTATGGCTGGCGTGGACGGGGGGCTCCTACGCCGCAGGCTGGCTACAGGCCAAGGTGGTCTTGGTCGTCGGGCTCTCTGCCCTGCACGGCTTTTTTGCGCGCTGGGTGCGCGACTTTGCCGCCGACCGCAATCGCCACTCTCAAAAGTTCTATAGGATTATCAATGAGATACCGACAATTATCATGCTCGGGATCGTGATCCTCGTGGTCGTCAAGCCGTTCTGACCGCGCCGCTGCCGCGGCCGCCAAACCGCGTTCCAGGTTGCGGCGATGCTTGCCGCTGTCCACACGCCGTCGGCGCCACTTGCGCATGGAACCGTCTTTACCTATCTTCGGTTCATCTCCCCGAACGCAGGCAAATACATTTAGTACCGGCCCAAGTGCGGGAGCCGGCCGTTGTATCGGGCCTCAAACGCCTCGCTCAAGACCTGCGATTCCCCTTCCGTATCGATCGGCAGCTTTTTCAGTCACCGATCCCCTCCATAGGACTCCCCCGTATGCGGGAAATGAAACTCCAAGACCTCAAGGCCAAAACACCGGCCGAGCTTGTCTCGTTCGCCGAGGAGCTCGAGGTCGAAAACGCCAGCACCATGCGCAAGCAAGAGCTGATGTTCGGCATTCTCAAACAGCTCTCTATGCGTGAGACCGACATCATCGGCGAAGGCGTGGTCGAGGTGCTCTCCGACGGCTTCGGCTTCCTGCGCTCGCCGGAAGCGAATTACCTGCCCGGTCCGGACGACATCTACGTCTCGCCCTCGCAGATCCGCCGCTTCGGGCTGCGCACCGGCGACACCATCGATGGTCACATCCGTTCGCCCAAGGAAGGCGAACGCTATTTCGCGCTGCTCAAGGTCAATACCATCAATTTTGAGGACCCGGAGAAGGCGCGCCACAAAGTCAACTTCGACAATCTCACCCCGCTCTATCCCGAGGAGCGGTTGCGGATGGAACACGAGGATCCGACCAAGAAGGATCTCTCCCCGCGCGTCATCGATATCGTCGCACCGATCGGCAAGGGTCAACGCGCGCTCATCGTGTCACCGCCACGCACGGGCAAGACGGTGCTGTTGCAGAACATTGCGCATGCCATCACCGCCAATCATCCGGAATGCTATCTCATCGTGCTGCTCATCGACGAACGGCCCGAGGAGGTGACCGACATGCAGCGCTCGGTGAAGGGCGAGGTCGTGTCCTCGACCTTCGACGAACCGGCATCGCGTCACGTCCAGGTGGCCGAGATGGTGATCGAGAAGGCCAAGCGTTTGGTCGAGCACAGCCGCGACGTGGTCATCCTGCTGGATTCGATCACGCGCTTGGGACGCGCCTACAACACCGTGGTGCCATCGTCGGGCAAGGTGCTCACCGGCGGCGTCGATGCCAACGCGCTGCAGCGGCCGAAGCGCTTCTTCGGTGCCGCGCGCAACATCGAGGAAGGCGGTTCGCTCACCATCATCGCCACCGCGCTGATCGACACCGGCAGCCGCATGGACGAGGTGATCTTCGAAGAGTTCAAGGGCACCGGTAATTCCGAAATCATTCTCGATCGCAAGGTGGCGGACAAACGCACCTTCCCGGCGATGGACATCACGCGCTCCGGCACGCGCAAGGAAGAGCTGCTGGTGCCGCCCGATCAGCTCAAGAAGATGTACATCCTGCGCCGCATCTTGAATCCGATGGGCACGATGGATGCGATCGACTTCCTGCTCGACAAGCTGCGCAACACCAAGAACAATGCCGACTTCTTCGAGTCGATGAACGCGTGATCAGTGGCGTGTCGCGGTGACAGCTGCGGCAATGGCGTCGGGCTCAGTTACTGGTAGCGAGCAGGTTTCGCCGACGCAGATGAAGGCTGCGCTCTGCGCCGTCGCCTTGATTTTCTCTTGGGCGGGATGCGAGGCCGGCAACGCCGGGGAAGCGCGCAGCACGATGCGGTCGAGGAAGGGGAGCTTGCGGGCGGCGGCGAGGAGATCGTTCGCGCGCGCTCCCTCCCCTGCCACGACGATCTCGGCCGCGCGCAAGCGCAGATCAAGGGCGTTGAGCAATGCGAGATGCGCAAAGAGATTTTCGCCCGCGCTGGCAGCAATCCCCTCGAACAGCCGATCGGCCTTGTCGCGCCAAGCGTGCTGACCGGTAAAGATCGCGAGGCGGATCAGGTTCTGCGCCGCCACGGCATTGGGGTTCGGCGTCGCATCATCGGTGGTGGCGTTGGGCCGCACCACCAGGCCAGCGGCGTCGTCGGCGGTGAGGAAATAGCCGCCGTTGTCGGGATTGGCGTAGTGGCGATCGAGCGTCCCCTGCCAGGCAAGTGCCCGCTCGAGATGGGCATGCTCGCCGGTCGCCTCGTGCAGCGCCAGCGCCGCCCGGATCATGGCAGCATGATCGGAGGCGAGGCCGGGAACGAGAAGCTTGCCCGCGCGCCAGGAATGGCCGAGCCGGTCGCCATGGGCCATCTTGGCGTCGACGAACAGGAACGCGCGCGCGGCCATTTCGAGCCAGCGCGGTTCCTCGAACGCGAGGCCGGCATTGACGAGCGCGGCAATCATCAGGCCGTTCCAGTCCGCCAGCACCTTGTCGTCGAGGCCGGGGCGCGCCCGTCTGCCGCGCGCGGTCAGCAACGTCTCGCGCATCGCCGCGAGCTTTTTCTCGTCCTCCATGCTGCGCGGTAAGTGCTTGAGATGATTAAGAATATTGTGACCTTCAAAGTTGCCCCCGGCGGTCACGTCGTAGTGCGCAGCAAAGTGGGCGGCATCGTCATTGCCCAGGACCGTCGTGATCTCGGGCAGCGACCAGACATAGAATTTGCCCTCCTCGCCTTCGGAGTCGGCGTCGAGCGAGGCGCAGAACGCCCCTTCCCCCGTCGTCATTTCGCGCGCCAGCCAAGCGACCGTCTCCCGCGCGCGGCGGCGGAATAGCTCATTGGCCGAGCGCTGGTATGCGAGCGCAAGCAGTTCGAGCAGGAGCGCGTTGTCGTAAAGCATCTTCTCGAAATGCGGCACCAGCCAGCGCTCGTCGACCGAATAGCGCGAGAAGCCGCCGCCGAGGTGATCGTAGATGCCGCCGTCGCAAATGCGGGTCAGCGTGAGTTCGACCGCACCGAAATAGCGCCTGTCGTTCAGGCGCCCCCCGGCGCGCCACAGAAACTCGAGCATCATCGGCTGCGGGAATTTCGGTGCCCCGCGCATGCCACCGTTGACCGGATCGATCATGCCGGCAATCTGACTGGCCGCGCGGTCGAGTTCGGGCGCGGCGATCACGACCCGCCCTTTGGGCCGCGCGCTTTCCGCAAGACGCGCCATCAGCGCGCTGCGGTTTTGCTCCACGCTTTGCGGGTCCTGGCGGAAAACGCGCTCAACCTCGCGCAACAGGTCGACGAAGGCGGGCTTTCCATAGCGCGAGGTCTTGGGAAAATAGGTGCCGCCCCAGAACGGCTCGCCGTTGGGGGTGAGAAACATCGTGAGCGGCCAACCGCCATGCTCGCCGAGGTGATGCAGCGCCGACATGTAGATCTGATCGATGTCGGGGCGTTCCTCGCGATCCACTTTGATGTTGACGAAGAGATCGTTCATCACCTGCGCGGTTGCCGCGTCCTCGAAGCTCTCGTGCGCCATGACGTGACACCAATGGCAGGCGGCGTAGCCGACCGAAAGCAAGATCGGCTTGTTGGCGCGCTTTGCCTCGGCGAGCGCCTCGGTTCCCCATGGCCACCAGTCGACGGGGTTGTGCTTGTGCTGGAGCAGATAGGGGCTGGTCTCGCGGGCGAGACGGTTTTCGTGAGACGTAACGGCGGTATCGGTCGACATTCGATCACAATGCCGGACAGCGTCGTTGGTTCAGTGCGTGAACCCAACAATCATCGGTGGATGGTCGGCTGCGGCTCCATGTAACCTAGTTCGGCGCTCCCGCGCTCGCAACCTACGGACGATCCGAATACGAAGAATGGCCAGCGACCGCGACACCATCTTCGCCCTCTCCTCCGGCCGGCCGCCGGCGGCGATCGCGGTCGTTCGCATTTCGGGTCCACGCGCACGCGTCGCGCTCGAGCAGCTGATCGGCCGCGTGCCACAGCTGCGGCGCGCGTCGCTCGCGCGCGTGCGCGATCCGGCGACCGGTGACGTCATCGACGAAGGGCTGGCGTTGTGGTTTCCCGGGCCGAACAGCGAGACCGGTGAAGACATGGCCGAGTTGCAAGTGCATGGCGGCCGCGCGGTGATCGCGGCGGTTCTTGCCGCGCTGGCAAAGCTCGCAGGCTTGCGCCATGCCGAAGCAGGGGAGTTCACGCGCCGCGCATTCGAGAACGGTCGCATGGATTTGACCGAGGTCGAAGGGCTCGCCGACCTGGTCGCAGCCGAGACCGAGGCGCAGCGCCGACAGGCGTACCAGCAGCTCAGGGGGCTCCTCGGCGAGCGCGCCGAGACATGGCGGCAGCGGCTGATCGAGGCGCTGGCTCTGGTCGAGGCCGGCATCGATTTTTCCGACGAAGACGATGTCCCGGAGGACATGATGGTGCACGCGCTCGAGCTCATTCGGCCGTTGACCGAGGAAATCAGCAAGGCCGACGCAGGGCAGGGCGAGCGTCTACGCGAAGGCCTGCGCGTTGCCATCGCGGGCCCACCGAATGCTGGCAAGTCGACGCTGTTCAACCGGCTGGCGCGCCGCGAGGCTGCGATCGTGTCGCCGTTTCCCGGCACGACGCGCGACGTCCTCGAATTACATCTCGATCTCGGCGGCTATCCCGTGACGGTGCTCGATACCGCCGGCATGCGCGAAACTAGCGATCCAGTCGAACGCGAAGGCGTGCGGCGTGCGAGCGAGCAAGCCGCCAGCGCGAACCTGGTGCTGTGGGTCGTCGATGCCACTGCGATCGAGTCGCAGGCACTGCAATGCCCCTTGATCCAAGCTCCGCCCGAATCCACCGCTTGGCTGGTGGTTAACAAAATGGATCTGGTGGCGGAGGAGGAAAAGCGAAGAATTGAATCTCGGTTCAATAAGGAGGAAGTTGTTAACCTTGTGTCCAGCACGACGGGTGCCGGTGTCGATGAATTGGTTAACGCGCTCGCACGCTTTGCCGGGTGCTTCTTCACTCCCGAGCCCGCGTTGGTGACGCGCGCGCGTCAGCGGGCACATCTTAGAGAAACCGTGCTCGCGTTGCAGGGCGCGCAGCGCGCCGCGCAAGACGGCAGAGAGGAAATCATGGCGGAGCAGCTTCGCCTGGCGACCAGGGCATTGGGCAAGCTTCTCGGGCGGGTGGACGTGGAGGACGTTCTCGACGTGATCTTCCGAGATTTTTGCATTGGCAAGTAGGAGCGCGAGAGGCGCGCATCGACGACTGGGCCGATGGCCGAGAGACTCCGTTCGCGTTCGACGGTTGCGCATGTTTCACGTGAAACACGCCCGGCACCGGCAACGTCGTTTGGGAAATGGACGCTGCACCCCCAGTCGGGTAGAAGCTCGGCGCTCGGAGATTTGGAACGATGAACCCGCAGTACGATGTCATTGTCGTGGGCGGCGGCCATGCCGGTTGCGAGGCGGCCGCGGCCGCCGCGCGCATGGGCGCGGAGGTCGCACTCGTCACCCATCGCTTCGCGACCATCGGCGCGATGTCGTGCAATCCCGCAATCGGAGGCCTGGGCAAAGGCCATCTCGTGCGCGAGATCGACGCGCTCGACGGCCTGATGGGGCGCGTGGCCGATCTCGGGGGTATCCAATTTCGCGTGCTCAATCGTCGTAAGGGGCCTGCCGTGCGCGGGCCGCGCGCGCAAGCAGACCGCGCGCTCTATGCCGGGGCCATGCAGCAAGCGATCCGCGCCACCGCCAATCTCGCGGTGATCGAAGCCGAGGCGGACGACCTCCTGATCCGCGGCGAGCGAATCGCCGGGCTCAAGCTCGCGGACGGGCGCGAGTTCGCGGCAGGGGCCGTCGTGCTCACCACGGGAACCTTCCTGCGCGGGCTCATCCATATTGGCGAGCGGCAGACGCCGGCGGGACGCGTGGGCGAGGCGCCGGCGCTCGGCCTGTCGCTCACCTTGCAGCGGCTCGGATTCGCGCTAGGGCGGCTCAAGACCGGAACGCCGCCGCGGCTCGACGGCCGCACCATCGACTGGGCGGCGGTAGAGATGCAGTCGGGCGACGAGCCGCCCGAGCCGTTCTCGATGCTGACGGAGCGCATCGATAACCCCCAGGTCCAGTGCGGCATGACCCGCACGAACGTGGCGACCCATCGCATCATCCGCGACAACGTTCACCGCTCGCCGATGTATTCCGGCCAGATCTCGAGCAAAGGGCCGCGCTATTGCCCCTCGATTGAGGACAAGATCGTGCGCTTCGGCGAGCGCGACGGACATCAGATTTTTCTCGAACCGGAGGGGCTCGACGACCCGACCGTGTATCCGAACGGCATCTCCACGTCGCTGCCGGAAGAGGTTCAATTCGCGCTGATTGCCACCATCCCGGGGCTCGAGAACGCGCGCGTCATCCGGCCCGGCTATGCCATCGAGTACGACCACGTGGATCCGCGCGAACTCAATCCCACCCTGGAGACAAGGCGCTTGCCCGGGCTGTTCCTGGCGGGGCAGATCAACGGCACGACCGGTTACGAGGAGGCGGCGGCGCAAGGCTTGGTCGCGGGCCTCAATGCGGCGTCCCGAGCGGGTGGGGGAGGCGACATCACATTCGACCGCGCTGAGGGCTATCTCGCTGTTATGATTGATGATTTAGTGACGCGCGGGGTCACCGAGCCGTATCGCATGTTCACCTCGCGGGCCGAATACCGGCTCACGCTGCGGGCCGACAATGCCGACCAGCGCCTGACCGCCAGGGGCATTGCCCTCGGCTGCGTGGGCGCCACCCGCCGTTCCCGGCATGCGTCGAAAATGGCGGCGCTCGAGGCCTCGGTGTCCCTCACCCCCAACGAGGCGGATCGCCACGGCCTTGCCCTCAACAAAGATGGCCAGCGGCGCAGTGCGTTCGAGCTGCTGTCGCACCCAAACATCGGGATCGCAGACCTCGCCAAGATCTGGCCTCGGTTCGCCGATTTGCCCCCGAAGATCGCGGAGCAGGTCGAAATCGACGCGAAATACGATGTCTATCTCTCACGCCAGGCCGCCGACATCGCGGCCTATCGCCGCGATGAGAGCCTGGAACTGCCGGACGGGCTCGACTATTCGCAGCTCTCCGGGCTCTCCAATGAAGTCCGCCAAAAGCTTAACGCCATGCGTCCTCGCACCATCGGCCAGGCTGCCCGCATGGATGGAATCACGCCGGCAGCGCTCACGCTTCTCGTCGCGCATCTCAAGCGCAATGGACGCGTTGCAAAAGCGGCAGCCGCTGGACGCTGATGCCGAGGGCCCGCCGGCCTTATCGCGATCGGGAAGAGAAGACCCCGCGGCGCGCGCGGACTGGCCATGAGCCCGGGCTTGTTGAGCCTGCCGACCGCGAGCGTGCGCTGGCGCTGACGCATGTTTCACGTGAAACCTTGGAGCGCCTCGATCGATTCGTTGCGCTTCTACTGGCTTGGCAGCGGACCACCAGTCTCATCGCGCCATCCACTGTTTCGCATCTGTGGACGCGGCATATCGCCGATTCCCTCCAGCTTCTCGACCTTGCGCCCGAGGCGCGCGTTTGGGTCGACCTCGGCACGGGCGGCGGATTTCCCGGCCTGGCGATCGCCTGCGCGCTTGCGGGTCGGCCCGGCGCTCATGTCCATCTCGTTGAAAGCAATACAAAAAAGGCCGCATTCCTGCGCGAGGCTCAGCGCCTCACCGAAGCGCCGGCAAGCGTGCATGCCGCGCGAATCGAGGATTTCGCAGCGGGCTTCGAGGGCCAGGCTGACGTCGTCACCGCGCGCGCCGTCGCCCCCCTCAAGTCCTTGCTCGATCAGTGTTTTCCGCTTCTGGGGAAAAGCGGCGCGATGGGCTTGTTCCCAAAGGGGCAAAATGCAGAGCTTGAACTCAGGCAGGCGCGCGAGTCGCGCACGGCAAAGGCCTGGACCATGAACGCCACGCTCGCGCCCAGCCGCACCGATCCCGCCGGCCGCATTATCGTAATCCGGGATGTGGAGCGCACCAGGACAACGTAAGATTCCACCCGATTCGCGGACCGAGGCCACTCCCGATGCTGGACGCAGTATCATGACCGACTACGCGGACGTGCCGGTGCCATCGGCCGAAGCGTCGCCGCAGGTCATCACGCTCGCGAGCCGCATCCCCAACCCTGCGCCGCCGCGCGTGATCGCGATCGCCAACCAGAAAGGTGGCGTCGGCAAGACCACGACCGCTATCAATCTGGGCACGGCGCTCGCCGCCATCGGCGAGCACGTGCTGATCATCGATCTCGATCCGCAGGGCAATGCCTCGACCGGGCTCGGCATCGACCGCCGCAGTCGTCGCCGCTCGACCTACGATGTGTTGATGGGCGAGGCCACCTTATCCGATGCGGTGCTGGCGACCGCCGTTCCACGCCTGTCCATCGCGCCGTCGACGCTCGATCTCTCTGGCCTCGAGCTCGAAGTCAGTCAGGAGCGCGACCGTGCGTTTCGATTGCGGACCGCGCTCGCGCCGCTGCGCGCCGCAACGCCGCGCGTGAGCGACTTCAGTTATGTCCTCATCGATTGTCCGCCGTCGCTCAACCTGCTCACGGTCAACGCCTTGGCTGCCGCCGACGCGATTCTGGTGCCGCTGCAGTGCGAGTTCTTTGCGCTCGAAGGATTGTCGCAGCTGCTGCAGACGGTGGCGACGGTGAAATCCACGCTCAATCCCGAACTCATGATCCACGGCATCGTGCTCACGATGCACGACGCGCGCAACAATCTCTCCAACCAAGTCGTCGCCGACGTGCGCGCGAACAGCAAACAGAAAGTCTACGACACCATCATCCCGCGCAATGTGCGGGTGTCGGAGGCGCCATCCTACGGCAAGCCGGTGCTGGTCTACGATCTCAAATGCGTCGGCAGCGAAGCCTATCTGCGGCTCGCGACCGAGATCATTCAACGCGAGAAGGAATTGATAGCGAACGCACCGCGCGCGGACGCTGCGATCGAATCGGATCAGATCGAATCGGATCAGCAGCACGGCGCAGCGTGACGTAGGAAGGTCGGGAGACATGGCAATGGCAGATGACGGCCGATCGCGACTGGGACGCGGTCTTGCCGCGCTCATGGGCGACGTCAGCGCCGAAGCGACGACGACGCCCGAACGTGCGCGCACTCAACGCCGCGTCCCGATCGAATATCTCAGGCCCAATCCGCGCAATCCTCGCCGCAACTTTTCCGACGCCGAGCTTGATGAGCTGGCCGCGTCGATCAGGGAACGCGGCATCATCCAACCGGTGGTGGTGCGTTCGGTGCGCGGCGCCAAGGACGCCTACGAGATCATCGCCGGCGAGCGGCGCTGGCGAGCGGCGCAGCGCGCGGCCCTGCACGAGATTCCCATCGTGCTGTTCGAAGCGAGCGACAGCGAAGCGCTGGAGCTTGCCATCATCGAAAACGTGCAGCGTACCGATCTCAATCCGCTGGAAGAGGCCGGCGGCTATCAGGCGCTGGCGAGCGAGTACGACCACAGCCACGAGGACATCGCCAAGATCGTCGGCAAGAGCCGCAGTCACGTCACCAACACGCTGCGCCTCTTGAAGCTGCCGGAGCCGGTCAAGGCTTACATCCATGCCGGCAAGATCTCGGCCGGCGCTGCGCGCATGCTCATCGGCGCGGCCGATCCGGAAGAGATGGCGCGCGAGATCGTCGATCGCGGACTCAACGTTCGTCAGGTCGAGGCGCTGGCGAAGGATCGCGCGCCGGGATCGGGCAAGGCGGCAAAGAAGCGGGCGGTGAAAAACGCCGATACGATTGCACTCGAGCGGCGGGTATCGAACACGCTTGGCCTCGCCGTCACGGTCGACCACCGCAGCAAAGGCGGCGTGCTGCACATTCATTATCGCAACCTCGATCAGCTCGAAGAGGTGCTACGGCGGTTGGAAAAGAATTGATCCAGCCAAACGGCTTCGCGTGAACAGTTGTCGTTTGCGGCAATCGCGTGAGCCGGTTGGCCGCATCATTCCTTCCGCCGCGCGTTGACGGCGAGCGTCAGCAGCGCGCGCTGCGCGATCAGCTCGGCCATCGCGGACTGCCGGCGCGCTTCGAGCGCGGCCTCGGCGAGCTCCGCCATCGCGCGTTCGAGGCGCGCCGACGTCCACGTCTTGAGCGCGGCTTCGATCACTCCCTTGCGGCTGAAATGAACGAACGGCTGGATGCCTTGCGCCGCGTCGCTGACCGAGCCGCCCGCCTCGACGGCAAGCCGCGCCTTGTGCAACTGCGCGACCTGCCGCAGCGCAGCCGAGACGATCGCGCCCGGCGCCGTGCCGGCGGTGCGCGCCTTGCCAAATTGGACTTCGAGCTCGCCGGTGCGCCCGGCGAAGGCGGCATCGATCAAGCCGTCGAGCGCGAGCGTCGAGGCGTCGGCGACCGCCGCCATGACATCTTCGAGCTCCACGCGCGCCTTTCCGCGCTCGCAGATGACCCGCAGCGGCGCGTTGCGTTTGAGATCGCCGGCCTCGATCACGACTCGGCAGTCCGGCGCGGGCGCCGCAACGAGCGCCTCGACCGCGGGAGCAAAGTTGCGTGCACCGGCTTTCACCCAGACCGCGCGGCGGCCCCCAAACAGCGGAATGGTGTTGGCCTCCTCGACGAGGCGGGTGGGTTCGCCGGCGAGATCGTCGCCGTCGAGCCGGGCGAGTTGAAAGGGATCCTTCGGGTCGTCAACCGACATGCGCACGAGCGCTTCTGCGCGCTCGCGCGCCAGGCCGGCGTCGGGGCCGAAGACGAGCACGATCGGCCGATGCGGACGTGCGAGAAACTTGTCGATCTCGAAGCCTTTCAGCGCGACCATGAGATCTCCGTCACCACAAGGTCGTCACCGAAAAGTCGTCATGCCCGCGCCGGCGGGCATCGAGCATCCGTCGGCGGCGCCATGGAGCAGAGCGCGGACCAAATCGGTTGCGGTGGTTGCTGGCGGACGATGACGATGAGAGGTGTCTCACGTGCCGGCAATGAAATAGGACGCAAGCCGCGACCTGATATTGTCGGCGACGACTTTCGCCGCGCGCAGCTCTGCGTCACGCAATCCGCGCACGCGCGCGTACCGTTGCTCCTGGCCGGGGATGTCATAAGAGACGCGAGCAAAGGTAGTGCCGGTCACCACGATTTTGCCGGTTGCGATTTCGGTCAAGGTATAGGTCGCATTGATGCCGAAGTTCTCGACATCCGGCCGCGAGGTATTGACATCGACGATGATCGATGCCCGCGAGGAGGCCATCGCGATCTTCAGCCGATGGGTGGGTGGGGCCGCGTAGCCGCCGCCGGTGAAGTCGTAAAGCAGTGCGTTGCGAATCTCGACCGCGATCCGCGCCTCGTCGGTTCCCTTCGGGGCCGTGATCTGGACGACATCGACGGCGCTGAGCTGGTCGCGCAAGACCGGCCCGCCGGTCGGGGACTGCTCGCCATAGAGCGGCTGGAAGCAGCCGCCGGCGAGCGCGGCGATTGCCAACGCGGCGGCGGCCCGCATTATTCTTCCGTGCGCCACGATTCGTCCATGCGCCAAGACGGTCGGCGCAGGCGCGGCTCCCCGGTGCCCCGCGTCCCCACGGGCGGAGAACCCGGACCGATCCGTGCGTTTGTCATGCCACCACATTCACGATCCTTTGCGGCACCACGATCACTTTCTTCGGCGGCCTGCCATCAAGCGCCCGTTTTACCGCATCGAGGGCCAAAACGGCAGTCTCGATCTCGGCATTGGCAGCATTTCGGGCGACTGTGACATCTCCGCGCTTCTTACCATTGATTTGGACCGGAAGTGTGATCGTGTTCTCGACCAAAAGGTCCGCTTCAAGGCGGGGCCAAGGCTCTGATGCGACAAGCGTTTTATGGCCGAGCGCGGCCCAGCACTCCTCGGCCAGGTGCGGCATCATGGGGTGGAACAGCCGCACCAGGAAGTCGGCCGCTTCCCGTACCGCCCACCGATAGTCGGCCATTGGCTCAGTCTCGAGGCTGGCGAGCGAGGCCTGGAAGGCGTTGGCAAACTCATAAATGTGGGCGGGCGCGGCAGGTCGGCGGGTGCCGCCGCCTGCGCGGCTTCGCGCACGAGGCGCCAGAGTCGCTGCACGAAGCGCCAGGCGCCCTGCACGCCCTCCTCGGTCCAGATCACGTCGCGCTCCGGGGGCGAATCGGAGAGCATGAACCAGCGCGCGGTGTCGGCGCCGTAGCTGGCGATGATGTCGTCGGGGTCGACGGTGTTGCGCCTCGACTTTGACATCTTCTCGATTGGGCCGATCGCGACCGGTTCGCCGGTTGCGAGCAGCGTGGCGCGCCGCTCTTCGCCGGTGCCTTCGACCTTCACCTCGGCGGGCATGACCCATTCGCCGTTCGTCGCCTGATAGGTCTCGTGCACGACCATGCCCTGGGTGAACAGGCCCGCGAACGGCTCGTCGAGATCGATGTGCTTGGTCGCGCGCATCGCGCGGGTGAAGAAGCGACTGTAGAGCAGGTGCAGGATCGCATGCTCGATGCCGCCGATGTACTGATCGACCGGCATCATCCGGTCGGCGACCGCAAGGTTGGTGGGTTTCGTCGTCCAGGGATCGGTGAAGCGGATGAAGTACCAGGACGAGTCGACGAAGGTGTCCATGGTATCGGTCTCGCGCCGCGCCGGTCCGCCGCATGTCGGGCATGCGACGTTCTTCCAGGTGGGATGGCGCTCGAGCGGATTACCTGGACGGTCGAAGTCGACGTCGTCCGGCAGCGTCACCGGCAGGTCGCCGTCCGGCACCGGCACGATGCCGCAGCGCTCGCAGTGAATGACCGGGATCGGGCAGCCCCAGTAGCGCTGGCGCGAAATGCCCCAGTCGCGCAGGCGAAAATTGACCTGGCGCGTGCCGACCGGACGATTGCCACGCGATTCGTGCTCGAGCCGGCGCGCCACCTCCTCCTTCGCCTCCTCGACGGTGATGCCATCGATGAAGCGCGAATTGATCATGCGCCCGGCGCCGTCATAGGCGGTGTCGGTGATGACGAAGGTGCTCGCGTCCTGCCCCGGCGGGCACACCACCGGTGTGGCGCCGAGGCCGTATTTGTTGGCGAAGTCGAGATCTCGCTGGTCGTGCGCCGGGCAGCCGAAGATCGCGCCGGTGCCGTAGTCCATCACGACGAAATTGGCGACGTAGACCGGAAGCCTCCAGGTCGGATCGAAGGGATGGAGCGCCTTCATCCCGGTGTCGAAACCCATTTTCTCGGCGGTGTCGATCAACTCCTGCGCGGTGCCGTGGCGTCTGCATTCGGCGATGAATGCGGCAAGCGCGGGGTTCTTGGCCGCGGCGGCCGCCGCCAGCGGATGATCGGGCGAGAGCGCCATGAACTTGGCGCCGAACAACGTGTCGTGGCGGGTGGTGAAGACCTCGAGCTCGTCTTCCGCGTTCGGCGTCGTTGCGGGATCGAGCGCAAAGCGGATGAGCAGCCCCTCCGAGCGGCCGATCCAATTGCGCTGCATGAGGCGCACTTTCTCGGGCCAGCGGTCGAGGTGATCGAGCGCATGCAGCAAATCCTCGGAAAATTTGGTGATGGCGAAGTACCACTGCGGCATTTCGCGCTGTTCGACAAGCGCGCCCGAACGCCAGCCGCGCCCGTCGATCACCTGTTCGTTGGCGAGCACGGTGCGGTCGACCGGATCCCAGTTCACCTTGCCGAGCTTGCGCTCCACTAGATCCGCACGCAGGAAGTCGAGGAACATCTTCTGCTGGTGCTTGTAGTAGGCGGGATCGCAGGTCGCGATCTCGCGCGCCCAGTCGAGCGAGAGCCCCATCGACTTGAGCTGCGCCTTCATGGCGGCGATGTTCTCGTAGGTCCACGCCTTGGGATGGACCTTGCGCTCCATGGCGGCGTTCTCCGCCGGCATGCCGAAGGCGTCCCAGCCCATGGGATGGAGCACGTTGAGACCCATGGCGCGTTTGAAGCGCGCGACCACGTCGCCCATGGTGTAGTTGCGCACGTGCCCCATATGGATGCGCCCCGACGGATAGGGGAACATCTCCAGCACGTAGTATTTCTGGCGCGGGTCGTCGTTGCGGGTGGCGAAGATGCCTCGCTCGTCCCAGACCTTTTGCCAGCGGGCCTCGGCCTCGCGGGCATTGTAGCGTTCGCTCGTCATCGGGTCCGCTGCCGCAATTCCTCGTGTCTTGGGGCGCCAAGACTTGGGGCGCCAAGACTAAGACGCAAAAATACGCGTTGCATGCTAATAAATCGTGCGTCCCGGTCGGTTTTTCGAGCGGCACTTGGACATGAAAGCGCCGACGCGGTCAACGGTTCCGGGCCTCCGCCGTGCAAGGTGCGCGGTGGCGGATCGCAGAGGACGCTGCGGATTTCGGGTGGCGCGCCTATCTTTGATTTGAGAGCAAGGAGCGGAGTGCTTGCGATCCTGCGATCCATAAATTGCCCCGTAGGAGACGGAACCATCCGTCGGAACCTCAGGAGCAAGATCATGTCTTTGATGCTGCGAGCCAACGAGACGTCGCGGAAATCGCCGCTGCTTGACGACGACGCGTGCTGGAAGGCGCTCAAGCGGCGCGACCGCGCGGCCGACGGCACCTTCGTCTATTCGGTGCGCACGACCGGCATCTATTGCCGGCCGTCATGCGCGGCTCGGCTGCCGCGGCGCGAGAACGTGACCTTCCACGAGACCTGCGCCGACGCCGAGCGGGCGGGATTTCGGCCGTGCAAACGCTGCCGGCCGAACGAGCCCGCGCTCGCCGAGGCGCACGCCGCAGCGGTCGCGCGCGCGTGCCGGATGATCGAAGAAGCCGAGGAGGCGCCGAGCCTCGATGCGCTGGCGCACTCCGCAGGCATGAGCCGCTTCCACTTCTACCGCGTGTTCAAGGCGGTGACCGGGGTGACGCCGAAGGCCTATGCCGCCGGCCATCGCGGCAAGCGCGTGCGCGAGGAACTGGCCGCCAGCAACACCGTCACCGAGGCGATCTATGGCGCGGGCTTCAACTCCAACGGCCGCTTCTACGCCGCCGCCTCCGACCTGCTCGGCATGACGCCGACGCAATTCCGCGCCGGCGGCAGCGGTCACGTCATCCGCTTTGCGGTTGGCCAATGCTCGCTCGGTGCGATCCTGGTCGCGGCGACGGACAAAGGTGTGTGCGCCATCGAATTCGACGACGATCCCGACGCGTTGGTGCGCAGCCTGCAGGACCGCTTTCCAAACGCGCGCCTCGTCGGCGGCGACGAGAGGTTCGAACAACTCGTGGCCAAGGTCGTGGGCTTCATCGAGGCACCGGCCCAGGGGCTCGACCTGCCGCTCGACATCCGCGGCACCGCGTTCCAGCAGCGGGTGTGGACTGCGATTCGCGATATCCCTGCGGGCTCGACCGCAAGCTACCGCGAGATCGCCGAGCGGATCGGGGCGCCGAAGGCGGTGCGCGCGGTGGCGCAGGCTTGCGCCTCGAATGACATCGCGGTCGCCATTCCCTGCCACCGCGTGGTGCGCACGGATGGATCGACCTCGGGCTATCGCTGGGGCGTTGCCCGCAAGCGCGCCCTGCTGGCACGGGAGAAGGCGGCATGACCCGGGCCCTTCCCGCCGCGCGCGAGCACGCGCCTGCATCGGCGGCGCGCGCGCTCGCCGCGCAAGTTGCGGCGCTCGATTGGGCGAGCATCGCCGCGCAACTGGATGCGTATGGTTGCGCGACGACCGGGCGGCTATTGACATCGCAGCAATGCGCGGGCCTGGCCGAGACCTACGCGTCGGACACGCTGTTTCGCAGCCGCGTGGTGATGGCGCGCCATGGATTCGGGCGCGGCGAGTACAAATACTTCGCCTACCCGCTGCCGGAGTTGGTGGCGGCGCTGCGCGGCGCGCTTTATCCGCCGCTTGCCGACATCGCCAACCGCTGGAACGAGGCCATGGCGATCGGTCTGCGGTTTCCGCGCGATCACGCGACCTATCTCGCGCGGTGTCACAAGGCCGGCCAGACAAAGCCGACGCCGCTGCTGCTCGCGTACGGTGTCGGCGACTACAATTGCCTGCACCAGGATCTCTACGGCGAGCACGTCTTCCCGTTGCAGGTCGCCTTCCTGCTGTCGCGGCCGGGTGAAGATTTCACCGGCGGCGAATTCGTGCTCACGGAGCAGCGGCCGCGCATGCAGTCGCGGGCGGAAATCGTGCCGCTCGCGCAGGGCGAGGGCGTGATTTTCCCCGTGCATCATCGACCGGTGCAAGGCACGCGCGGCATTTACCGCGTCAACATGCGCCATGGCGTGAGCCGCCTGCGATCAGGCCGCCGCCACACGCTGGGGGTCATCTTCCACGATGCCCAATGAGCCGGCTCGCGGCAGCGCGTGATCAAGAACCCAATCGTGCTAAGATTGGACAATGAGCGGCGCAACGCATGTGCTCGAAACGCCTCTGGCCATGGTTCGCGATCAGATCGCGCGCGCTTGCGCCGAGGCCCGGCGCGATCCCGGCTCGGTGATGCTGGTCGCGATTTCCAAGACGTTCGGCGCGGATGCGATCGAGCCGGTGATCGCCGCCGGCCAACGCGTGTTCGGGGAGAATCGCGTGCAGGAGGCGAAGGCGAAATGGCCGGCGCTCAAACAACGCCATGACGGCATCGAGCTTCACCTCGTGGGCTCGCTGCAGTCGAACAAGGCGAAGGAGGCGGTTGCGCTGTTCGACGCGATTCATTCCGTCGATCGGCCGAGCCTCGCCGAGGCGCTGGCCAAGGAAATCGCCCGGCAGGGCCGCACGCCCACGCTGTTCGTCGAGGTCAATACCGGCGCCGAGCCGCAAAAGGCCGGCGTGCTGCCGGAGGAGACCGATGCGTTCCTCAAAGCGTGCCGCGAGCGCTACGGTCTCGTCATTGCGGGGCTCATGTGCCTGCCCCCGGCCCATGAACCTCCGGCGCCGCATTTCGCCCTGACCGCCAAGATCGCGCGGCGCAACGGCCTCTCGCTGTTGTCCATGGGCATGAGCGCGGATTTCCCGCTCGCCATCGAGTTCGGCGCCACGCATGTGCGGGTCGGCACCGCGATCTTCGGCGAACGGGCGGCGCGGGGCGAAACTGAGGCCTAATATTGAATTGCGATTCGCGTGCTTGGTCCCAGCACCGCCAGCAAACGTTGGAGGCGGTTCGCCGCGAGCGCCACGCATCCCGCCGTCGGCGATCGATTGGGCCGCGCCACATGCACGAAGACCGCGCTGCCCCGGCCCGCCACCCGAGGGCGGGTGTTGTGGTCGATCTCGACGATAAAATCGTAGAGGTGGTCGTCTCGCCAGAGGCGGTCGCCGCCGTCGCGGGGTGCGCGTCGAAACGGGCGGTTGTAGCGGCGGTCGGTGGTATCTTCGCACCAGGCGAGGTCCGGGGTGATGCGGCGTGCAGGCAGCAAGGTCGGCGGGTGCGGATGGCGATCGGCCCGCCACCACAGGCGGATAGGCCGAAATCGCCCGCGCGGGGTCGCGCCGTCGCCCTCGAATTTGTTGGCGCGGATACCCCCTCGGCCGAGCACGACCGGCAGCGCGAGCGGCCCGGCGAGCAGGATGCCCCGGGTCGGGCTGCCCGGTCGCGCCCGCACGCGGATCAGAGAAAGAGCGCGGCGGCGCATGGAACAAGCCTTCGGATCCGAACCCATGAACCTAGCGTGGAAGTAGCAAACCGGCTTGCTCTTTTACCCCCGAATGCTCTATTTCGCGCGAGCGCCGTTCCGGGGTGATGCCGATCCTGGGGCCGAGGAATGACGAATACCCGCAAAATCCTGATCGTGGACGACGACTCCGAACTGCGCGAGGCGCTGGTCGAACAGCTCGCGCTGCACGAGGAGTTCGAGTCGATCGCGGTCGACAATGGGACCAAGGGGGTGCAGACCGCCAAGGCCGGGCAGATCGATCTTGTGATCATGGATGTCGGGCTTCCCGACGTCGACGGGCGGGAAGCCGTGCGCATCCTGCGCAAGAACGGCTTCAAAGCGCCCATCATCATGTTGACCGGACACAATACCGATTCCGACACCATTCTCGGGCTCGAGTCCGGCGCCAACGACTACGTGACCAAGCCGTTTCGCTTCGCCGTGCTGCTCGCGCGCATCCGCGCGCAGCTGCGCCAGCACGAGGCGAGCGAGGACGCCGTGTTCACCATCGGCCCCTACACGTTCCGGCCGAGCTCGAAGATCCTGCTCAATCCCAAGGGCAACAAGGTGCGGCTCACGGAGAAGGAGACCGCGATCCTGCGATATCTCTATCGCGCCGGCCAACGTCCGGTCTCGCGCGAGACGCTGCTGCAGGAGGTCTGGGGCTATAATTCCGGCGTCACCACCCACACCCTCGAGACGCACATCTATCGGCTGCGGCAGAAGGTCGAGAAGGACGCGGCCAGCCCTGCTATCCTGGTCACCGAAGCGGGCGGTTACAAATTGGTGCCGTAACGCCGCCCCCATGGCCATCGACGACGACATCGCCTTCCTCGAACGCGTGCCGACGCTCGGTCTCTTGGGGCGGCCGGCCTTGCGCATTTTGGCGATCGGCGCGGAGACCCGCCACGTCGATGGCGGGGAGGTGCTGTTCAACGCCGGCGACGAGGCGGAGGGCGGTGCGCACGAACCCAAGTGATTGCGCCGGTCTACGGCATTTTCCGGCTCGTTTGATTCAACGCGTACGCACACGTGTCACCCGCGGGCTTGACCCGCGGGTCCATCTTCCTTCGTAAGAACGGTTTTGCGAAGAAGATGGATTGCCGGGACATAAGCGCGTTTACGCGCGTGTACAACGCGCTATGCCCGGCAATGACGGATCTCAGATCGAGGCAAAGCCGAAAATCCTCTATAGCTCGAGCGTCGCCGTCACCGGGACGTGATCGGACGGCCGCGCGGCGCCGCGCCACTGCTTGAGCACCCGCATGTCGATGACGCAGTCGGCGAGCGCGGGCGCGACCCAGATGTGATCGAGCCGGCGGCCTTTGTCCGCCGTTTTCCAATCGGGCGAGCGATAGCTCCACCAGGTGTAGAGCTTGGCCGGTTCCGGGACCAGCAGGCGCATGGCATCGACCCAGCCGCCGTCCTTCTGCGCGGCCACGAGCTTCTCGCATTCGATCGGCGTGTGCGACACCACCCGCAACATCTGCTTGTGGCTCCAGACGTCGTGCTCGAGCGGCGCGACGTTGAGATCGCCGAGGAGGATCATGCGGTTCGAGTTCTGACAGCGCAACGCGGCGGACGCTCGCATCTCGTCGAGAAAGGCGAGCTTGTGCGCGAATTTGGGATTGACCGCCGGATCGGGAACGTCGCCGCCAGCCGGCACGTAGAGATTATGCAGCGTGATCGGATCGCGCAGGCCCGCGCGCTCGCCGAGCACAGCCGAGACGTGTCGGCAGTCGGCCTTGCCGCAAAACGACTGGATGTTGAAGGTTTCGAACGGCAGGCGCGAGAGCACGACGACGCCGTGATAGCCCTTCTGTCCATTGAGCGCCACGTGCTCATAGCCGAGACGCTTGAAACGCTTGAGCGGAAACCTGTCGTCGGGACACTTGGTTTCCTGCAGACAGAGCACGTCGGGCCGAAACGTCTTCACGAACTTCGCGACGCCGTCGATGCGCAGCCGCACCGAATTGATGTTCCAGGTCGTAATCGTCAGCCGCATTAGGAGTGGCGTCAGGAGTTGCGTCGTCCTCGAAGCCCCGACAATGACGGCGGATCGGGTCGGTGCCGACGGTCGTTGATATCAGTGGTCAATCGTCGGAAGTCAACCGACGCGGGTCACCGGCTACGGATATCCGATTTGTGGCTTATTGGACGTAGCGCGTATAGTCGATCTTGAACAGGCTGGGATCGGGCCGCTTGCTGTTGTCGAGATTGGACACCGCCACCGTGGTGTCGTAGCCCTGCGGGTCGGTGATGGTCCACTGCTTCAACTTGAAATCCTTGGCGCCGACCATCATCATCAGCCGGCTGGTGCCGACGAGCGGTTGCGTCTCTTCGATGGTAATGCTCACGAAAGTATCGTCGGCACGCACGCCTACGATGTTCGTCTCCTTCAGGAGGTCGATACGCTCGGAGAGAAGAAAGCGCAGCGGCGTCTGCGAGAGCGGATAAAGATCCTGCGTGGCGAGCTTGCGGTCGCGCACCACCACCGACTGGCCATCGGCGATGATCTCGATTCGGCTCGGCGGCTCGTAGTCGAAGCGAACCCTGCCGGGCTTCTGGATGTAGAACTCGCCCCTGACGCGGCTGCCGTCGGGACCGACCTGGACAAAATCGCCGACCAATTGCTGGATGCTCGATAGATAGGCGCTGACCTTGTCGACCTGCGCGCGCTGCGCGGAGTTGAAACCGGCGGTGGTCGACGGCGATGTCGGGGGCGCCTCGGGCTCCCGGTCCAGATGGAATAGCGATTTGACGCCAGCCGCCAGCCCGGAGCCGCCGCCTTGCGCGGCCGTGGGTCTGGTCGAAGCGGGAGCCCGTTCCTTCGGAAGCGGTGCGGGCGTCGGTAGCGGAATGGTCTCGGCGCTTGCCGCCGAAGTCAGCGCGACCATGCCCAACGCCGCCCCAACCAACAGTCCCCGGCCCATGCCAGCCATGGTCCCCTCTCCAGCGTCCCCTCCGGTCGGTAGCCGCCCCGTGTGGCGAGAAGACGACGAATTTTGGCAAAAAGCCCTTAACAGCCGATCACGGGATTCTCAATAACGCTCGGCGTCCTCTTCGCCGACGAGGATCTCGCGCTTGCCGGCGTGGTTGGCCTGGCCCACGACGCCTTCCTTCTCCATGCGCTCCATGAGCGAGGCCGCCCGGTTGTAGCCGATCTGCAACCGGCGCTGGATGTAGCTGGTCGAGGCTTTGCGGTCGCGCATGACGACCTGCACCGCCTGCTGGTAGAGGTCGCCGCCCTCGGGCTGGCCCATGCCGGTGGCGTCGAAGACCGCTTCGCCGTCCTCGTCCTCGTCGTCCGCCGCGGTGACGGCCTCGAGGTATTGCGGCGTGCCTTGCGATTTGAGATGGCGGACGACCTTCTCGACCTCCTCGTCCGAGCAAAACGGTCCATGCACGCGGCTGATGCGTCCGCCGCCGGCCATGTAGAGCATGTCGCCCTGTCCGAGCAGCTGCTCGGCACCCTGCTCGCCCAAAATGGTGCGGCTGTCGATCTTGGAGGTGACCTGGAACGAGATGCGGGTCGGAAAATTGGCCTTGATCGTGCCGGTGATGACGTCGACCGACGGCCGCTGCGTGGCCAGGATCACGTGCAGGCCGGCCGCGCGCGCCATCTGGGCGAGGCGCTGTACCGCGCCCTCGATGTCCTTGCCGGCAACCATCATCAGGTCCGCCATCTCGTCCACGATGACGACGACGAAGGGCAACGGCTCGAGATCGAGCTCCTCGTTCTCGTAGATCGCCTCGCCGCTCTGCTTGTCGTAACCGGTGTGGACGGTGCGGGTGAGCTTCTCGCCCTTCGCCTTCGCCTCGGACACGCGCGCATTGTAGCCGTCGATGTTGCGCACGCCGAGCTTCGACATCTTCTTGTAGCGCTCTTCCATCTCGCGCACCGCCCATTTGAGCGCGACCACCGCCTTCTTCGGATCGGTGACCACGGGGGTGAGCAAGTGCGGGATGCCGTCGTAGACCGAGAGCTCGAGCATTTTCGGGTCGACCATGATCAGCCGGCACTGCTCCGGCCGCAGCCGGTAGAGCAGACTCAAGATCATGGTGTTGATGGCGACCGATTTGCCGGAGCCGGTGGTGCCGGCGATCAACAGGTGCGGCATGCGCGCGAGATCGACGATCACGGGCTCGCCGCCGATGGTCTTGCCGAGGCAGAGCGGCAATTTCGCGCTGCTGTCGATATAGTCGCGGCTGGCGAGCTGCTCGCGCAGATAGACCTTCTCGCGTGTGGGGTTCGGCAGCTCGATGCCGATGACGTTGCGTCCTGCGACCACGGCGACGCGCGCCGAGAGCGCGCTCATGGAACGGGCAATGTCGTCGGCGAGCCCGATCACGCGCGAGGATTTGATGCCCGGCGCTGGCTCGAGCTCGTAAAGCGTGACGACCGGGCCCGGTCGGGCATTGATGATCTCGCCGCGCACGCCGAAGTCGGCGAGCACGCCTTCGAGCGCGGTGGCATTCGTCTGCAGCGCGTCGGTGCTCAGCACGGCGCGCCCGATCGCTTTCGGCGCGGCGAGGAATTCGAGCGAGGGTAGCACATAGCCGCCGCTCGACCTTCGTGGCGGGCGCGGCGTTGCGCGTGGCTTGCGCGGCGCGTGGGGGCTTGCGGCGTCCTCGTCGTCTTCCTCCGGAGCGATCGGTGGCTGCAGCGTGGCACGTGCGCTCCCATCGAAACGCGGCTCGATCCGGCCATGTGGCGGTGCCTCGCGATGCGCCGGCGCGCGCGCCGAGGGGCGGCGCGTCAGCGCCCGCGCGAGCCGCGCCTTGAGGCTGAGAAAGCCGTGGGTGATAAAGCCGAGCGAGATCGATCCGCGCGCGTCGTCCTCTTCGAGAGGACCCTCCGCGTCGCCGCCATCGGCGCGCCATCCAAAGCCCGTGGCGACCGCGAAGCACAGCAGCATCCCCATGCCGGCCGCGATCGCGATCGCGACGCGTACCGGCCCCGCGAGCGTTCCGCCGGCGGCGAGCGCCGGCAGCCGCAGCATCCAGTCTCCGATCACGCCGCCGAGCCCGACCGGCAGCGGCCAGGCCGTGCTGCGCGGCAGCGCGGCGGCGCAGCCGGCGGTCAGCAGCACGCCGAGTACCCAGAACAGCAGGCGCACGCGCTCGCGCTGCATCGGGCGGTGGGTGATGAGCCGCCAGCCCCAAATCGCGATCGGCAGGATGAACGCGAGCGCGGCCACGCCGAAAAGCTGCGTCAACAGGTCGGCGACAATGGCGCCGGGCACGCCGAGAATGTTGCGCACCGGCGCATTCGTGGCATGGCTGAGCGAAGGGTCCTGCACCGACCAGGTCGAGAGCGCGAGCGCAACGAGCGTCGCGAGTACGATCAGAGCAAGCCCGCTAAGCTCGCGCAGACGCCGCCGCAAAGCATCGCGCACGGCGTCGGAGAGAAAGCTCAGACTGTCGAGGCCGCGGTCGATGGCTGCCATGATGTCCCTCAGCCCAACACCGCGACGAGGCGGTGGAGCGCCTGTGCCGTCGTGTCCTGGTCCTGCACCATGGCGACGCGAATGTAGCCGAGCCCGGGATTGGAGCCGTCGGCTTGGTCGCGCGCGAGATAGCGGCCCGGCACGACGCGCAGCCCCGCCTCGCGCCACAGCCGCAGCGCCACCGCTTCGTCGCCGCCCTGCGCCGAGACGTCGAGCCACAGAAAGAATCCGCCGGCCGGCCGGCGGTAACCGTAACGGTCGCCGATGATCTGGTCGGCGAGATCGAATTTTTGCGCGTAAAGCCGCCGATTTTCTTCCACATGCGCCTCGTCGCCATAGGCGGCGATGGCCACGCGCTGCGCCGGCATCGGCACTTGCGGCGCCGAGACGTTGCGCAGTTCCAAGAAGCGCGCGAGGAATTGTCGGTCGCCGGCGGCAAAGCCGATGCGCAGCCCCGGCAGGTTCGAGCGCTTGGACAGCGACTGGAATTCGATCACGTTCGCAAAATCGGGACCCGCCGCTTCGAGCATGCCCGCCGGCGCGCGCCGGGTGTAGATTTCGGAATAGCATTCGTCGCTGAACACCAGGAAACCGAACCGCCGCGCGAGAGCGACCACGCGTGTGAGATAAGCGAGGTCGGCAACCGCGCCCTGCGGGTTGGCAGGCGAGGCGATGAAGAAAGCGACGGTGCGCGCGAGCAGCTCTTCGGAGAGCGCGTCGAGATCGGGAAGAAAGCCGGTGGCCGCGGTGGCCGGCAGATAGACCGGCTCGCAATTGGCCGCCACCGCGCCCGCGGCATAGGCGGCGTAGAAGGGATTGGGAATGAGCATCGCCGGGCGGCCGCGGCGGCCGCCGACCGAGCGTGCCGCCGCGATGGCGGCGAGAAACAGCCCCTCGAAACAGCCCCTCGCGCGAGCCGTTGAGCACCAGGATTTCACTCGCCGGATCGATCGGACGCGGCAGCGCGAAGCGCCGTCCGAGCCAGCCGGCGGCCGCCTGGCAAAAGTCATCGAGGCCTTTGTTCATGGGATAACGGCCGAACTCGTCGATGTGGGCGGCGATCACGCGCGCGACGAATGCCGGCACGCCATGCTGCGGTTCGCCCACCGCCAAGCTGATCGGGGGCTTGCCGGGCTCGATGTCGCTCAAAAGTTCGCGCAGCCGCACGAAGGGCGAGCGGCCAACGTCGGCCCGTACGGGCGAGGGGGGAGAAACGCGTTCGGCGGCGGTCATGAACATCGACAAAGCGGCGCCAGCACCCGCCGCACCAGGGATGTCCTACCATAGGTGCGGCGAGGTTAAGGCGCGATTAACTATTGTGCCGTTCAAGCATGTTGACGGTCATGGGGAAATTCGGCCGGAGTGGCTAACCTTGGCCGAGGTTAGCCAATCATGGTTTGTTCTTCTGGCCCAATTTGCGCACCGCCTGCCGCGCCAGTTTTTTCTGATCCGCAGCCGCGGTGTAGCGTTCGATCT
>WNGQ01001095.1_pt1 | contig 29541 bp, 25 predicted proteins | sample 5407661 | NCBI WGS metagenome assembly WNGQ01 (sample SAMN13153382, study PRJNA577476) | soil metagenome | isolation source: 60 cm soil or saprolite under Garry oak tree replicate 2 | place: USA:California | collected 2016-06-15 | reverse complement strand
CTGTGCCGGATCATCGAGCACGCGCCAGATCTCGACAAGGTGCCGGCTGAGCTGATCCTGCATCACATCAACGCGATTCAGGCGATCGTGCACGACCATACCAAGCTCGATTCCGCGACGGTGGCGGGCGAGTTGAGCCGGCGCCTGCGCAAGGTCGCGGACGAATACCTGATGCACATCAATCGCGACCGTCCGGAGCACCTCGAAGCGATCATGGCGCCGAGCATCGTGCCCTTCGATTAGAGAATGGTGACGCTTCGTCATCCCGCTCTATTTTTTCGTCTGGGCACGATCTCCGCGCAAACGCCCTTGGCGTTTGTTCGGAGATCATGCTCCAGGCGTTCGTGCGGCCGGCGAAGCGTTGCGCCCGGACGCAGACCGGTTCCTCGCGGCCCAACGATTGATCGCCGCAAAAAGCGTGCTCGGCTGTATTGGTTTGGTCACGTAATCGTCCATGCCAGCGGCAAGATAAGTTTCCCGCTGGCCGACGAGAGCGTTGGCCGTCAACGCAATGATCGGTACGGTCCGACCCGGACTCGCCAAATTCCGGATCGCTCGCGTCGCGGACACGCCGTCCATCTCCGGCATCTGCACATCCATCAACACGACGTCGTATGATTCTTGTGACACGGCGGCGACGGCTTGCTTGCCGTTCACCACCATGTCCGGCTTGCTGAAGCCGTGCTTCTTCAACAGGGTGGAAATCAATGTCGCAATGATGGGGCTGTCTTCAGCGACGAGAATCCTCAAGGAGAGACCCGCATCGGGCACAAGCGCGGGAGATTCGATCGTGCAGGGCTCGCCGGGCCTGCATCGAACGGTGAACCAGAACGTACTACCCGCGCCGCTCGCACTGCTGACGCCGATGGTTCCACTCATCATGGTGCAAAGCTGCTTGCAGATCGCGAGCCCAAGCCCGCTCCCGCCGTATTTTCGCGAGATCGATGTATCGGCCTGAACGAACGGGCTGAACAGTTGCGCCTGCGTTTCCGCTCCAATTCCGATGCCGCTGTCGACCACCTCGATCCTGACCTCGACGCTGCCGTCGCCGGCGTCACGATGCGACGCGCTGACGCCAATATGACCGGTCTCCGTGAACTTGATGGCGTTGTTGACGAGATTGAGCAGTATCTGGCGTATCCGGTTCGGGTCGCCCTTCAGCCATTGCGGAAGGTCGGGGGAGAGCGACACCGTCAGATCGAGTCCCTTGTCGCGGGCTCTCGCATCGAGCAACGAACCGACGCCGCCGATCAGGTGTCGGAGATCGAAATCGATCGCTTCCGGCGACAGCCGTCCCGCCTCCAGTTTCGAGAAATCCAGAATGTCGTTGATGACCCTCAAGAGACCGTCGGAGGATTCCTTCGCCAGCGTCGTAAAGCGTTGCTGCTCCTGGTTGAGCATGGTCTCGTCATGATCGCCAGGAAGTCGGACTTGGCCCGACTGGCGGCCTCGGCCGCATCCCTTGCGCTGATCAGATCGGTCGAGGTCGCGACCAGCTCCTTCTTCTGGGCCTCGAGGTCGTTACGAATCCGTTCGAGGTCGCTTAGTTTCTGTTCAAGCGTCGCCTGGATGGTCTTGAACTCGGTAATATCGGTCATCAGGCCCGCGGTACCCCCATCTGACGTCCGGTGCTCGATGAACTGGATCCAGCTGCCATGATGCAACCGCTCGATTGGCTTGCTGCCCGCGCGATGCCAAGCCATGATCTGCGATACCAATTCCACTTTGGCGAGCAGGCCCCGCTCGTAGGAGGCAAGTATGACGTCCTCATAGCGCGCGCCCGGCCGCAACAGACTTGATAGTTCAGGGAACATTTCCCGGAAATGAGTGTTTGCCAGGACGAACCGGTCTTCACTGTCGTAGAGGACAAAACCTTGCGACATCGACTCGATAGCGTCGAAAAGCCGGTGCCGTGATTCCTCGGCAACCTGCTCGACCTCCTTTCGTTCAGTGATGTCCTGCACGATCCCGAACTGGCCGACGACCTTGTTGTCGGGGCCGAGCTTCGGATCGGCCTCCATCCGTACCCAACGGATGCTCCCATCCGGGCGCACCCAGCGATGTTCATGCACGAAGTGCCGTCCCCTGGACCGTTTGCCGGCGAGAAGGAAGTCGCTGACGTCATCGGGGTGAACCCAGGACACCAATGTTTCGAACGACACAAGCGGCGCCGGTGAAATGCCGGCGATTTCGAACAATTGCTGCGAGCAGACCGTGTTGTTTCCCCACGGATCCGAAGACCAATGCCCAAGCTTGCCGATCCGCTGAGCATCGAGCAGGAGGCGCTGGCTCCGTTCCAGTTTGAGGTTCTGTTGCGCGAACAGGGCTTCAGAATGACGCATCCCGCGAATCTTTCGCGCCAGCACCATCAGCAACAGAAGGATTCCGGCCACCGCGCCCGATGTCCCCAGAATAAGGATCGCCGCGTCCCGGCGCCATGAGCCGAGGACCGCTTCGTAGGTCAGCGAGGTCGAGATGGCCAGCGGAAAGCCGGGAACGGCCTTGAAGGCCACGAACCGCGCCTTGCCGTCCAACCCCTTGCTCCACAGTTCTTTGGGTTTCGCGTCATTCCCAGCTTTTACCTCGCGCCATTGATCCTCGACGACGCGCCCGATCAAGCCTTCGACCAGGGGATGGCGCGCCAGCATCATTCCATCGTGCCGCAACAGCACGATCGATCCACCCTCGCCCAAGGCGACCGAGCCGTAGAAATCCTCGAAATGCTTCAAGCGCACCGCGGCCTGAACCACGCCGAGGAACTTGCCGTCGGCATCGTCGAGGCGTCGCGCCAGATAGAGCGTCCAGGCACCGTCTACCTTGTTTCGAACGGGCTCGCTGACGAACAAACCCGGCTTGTCGTTGTCGCGACAGTAACGGAACTGCTCGCGATCTGCCAACGACATGGGCGGAACGGGCCACCTCCGCGCGCTGTTTGTATATTCGCCGCGGGCATCGATCAGGATGAGGTTCGCGACCTGCGGCAGGCCCGCCGATTGGCCGAGGAGATATTCGTGCATCGCCTTGCCGGCCATGCCGCCCTGCTGGAAGTCACTGATCGGCGCCTCAGCGACCCGGTCCACGGCGTCCCGGAGGATCAGGTCCACCGCCTGGAACGAGCGCGACGTTTGATCCGCGATCACGAGTGCAAGCCGGTTGAGATCCTCTTGGGTATCCTGCTCAACCCGCTCGTGCAGATTCCATATCGTACTTCCGGCCGCGGCAACCGCAAAAGCCGTCAAAATGGCCGCCGCGATCATCGCAAACCGCGGAGACGTGCCAAGCTTCGGCGATCGGCTTATTCTGCCGTCGAGCCGATCGACGGGTTCGTCGATCGCGTCGCTCACGATGCGATATCCACAGGCCGCGCTGCGAAACCCGAAAACGCGGCCGCGGTTTGTTCGACGGTCTCGATCAGCCACGGCACGCATGTCGCAATGCATTCGATCGATGGCAGTTCGAGCTCGATCTCCCGGGCGATCGCCGCGAGCCTCGCCGCGCCGAAGCTGCTGGCCACGCCCTTGAGCACATGCGCCGACCGTCGCGCCTGGTCGAGGTCATTGGCCGCCACCGATGTCTCGATTGCATCGATGGCCTGTCTGGCGGCCTCCGGCAGTTCAGACAGCATGGCGCGCAGTTCGTCCTCGTCGAGCGCCTCGCGAAGCAGTTCGAGCTGCGCGTCATCGAGCAACGATATCTGTCCTAAGCGGTCGAACATCTCGGTCCCTCCCGTCAAAGCGCGACACATTCGTGCGCGGGCTCAGGCGCCGGATCGCGAGCGAACATGCAATCCCGGCAAGACGGCGCTCCGGCGTCGATCCGGCGGTCGATGCATATGATCGTCGTGTCGTCCGGCAACGCACTGTGCGCCGCAATCCCCGCCGCCCGACAGAGCCGTTCAATGACTTCACATGGATTGAGACCGGGATGGCAGGCATCGACCGCCAAGGCCAAGCCAGGCTCGCCGATCCGTTCCCCGGCATCGTTTGGAAACTCCGGCAGCCCGTCGCTGAACAACAGCAGCCGCGAGTCGGGCGAGAATGCACGTACGTGCTGCTCATATTCCATGCCGCCCGCGATGCCCAAGGGCATGCCTGACGCGTCCAGCAATTGAGAAGGCCCGTAAAGACCGTCCGTGACGATCGGAGATGGTGCGCCTGCCGAGGCCCACCTCAATTTGCCCGCCGCATGATCGATCACCACATACAGGAACGTGGCGAATTGCCCGAGCGGGAGCAACCGCGCCAGCCGCTCGTTGAGCATCGTCACCAGCGCGGCCGGGTCGTCGTGCAATGATTTGTATTCGTGAATCAGCGCGTGCAGACGAAAGGTGTTCAACGCCGCGTTGACACCGTGACCCGTGAAGTCCGCAAGGAACACACCGAAGCCCGCTCCGTCGATCGGCAGCACCCCCCATAGATCCCCACCGATCTCCGAAGACGACCGATTATACGAAGCGATCCGCAGGCCCGCAGCCGCCGCGAGCTCGTGCTGGGCGAGCGGCGACGGCAACAATTCGAATTGCATGCGGCGGGCGGCTTCGAGCTCCTGCGAAATCCGCTCACGATACTCGCGCAATTCGCGCAAGAGATTCCTTCGTTCCAGATGGACGATGACGCGCGCCACCAGCTCGGAGGGGTTGATGGGTTTGGACAGAAAGTCCGAGGCCCCGGCCGCAAACAGCTCACCCATCTCCTTGCGACTGACGGTCGCCGTCTGCACCAGGATGGGCACGTCGACAAAATCGGAGTGGCTCCGCACCTGCTGGCACACCTCCAATCCGCCAATATCCGGCATCTGCATGTCGAGCAGGACGAGATCGGGCTGGAACGTGTGGACCAGTTCCACCGCCGCCTTGCCGCCGTCGGCAAATCTCAGATTCGTGAATCTGTGCTTCTGCAGGATTGCCGCCAGCAACCGGATGCACAGCGGCTCATCGTCCGCGATCAGAATCCTGGCGTCGCGGATATTCTGACCGGCCGCCTCGTCAGTGACTGCGATGCCCGGACTGGGCGCGGTGGGACCGTTTGTCATAGGTTGAACCCCAACTTGACGGTCCTGCCGCCATGAAGCAGCACGACGCGATCGCAAATCGACTCCAGGATCGAAAGGCCTCGGCCGTTGGCGATATGACCCGCCGCCAGCAACTCTTCCGGAGACGGCCGTCCGGTTCTCTTGAATCCGTCGCCCCTGTCGCGGATCAGCACGTGAAGCATCCTGGGACTCCAGATTGCGTCGACCCGGATCATGCCACGCGCGCCCTCGGGCTGCGCCAGCATTCTCTCGATGTAATGGTGCGTCTGCATCAAGCCTTCCAGGCTGTCGCGCTTACCCGAATCGATCTTGAGATTGCCGTGCAGCACGGCATTCATCAGCGCTTCCTGGACCGCGGTACGGATTCTCTCGCGAAGATCCTGCGAAAGTGGCGTTCGGCTTGCCAACGCCTCCACGAACGCCTTGCACACCGGCTGCCGGTAGGCCGACTTCGTCGTGATCGTCAGACTGAGGTGCCCGCGGATTCGCTGGCTGTGCAGCGGTCGATCGCATTGATCGAGCAGATCGACCTCGACGCACTGGGTCACGGGCGGCGACAGTGCCGATGTCAGCGAATTCACGGAGACGCCGTCCCAGCACCTGAAATCGGGCCGTTCAGGGACGGTCGCCTCAACCTCCCCTGCCGCGCCCATTGAAACTACTCTTCCACCGCGAACAGCGTATCGAACCTGGTGACGTCAAACATGCGTTTGACCTGCCCGTTCGGGCCGCGCAGGATCAGTCCTCGGTTGGCTTTTTTCGCTTCATCCCTCGCCAGTAGCAGCATGCCAAGGCCGGCGGAATCGATGAATTCCAGCCTCGAGAGATCGATCACAATGGCCGACCCTTCGACTTCAAACAAACGCTCCACCAGCGACTTGAACGCGGTATGATCGGTGAACGTGAACTCGCCGCTGATCCGAACGAGCGCGGCATTGCTATCCAACTGAACCTGCATTTGCTCTCTCCTAAAATAACTCCACCGATCCACTCGATGACGGCACGTTGGCTTCCGACATGGTGTCCGCCAGATCGTCCGGCTTGCCCTCGATTAGCTGAGCGACGAAACGCGAGCGCATCTCGCTCATCGTGAATCGCGCCAGCAGCATCTTCACCCATTCCACGTCAGGCGTCGCGTCGGCTGAAAGTTCGGGCACCGTGGCGACGGAGCTGTGCTTGAGTTCTTCGAGCGCCTGGTCGATCACCTGAAGGGTGTCGACGACATGCTCGAGCCGTTGTCTCGTGCGGTCCTGGAATTGGATCCCGGTCACCATCGCTCCGACGTCGGCCGAGATCAGTTCGGCCTCGCGCACCGCATCGGAAACGATCTTCGACAGTTCTTCGGTCCTGCGAACCAGCCCCGACAGCAGCAGTTCGAGTCTGTCCTTTGCGAGGATATTCTCGGACATGTCGATGGTCGCGACCCGCCGCAACGTGTCGTGACCGCTGGCGATGCCGTCCGTCACGGTCTTGAGCTCGCCTTGCATCGATCCCGCTAGCTCCAGCGTCACCCGTGACAATTCACGGACTTCCTGGGCGACGACCCGAAACGCGGCTCCCGCGGTGCCGGCCCGCTCGGCTTCGATGCGCGCGTTCAGGGCGAGCATGTTCGTCGTTCGGTTGATGCCGCCCAGCTGCTCCATGCAGTTGTCGACACGCACGATGTTGGCGTTGAGCTCGTCCAGGGCATAGACCATCGACATGGAGTCTTTGGACAGCAGCAGGATCTTCTCGACGACGTCGCTGAGCGTGTGCTCGAGCAGCCCGGCGATCCTTTCGATCGGCACGAGTTCTCCGTCGATCTCGATCCCGATTGCCAGATTGGTCAGACTGTTCACGCGAGCCGTCTGCTGCTCGGCGCTGATCGCCAACCGCTGAAAACGACCGCTCAGCGCTCCCGCCTCGACCTCCACGAAACTCGACGTTTCCGTGATCTCCGATACCAGCGCCTGGATCACGCGCTGCTGCATGTCGGCAAGCGACATCCAGCGCTGCAGCAACGCCGCGTGGGAAGGCGAGACGTCCTCCGGCGGCGGCACCTGCGGTTGCTCCGCCGCCTCGGCCTCTGCTTGCAACGCCTGGTTCCGTTTTCTCCTCAGTCCCAACATTGCTATACTCGCACGCCGCGTCCGGACAGGGCCCGGCAGTGATTGAGCACATGCGCAGGGATCTTGTTGAGCGGCAGCTCGATCTCGGTCGCCCCGCAATCGTGCGCCGCCTTCGGCATGCCGTAAACCACGCAGGAATCCTCGTCCTGGCCGACGGTCGAGGCGCCCGCACGACGCATCTCGAGCAGGCCAGCCGCGCCATCCTTGCCCATGCCGGTCAGGATGATGCCGACGGCGTTGGCGCCGGCGGCGCTTGCGACTGAACGGAAGAGCACGTCGACGGAGGGTCGATGCCCGGAGACCAGCGGTTCGTCGTGCACACGGCACACATAATTTGCGCCGTTGCGCGCCAGTTCGAGATGATATCCGCCAGGGGCGATATAGACGTGCCCGGGAAGCACGCGCTCGCCGTCCTTCGCCTGGCTCACGCTGACGAAGCAGCAATTGTCGAGCCGATGGGCGAACGACGCCGTGAACGTCGCGGGCATGTGCTGGGTGACGACGATGGCCGGAGCATCGGCAGGAAACGCCGTCAGCAGTTCCTGCAGTGCTTCGACGCCACCGGTCGATGCGCCGACGGCGATGATCTTCTCGGAGGAATTGAACGCGGCGCCAAGCGGAGCCGGCGCGGCCTGAGGCATTTCGGCCGGCAAGGGTCTGACCCGCGCCATCGCGGCGGCCTTGACCTTTTCAACGATCTCGTCTTTCAGCGTGGCAAAGCCCTGGGCAAGACCAACCGTCGGCTTGGCCACGTAGTCGACTGCCCCCATCTCCAGCGCCTTGAGTGCGGTATCGGCGCCCTTCTGCGTCAGCGACGAAATCATCAGGACCGGCATCGGCCGCAGCGACATGATCCTCTCCAGGAAGGAAAGGCCATCCATGCGGGGCATCTCGATGTCGAGCGTCAGCACGTCGGGGTTGAGCGTCTTGATCATGTCCCGGGCGACGAGCGGATTGGGCGCCGCGCCAACGACGTTGATCGACGGATCGCTCGAGAGCATTTCCGTCAGGACTTGGCGTACAAAGGCCGAGTCGTCGACGATGAGAACGCTGGTCGCCTTCATGTTCGCCCTCAGAACAGTTCGATCGAGCCCGCGACGGGCTCAACCTGGATTTTCGACTTGTACGACACCTCCTCGCGGACGACCGCTTCCTGCTCGGTCCGCTGCAGTTCCAGCAGCATCACGCGTCCGGTGGTCGGAAAATAGTGCACGCGCCGCGGCAGATTTCCGCGCAGATGATGTGCGGCGATCAGCAGGTTCTCCGCGGCAAGGTATTGCTCGACAAATTCCGCGTTGCGATGTCCGATGTTGGTCGTGCCGTTCATGACATTGCCGCCGCCGAAGACCTTGATCTCCAGCCGCTGACGCGCACCGCCGCTGGCGAGAATGTCGTTGATCAGCCGTTCCATGGCGACATTGCCGTAGCGCATGCTCGCCGACGCCGTATCCCAGCCGGCGCCACCGGCTTCGGGCAGCATGAAATGGTTCATTCCGCCAATGCCGGCGAGCGGATCGCGAATGCAGGCGGTTACGCAGGAGCCAAGAATGGTGACCAGCATCTCATCGGCGACCGTCGTGACGTAATGCTCGCCGGGAAAGACCTTGACCGCCACGGCGTCGAAGCGCGGATCGCGATAGCGTCGCGTGGTCGACGTCGCCGTCGCGCCGTCGGTCGCTGCATCCCTGATCGCCACAGCTGTCTTGCGAGGGGTCATTTGGTCCTGCGATACATGGTGCGCCCAACGAGATCGAAGCGATCGGTCACGTTGAGGAGGCTTTCGGAGTGTCCAATGAAGAGCCAGCCATTGGGTTTGAGCATTTCGGCATAGCGATCGAACAGCTTGCGCTGCGTCGGCTTGTCGAAATAGATCACGACATTCCTGCAGAAGATGATGTCGAACGGACCCTTCATCGGCCATTGCTGCAGCAGGTTGAGCGGCGAGAAGGCGATCAGCGCGCAGAGCTCGTCGTTCATTTGCCCACGACCATCGCCAAGCTCGGTGACGAAGCGATTGCGGAACGCCGCGGGCACCGACTCCAGGCGCTCGGCGTCGTAGACGCCGGCGGCAGCGTGCGCCACGACATTGGTGTCCAGATCGGTCGCGAGGATCTTGACGTCCCAACCCCTCAGCGGAGGCTGGTAATCGCGCAGGGTCATGGCGATGGTGTAGGGCTCCTCGCCGGTGGAGCAGCCGGCCGACCAAATCCGCAGTCGGCCCGGTGGGCTGGCCTCCTCGGCCGTAATCCTTGGAAGAATGGTTTTCGTCAGATAGGAAAAGTGGTGCGGTTCGCGGAAGAAGTTGGTGTGGTTGGTGGTGATGGCATTGATGAGATTGGCGCGCTCGTCATCGCCTTCAGGCGTTTCCAACAGGCGACAATATTGCCGGAAGTCCGGCAACCCGAGCACGCGCAGCCGGCGACCGAGCCGGCTCTGGACAAACGGCCGCTTCCTTTCGCTGAGAACGATGCCGGCCGTATCCATGACCAGCTGCACGATCTTGCGAAAATCGGCATCCTGGAGCGCGTATTCCTGTTGCACGGATTGTCTCTCATTGGCGGTCGGGCCGCCGATTCATCGAAATGACGAATCGGCGGTGCATCTTTCGCGTCTAGAATTCCTTCCAATCGGCGCCAGCCACGCGACGCGCTGCCGCCGGCTCTTCCTCGACCCTCTGCTTCCTCGCGGATTCGGCAGCGCTCGAGGCCGGCCGCGACGAGCGGATGTTCGAGACGGGCTCCTTGGCGGAGCGCAGCGAACGGTCGACGACGGGATTGCCGGTCAGCTTGGCCGCGCCCCTCGCGGGCGCCGCCTGTCCGCGTTCGAACTCCGGCGACAGGACGAATTGACCCACCATGTCGGCCATCGCACTGGTCTGGTCTTCCATGGACTTGGCGGCCGCGGCCGCCTCTTCCACGAGAGCTGCGTTCTGTTGCGTCACCTTGTCCATCTGCGTCACGGCGTTGTTGACCTGCTCGATGCCGCCGCGCTGTTCCTGCGACGCCGCCGAGATTTCCGCCATGATGTCGGTCACCCGCTTCACCGACTGCACGATCTCTTCCATGGTCTTGCCCGCAGTATCGACCAGCCGGGAGCCGGACTCGACCTTGGACACGGAGTCGGAGATCAGACCCTTGATCTCCTTTGCGGCGTTGGCGCTGCGTTGCGCCAGGTTCCGCACTTCGGCCGCGACCACCGCGAAGCCGCGACCCTGGTCGCCGGCGCGCGCGGCTTCGACCGCCGCGTTGAGGGCCAGGATGTTGGTCTGGAAGGCGATCTCATCGATCACGCCGATGATGTCGGCGATCTTGCGGCTCGCCTGGGTAATGCCATCCATGGTCTGCACGACCTCGGCGACGACTGAGCCGCCCTTGACCGCGACATCGGAGGCCGAGGAGGCAAGCTTGTTCGCCTGCTGCGCATTCTCCGCGTTCTGCCGGACCGTCGCAGTGAGTTCCTCCATGCTCGCCGCCGTCTCTTCGAGGCTCGCGGCCTGCTCTTCGGTTCGCTGCGACAGGTCGGTATTGCCGGTCGAAATTTCGCGCGCCGCCGTGCTCAGGGTCTGCGAGGTTTCCGAAATCTCCCCGAGCATCGACGACATGGTGTCGAGCAGACCGTTGACGCCCTCGCAAAGCTGCGCGATCTCGCCGGTCTTGCCCTCGAGCGGAATCCGGTGCCGCAGATCGTTCGCCTTGGCGGAAGTAACGACCTCCTGGGTCTGCGCGACCGCCGCCTGCAGAACCTCGGACGCCTTCACCTGCGCGGTGACGTCAGTGGCGTATTTGACGACCTTGAACGGCTTGCCGTTCGGATCAAGGATCGGATTGTAGCTGGCCTGGATCCAGATCTCCCGGCCGCCCTTGCCGATTCGCTTGTATTGCGAGGCGTCGTATTCGCCGCGCGCGAGCTTGTCCCAGAACAGGCGATACTCGGTGCTCTGCCGGTAGGCCGGGTCGACGAACATCGAGTGGTGCTGACCCTTGATCTCGCTCAGCGAGTATCCCAGCGTGTTCAGGAAGTTTTCGTTGGCATTGAGCACCTTGCCGTCGAGCGTGAACTCGATCACCGCCTGCGCCTTGTTGATGGCGTCGATCTGACCGCTCAGGTCGGCATTCTTGACCGTCTGCTCGGTGATGTCGGTGGCGTATTTCACCACCTTGAACGCCTTGCCGGCCTGATCGAGAATCGGGTTGTAGCTGGCTTGGATCCAGACTTCCCGGCCGCCCTTGCCGATCCGCTTGTACTGGCCGGCATCGAATTCGCCGCGTCCGAGCTTCTCCCAGAACAGACGATAGTCGGTGCTCTGCCGGTAGGCCGGGTCGACGAACATCGAGTGATGTTGGCCCTTGATTTCGTGCAGCGAGTAACCCAGGGTCTTCAGGAAATTCTCGTTGGCGCCAAGAACCGTCCCGTCCAGCGAGAATTCGATCATCGCCTGCGAGCGGTCGATCGCGGCAAGCTGCGAGCTTTGGGTCCGAGCCTGGGTCACGTCGGCCCATTCGAGCACGAACCCTTCGGCTTCGCCCCGCGCGTTGCGCGTGGCATTGACGTTGAGCGAGACCTTCATCGGCCCGACCGGAATGTCGGTATTGAACGGCAGGTTCGCCGGATTCGCCAAGAGCTTGCGCTGGTGCGCGGGGTTCTTGTGAAAGATATCGATGCAAGTGCCGACCAGCACACTGGGATCGAAGCTGGGCCAGATCTTGCGGAACTCATCGAGATTCTTCACGAACAGCTGCTTCGAGCTTTCGTTGAGATAAGTGATCTTCAGCTCGCTATCGACGAGCATCACCGCGCTGGACACCCGATCGACCACGCCGCGCAGCTTGTGGTCGAGATCCGAGGAGGCGGAGGCTGCCGCCGGAGCCTTGGCTTTCGCCTTCGCTTTCGGCCGCCCCGCCTTCGGTTTCGCTGCGTCGAGATCCTGCATCGTCTGGTCGTCGAATTCGTGCATCATTATCCTCGTCCTCGAATTGGGTTGTGATTTAAACTCTGAAACACTCGTTACGGATCATGCGGCCTTGGTCGCGGTATCGCCTGCGAAACTTCTCTTTGCCGGTTCAGCGGATTTTCCAAACAGTCCCGCCAGGGACACCAGCGTCACCATCCGGTCTTCGATCGCCACGAGGCCGTCGAGGAACTGATCTTCGGCGGGAAGCCCCATTTCCGGAACCGGGCGAATCGCCTTCGGATCGACCGAGATGATGTCGGATACGGTGTCCACCAGAAGCCCGACGGTTCTCGATCCCGCGGCGACGATGATGACGACGTGCATCTTGGTCGGCACCGTCAGTCCGACACCGAACCGGGCGCGCAGGTCGAAGATCGGAACGATGATCCCGCGCAGATTGATCACGCCGCGCACATGGGCGGGCGCGTTCGGGATCATCGTGGTATCGGTCCAGCCCTTGATTTCGCGGACCACCATGATGTCGATGCCGTATTCCTGCTCGCCGAGCGTGAAGGTGATGAATTGCTGGGTGTTCTCGCTGATCGCGGCGCGGTCAAGACTGTCCTGACCGAGGGTGCCGATCGATTGGTTATCAGGCTGCATGGTTCAGATCCTCCCGAACGTCAGGCATGACGTTCCGTGCTTGTAAAAGTTGAGTGCCGCCGGGCCTGCCATCGATCTCGCGAAGGCGGGCGACATCGAGGATCAACGCCACACGACCATTGCCCAGAATGGTTGCGCCGCTGATGCCGTCGACGGATTCGTAGTTTGCCTCCAGGCTCTTCACGACAACCTGCTGCTGGCCGAGCAGTTCGTCGACCACCACGCCGATGCGGCTCGCGCCCTCGCTCTGCACGATGATCACGATGCCCCGGCAGGGGTCGATCACGGCGCCCTTGATTGAAAAACACTTGTGCAGGTGAGTCAGCGGCAGATATTCGCCGCGCAAGGCCAAGACGTCGCCCCGCCCGACCACCGGATGGATGTCCGCAGGTTGCGGCCGCAGGCTCTCGATGATTGCGGTCAGCGGGATGATGAAGGTTTCCTTGCCGACCGAGACGACCATGCCGTCGACCACCGCCAGCGTGAGTGGCAACGACAGCGTGAAACATGAGCCGGCGCCGAACCGGGACTGAACGCTGATGCGGCCGCCGAGGGCCTGGACGTTGCGCTTCACCACGTCCATGCCGACGCCGCGACCGGAAATATTCGACACGACATCGGCGGTCGAGAATGCCGGCAGGAAAATCAGGTTGTCGATTTCCTCGTCGCTCAGGCTGGCTCCGGACGCGACCAAGCCGCGATCCAGCGCCTTTGCCAGTACTTTCTCGCGATTGAGCCCGCGACCATCATCCGAAACCTCGATGATGATGCGCCCGCTCCGCTGCGCTGCCGACAGATGGATCGTTCCCTGGCGCGGCTTGCCGGCGGCAACGCGGTCGTCGGGACCTTCGATGCCATGATCCAGCGCATTGCGAATCATGTGCGTCAGGGGGTCGTTCAATTGCTCGATGACGGTCTTGTCGATCTCGGTCATCTCGCCCGAGGTGACGATACGAACCTCCTTGCCCAGCGTGGCGGCGAGGTCACGCACCACGCGCGGCATGCGCGCGAACACCGATTTGACCGGCTGCGCGCGGATCGCCATGACGCTTTCCTGCAGCTCGCGTGCGCTTTGCGCGAGGGCCTCGATGCCCTGGATCATGGTGGGATATTGGTCCACCGGCAGCAGTGAACCCTGCTCGGTCAGCATGGCCTGGGTGATGACCAGTTCGCCGACCAGGTTCACCAACCGGTCCACCTTGTCGACGTCCACCCGAATGGATTGGGCGGCCGTCGGGGCAGCGGTCGAGGGCTCGACGGCGGTCGAAGCCGCCGCAGCAACGACATTCGCACCTGCGGCAATGGCGAGCGGGACCGTCGCACTGGCCGGATCCGCCAATGTCTCGATCTTCAGATCGCAATCGTCTTCGACGAATTCGAAGACCTCGTGAACCGCGGTCTGCGGCGCACCGGTTTCGACCGTGAAGCTCCAGCCCAGATACGCGGCCTCCGGATCCATCGCCTCGAGCGTCGGCAAGCGGGAAAGGTCGGCATCGACGGTCAAGCCGCCGAGCTTGCGCAATTGCCGGATCAGCAAGAGCGGCTCGTTAGCCTTCTGCAGCATTTCGTTGTGCGGCGTAAAAATGATCCGGTACCGACGCTCGCCAACGAGTTCGGCGCTCTTCGTAGCGGTGGCGGCATGAACCGGGGCTGCTCCGGATTCCGAGACCCCCGTCAACACCTCTTGCATGGCGGCCCGAATGTCGGAGGCGAAGTCGGCAGGCAGCGATTGCTCGGTGCGGGCGGCGTTCACGATATCGGCAAGCGCATCGTTGGCCCGCAGCAGCAATGGTTTCACGTCAGGCGTAGCGATGACCTTGTGCTCGCGCATCGCATCGAGCAGACTTTCGAACACGTGTGAGAACGCAACCAGGGCCGTAAACCCGAAGGCGCCGGCACCGCCCTTGATGGAGTGCACGGAGCGAAAGATCGCATGCAGCGTCTCGTCGTCGCCGCCGCCGTTGGACAGCAGATCGAGATTGGATTGCAGTGCATCCAACAGTTCGGCGCATTCCTCGAAATATGTCTTGCGGAATTGCGCGAAAGGATCGCCCTCGTTGCTTACGGACATACGCGCTGGACCAGTTCGACCAGCTTTTCCGGGCTAAACGGCTTGACCAGCCAACCGGTGGCACCTGCTGCCTTCCCGTCGGCCTTCTTCGTGCCGTCGCTCTCGGTCGTCAGAATCAGGATCGGCACGGCGCGATGTTGCGACGCCGAGCGCACGTTCTTGATGAGCGAGATCCCGTCCATGTTCGGCATGTTCAAGTCGGTGATGATCAGGTCGAACTTGGCTCCGCCAAGTACGGTCAACGCCACCTTCCCGTCCTCCGCTTCGGCGACGTCGAAGCCAGCCTTTCGCAACGTGAAGGAGACCATGTCGCGCATGGTCTTCGAGTCATCCACCGCCAGAATTCGCTTAGCCATTTTTCAAACCATCCAATTGGTGAACTGCGACTGCAAACCAAGATCGGCGACCGCTGCCATGAAGCTGTCGGAGGCGTTGACGATCTGGAGCGAGGAATTGGCTGCCTGGGCAGCAAGTCCGGCCGCCAGCAGCACCTGCACGCAAGGTGTCGACATGCGTTCGACACCGCCCGCGTCCAGCACCACGGCGCCAGCTTGCAGTAAAGCCATCATTTGCTCGCGCAGGCCCCGTGCCTGGGTGAGATCAAGCGTCTGCTGCAAGCAGAACGGACCGGCGGATCGGCCTGATGCGAGGCTTGCATCCTCGTCCTCCGATGTCGGGGTGATGGCAGGATCCAAGGGACAAGCTCTCAAATTCCATGGGCGCCAAGGGAGCGACCGGTGAAAGGACGTAACTAATTCGCTGACGTGAAAACGATTGACGGCGGCGCGGCGCGCCACAACTTCTGTCCGGGTAAGCCGAAGCGGCCCTCAACGTCCCCGATCGGCCTCTACAGATTGCATTTGGGCAATTGTCGAAGCGTTAAATTGCAGGCCCGTAGGAACACGGGACGCAGGCGCGGGCGCGGACGCATTTCTCCGCCGATCAGGTCGTCGACGCATTCCGGCGTTTGCGTATCCCGTAGATTTGCGGAAGCCGTTCGGCCAATATCATTCGCAAGATTAACCTTGCTGCGTCGAAGAACATCTCGCCTAACGCTTTTTTCAGTCAGACCGGTCTCAATGCACGCGAGGGAGACCGATCATGTGGAGTGCTCGACGATCGCGCGGACCGGACAGTGCGAACGGGACCGCCGAGCCAATCGACCCGGTTGTCGAAAGCCCCGCGAATTCGCGGTTGCCAATTCGATGGATCATCCTCGGCGGCATCGTCCTGATCGCGAGCATCACGATCGGCACGGCGCTGATGATCGACGATTTTCGCGAGCGGACGCTGTCGCGCAGCACGCGTGAGCTGGAAAATACCGCGCTCCTGTTGTCTCGCCACTTCGATCAGGAATTCGAGGAAATTTCGGTTTCGCAAGCCCGCCTTGCCGCGAAGCTGCGGGTTGACGACATGGCTTCGCCGGCCGATTTCAAGGAGCGCTTGTCCGGTTCCGACATTCACGCATTGCTGAGCGCCGAAGTTCGGAACTCTATCAGCGCGGACGAGATCTTCCTGTTCGCTGCCGACGGAACGCTGGTCAACACCTCGCAAGCCGGGCCCATGCCTGCTTTCGATGTCAGCGGCCATGCCTATTTCAAGGCGTTCCAGGCCAATACGGCGACGACTTTTGTAGAGCCCCTGCTCAGTCGCGTCTTGAACCAATGGACCACCGTTCTTGCCCGCCGGCTTGCGAACGCCGACGGCATCTTCCTCGGGGCCATGGTGCAACGCCTTCCTCCCCAGAAGTTCGAGAAGTTTTTTGCATCCGTTCTGCTCGGAAAAGGCGCCTCGATCACGATAGCCCATAGAAATGGAGTGATCCTCGCGCGGTTCCCCCATGTCGCCGGGATGATCGGAAAGAATCTCTCCGATGCGCCGCTGTTCAAGGAAGTCGTCGCAAAGGCCGGCCCCGGGACAACGCGGGCGATCAGCCCCCTGGACGGCGAGGACCGGCTGGCCGCGGCGCGCCCGATGCGCGATTACCCGATCGTCATCGTCGCGACGACGACGACGGCTACGGCAATCGCCGATTGGCGCGAGCAAACCAAATTTCTGATCGCAGCCGCCTGTCTCTTGATGATGGTGATCGTGGCGATCTTTCTGCTGACCGGACGACGGTTGATTCGGGAACGAAAGGTCTCCGAACGGAAGCTCGCGCTTGGAAAGCAGCGTCTGGATATGGCGCTGACCAACATGTCTCAGGGCCTCTGCCTCTTCGACGCCAGCAAGAGGCTTGTCCTTTCCAACGACCATTTCCGCGAGATTTACGGGCTGACAGAGGAGGAGGTGAAACCGGGCACGTCACAGGATTATTTCCTGCAGCGTTACATCGCAAATGGTGACAAGATTGACCCTGTGCTGAGCGAGGATGCGCCAGTCATCTCGAAGATATCGAGCTCCTTTTTCAGGCTCAGCGATGGTCGCATCACCCTGGTTCGCCGCGCGCCGACACCGGATGGCGGCTGGGTCGCGACCCATGAGGACGTCACCGAACGCGAGCGCATCGAGGCGGACCGAGCGGAAAGACTGGACGAACTGGAGCAGGCGCGAAATCGGCTGGAGGCACAAAAAGACCAATTGATGGCGACGACGCAGGCGCTCAGCGTCGCCAAGGACGCCGCGGAGGCGGCAAGCCGGGCCAAATCCGACTTCCTGGCGATGATGAGTCACGAGATCCGCACCCCGATGGCCGGGATGATGGGCATGATCGACCTGCTCGCGGGGACCGATCTCGACGATGAGCAACGCAGCCTGGCCAATGTGGCTCACGAGTCGGCGCGCAACCTCCTGACGGTCGTCAATAACATCCTCGACTTTTCCAAGCTGGAGGCGGGTCAGCTCGAGACCGAGTCGATCCCGTTCAGCCTCAAATACTCGATCGGCGCGGTCGCCCTTCTGCTTGGTCCCAAGGCGCGCAGCCAGGGCCTGCGGCTGGAAACCTCCGTCGACGACGCCATTCCGGAATATCTGAACGGCGATCCGGGGCGGATCGGCCAGATCCTGCTCAACCTGATCGGCAACGCAATCAAGTTCACCGAAAAGGGATCGGTCAGGATCGTGGCCTCGCACCGAAGGCTGGCACATCAGCGGATCGAACTGCGCATCGAGGTCATCGACACCGGGCTCGGTATCCCGCCGGATGTGCAACGGTCCCTGTTCAGCCCGTTCACCCAGGCCGATTCTTCGGTGTCGCGAAAATACGGCGGCACCGGTCTTGGCCTCGCCATCTGCAAGCAGCTGTGCCGGGTGATGGACGGCGATATCGGGGTCGAAAGTGAACCGGGCCACGGCACCAAGTTCTGGTTCACGGTGCAGTGCTCTCCGGGCAAAGCGCCGGCGAAAGTATCCGCGCCACCGCTCGCGCCCACAATCGAGGCGGACGCCAACGAGCTCAAGATCCTGGTGGCGGAGGACAACCCCATCATTCGCACGCTGATATCCAAGCTCCTGTCGAAGCGGGGATATCGGCCGGATCTGGTCTGCAACGGCAAAGAGGCCGTTGCAGCGGTCAAGCGCCAATCCTACGATCTCGTGCTGATGGACATGCAGATGCCGGAAATGGACGGCATCTCCGCGGCCAAGGAGATCCGCGCCTCGACCGGACCGGAGCGCGAGGTGCCGATCATCGCGCTGACCGCGAATGCGCTGGTCGGCCAGCGGGATATCTGCCTTGCCGCCGGCATGAACGACTTCCTGACAAAGCCGATCCAGCCTGACGCGCTCTACGCAGGGATCGTTCAGTGGGGAAGCGTCAAATCCAGGGCTCCAGCCGAAGCTGACGTTTGCTAGATCATGATCCGGCAGAGTGGGTACCGGTTTTCCTCCGCCAACAAACGCCAAAGGCGATTACGCGGCGGTCATGCTCTAGCTAAGCCGCGATGAGATCGCGCTGGGCCTGGGCGACGGACTCCTCGGCCATCAATTCCTCGCAGAACAGCCGCGCCTCGTCACGCGCCGATTCCGTCGCAAAACGCCGCAGCAGGATCAGGAGCGGTTCGGCGGCCTCGCGATCGGTCTCGCAATGCGTCAACACGCGCTCGACCATGCGCCGACGCAGCCTTGCCGCGCCTCCGAGGGTGTCGACGAAGCCGTTTTCGTTGTAGACCTCGAGCGCGACACGGAATGCCGCGAAAGTCGATTCCGGCAAGCCGGCCCGGCGCAGCAGCGCGGTCAGGCCGGCTGCACCGCGCTCGTGCAGGAGCGCGGAGACGCGGGCCTGCGGCAAGTCCGACAACTCGGCGAGAGCGGCATCGAACAGCTCGAGATTCCCCGACAGCAGGGCCCGCAAGATCAGTCCGGCCGTGAGCTGACCGGTCAAGCGCAGATGCTGCACCAGGCCGCGCATGTCGTCGCCGCGCGTCCGTGCCGCGATATTCATGGTGGAGCGTTCGCGCGCCTCGGCGGTGATCCGCCCTGCCCGATCCGCGCTCAGCCAGTTCTTCGCGACGACGAATTGCGCCAGCGTCTCGGAGAGCTTGGCGACGAGCGCCGCGCGCGTCGCGGCCGGCAGGTCTTCGAGCACCAGCATCGACTCCCTGATCGCGGCGAGATGGCCGTGGCGCTCGACAATCCGGTCCCAGGAAAATGCGGCGAGCTCGGCATAGGCGTTTTCGATCAATTCAAGTGCCGCGGCGGCGCTGCCGACCTCGGCAATCGCCGCACAGACCGACGCCGGCAACCCCGAGCGCCGCGCAATCGCGCACTGCGTATCGCAATTGCCGGTCGCCACGATGTCGACGAGGTCGGCATCGATCAGGAGCGGCGAATGTTCGAGGATCGGAAGTGCGACCGAGGGCTGATCGACCGACAGCGCCTGCACGATGGCCGCTGGCGCTTCCGTGCTGCGGGCAAAGACCTCCGCCATCGACTGGCGCACCAAAGGCGACGGGTCGTCGAGCAGCATCAGGAGCGCGCCTTCGGCGGCCGCGCGATCCTCCTCGGTGAGATCCGAAATCAGCCAGGCGCGCGCCAGCGACCGCGTGGCCTCTGCCCGCTCGCCGGCGGGCGCGGTCTTGATCCAATTGATGAACTGCCGAACGATCATTGCTATGCCGGCCTACGCAACCCGAGAGACTTTTCCATGACGTCGAGCATGATCCGATCTTTCCGGAGCACCGGTTCCCAGTCGTTCCTGATCACATTCCGACCTCACGAAAACAAAAAATAAACCACGACGCTTAACAAAGCGTTCACCATAAGCAGCTGGTTTTATTGACGTTTTGTTAAACGCGCGACAATACCTCGTTAAGGTTTGGAGGTATTTGCACGTTGGCTCGCGCACGATTGCCGCACGGATTCGGGCGCGGCGTTTCGCGACGTCCGGATCGGTCCAATGTCGTTGTCGGGATAGTGAATCGTCTCTTCTCCCGGCTTCCGGGAACCGATCACCAGAAAAGATGCGCGCTGGAGCAGCCGGCGGGAAAACCTCGCGAAGGTGCCTGGCTCCATCGAATGTTCGCCGTTGATGGCAGTCGAGGATGCGGCATGATCGCTTGCCGGTCCGGCAACGCGCAACAGCGCATCCTTGCCATCAGGCCTTAACCGCTGAACGTCCCGTTGGGATCGCTGAAGAGATCGAGGCCATGCGACACGCTCCCCGTCGTCTGCGCGGCGGACGTTGCGCTCGCCACCGATGTCAGCGACGAGGAGTTGCCCCACAATTCACGGACGGTCGGCGAGACCGTCGGCGAACGCTCGTCGACCTGAAAGAGCGAGCGGAAGATCGGATCGGTCGACGACGACGTGCTGCTCGACGCCGACGCCATCGTGACCGGCGGTGTCGCGCGGACATCCGGGAAGGTCGAGAGATAGGCTGCGTTGTCGATCGCTGGCGTCGCTGCTGCGCTCGCCACAGAGGTGTTCGCGGGAGCATCACCATAGAGCGCGAGCGCGCTCCGAGTCGTGGACGAACCGGCGGCACCGGCGTAACGCGCACTCAGGACCGAATAGACCTGGGAGACGCTGCGAGCGCTGCCACTGCGATCGAAGAAGATCGAGCGGTTGGCGGCGGCAGCGCTCGGAAACATGCGCGCGGCCGAGGCCTGTGGATTGTCCTGCGCGTTCGCGATGAGCTTGGCGGCGGCGCCGACCCCCATGAAATGCGCCATGTAGAGTTCGCCATCGGTCGGGCGGCGGCCGATCTTGCCGGTGAGCTTGAAGCTGTTGGACTGCGTCAGCACGGCCGCCATGGCGGACGCTGCCGTCGGATCATCGCGCAGTTTGAGGATCGCCCGGCGCGCGGCGGGATCGCTGACCGAATAGTTGCCGGAGGAGCTCTTGGTGATGGCATCGGCATATTGACCATAGCCGAGTTGGCTGCCGGCTTCCTTGACGGTGCCGAGCCAGGTCTGGTCGATGAACTGGTAGAGCCCGTGCGCCGACGAGGTCGAGGCGCCCGCGCTCGGGTTGAAATCGGATTCCATCTTTGCGGTGGAAAGCAGATATTCGAAGCTGACCCCGCTGTTGCTGGCAGCCTGCTTGATCGCGCCGGCCACCTGCAGGCGCGACGGGTCGAGACTTGCCGCGGCTCTGGCGTTCCGTGTGTCGACCGACATGGGTTTGGTGCCCGGCTCCTCGCACAGCGAACACGCGGCAAGCTAGCGCCCGCAATCAGCGCCTTTCATCGCTCACAGTGCGGTGACTATGGTTAACGGGAGGTTAAGGCGTTCGACCGGTCACTTCTGGTACACGTCAGCCGGATCGAACAACCTGTCCGCGTCCACGAACGACAACTGCGTCCCACCCTCGCCCAAATCGACCCGGCGGTAGAAGCAGGACCGCCGGCCGGTGTGACAGGCGGCGCCTTGTTGCTCGACACGAATCCAGACGGCATCCTGATCGCAATCCATCCGCATCTCGACCACGCGCTGGCTCTGGCCCGAGGTCTCGCCCTTGCGCCACAACGCATTGCGGGAGCGGCTGAAGTACCAGGCCTCGCCGCTTGCAATGGTCTTGCGCAGGGCTTCCTCGTTCATATGCGCGACCATCAGGACGTCGCCGGTGCGGACATCGGTCGCCACGCAGGTCACGAGCCCTGACGCGTCGAATTTGGGAACGAACGCAAGCCCTTCTTCGCGCTCAATGTCTGCAGGATTGGACAAGGATCGTGCCCGGAAAATCTGGCGAGCCTACCGCTGCGGGGCTCGCACCATCGACATGAACCGCGCCTGCTCCGCCGGATTGTCGCGGAACATTCCGGTAAAGCGGCTGGTGAAGGTCATCGCGCCATGCTTGGCGACGCCGCGCACCGACATGCAGGTATGCTCCGCCTCCAGCATCACGGCCACCCCTCGCGGCTTGAGAATCTCGTCGATCGCAGCCGCGATCTGCGCGGTCAAATGTTCCTGGGTCTGCAGCCGGCGCGCGAAAATGTCAGTCAGCCGCGCAAGCTTCGACAATCCCACGACCCGCTCGACCGGCGTGTAGGCGATATGCGCCCTGCCGTAGAACGGCATCATGTGATGCTCGCATTGCGAGGTGAACTCGATATCCCTGACCAGGACGAAATCGTCATAGCCGGCAGTCTCGCCAAAGGTGCGGTTCAGCACCTCCGCGGGACACTGGTGATAGCCCTGGTAAAGCTCGTCGTAGGCTTCGACGACGCGGCGCGGGGTGTCCAGAAGGCCCTCGCGGCCCGAGTCCTCGCCGATATAGCTGAGCAGGGTCTGCACCGCCTGTTCGGCCTCGGCGCGCGATGGACGCGGCTGGTCGGCCCGGACGGCCGCAGCCAGAAACTCGGCCGGGTCGAGTTCGGCCGGACGCGCTTCCGGCAATTTGAGGTCGGCGGATTTGGGGTCGGAAGGCCTGTTGGGGCGGAGGGATTTGATCAGTGCGTCCATGTCAACTCCGTTCGACCGGTCTCTTCGAGACCGGAGTGTCACCGGCAGACGGGCGGTTTGCCGCCGAACGCCTGGAAACAGGTGGGCGAACCGGTCCGGCCTCTGTATGGCCAGACTATCATTTCCACCCTTGCCGACCATATATAAGGTGAACGGTCACGGCCGCCAAGGCCAGTGGTTCCCCGAAGAGTTCGATCCTATGCTGAACGACATCTACAACAAGCGCATCATTGAACTGGCTGGGAACATTCCCCGGCTGGGCCGGCTGGCCAGCCCCGATGCGAGCGCGACGGCGCATTCCAAACTGTGCGGCTCCACCGTCAAGGTGGACCTCAGAATGGACGGCCCGGTCGTCACCGATTTCGCCCATGATGTGAAGGCCTGCGCGCTCGGTCAGGCTTCGTCCTCGATCATGGCGCGCTATGTCATAGGCTCGACGGCGAGCGAACTGCGCGAGTTGCGCGAGACGGTGCGCAAGATGCTGAAGGAGAACGGCAGCCCGCCGCAAGGCAAGTGGGCGGACGTTGCGCTGCTCGAGCCGGTGCGCGACTACAAGGCACGCCACGCCTCCACCATGCTGACCTTCGACGCCGTGGTCGACGCGATCGGCCAGATCGAGGCCAGGGCAAAGCAACCGGTCTCAATGCAAGACTGAGGGCCAACATGTTCAAGCAGCGCCGGCGTTTTCCTCGTCCCGAGGAGCAGCCGCTCGGCCGCTTCTGCTGACAATGAGGCGTCTCGTTGCGCCGTTATTGCGCCGGCTCGGCCACGACGGCCGAGCCACCGGTCGGAGCCCCGACCTCGGCGGTCCTGGTCGATTTTCGCAGTTGAGGTCTGGTCTCGACCTTTGTCGCGCCATTCACCAACCGATCCTGCACCGGTTTCGGCGTCAGTGCCGCAACCGTCGCAGCCGGCGGATCATGCGGGAACAGTTCCGCAACGGCATCGGTGGTCACCAAATTCGTCAATCGCAATTCAGTCTGCGACAATTCATGCAGCTCTTCCCAGGGCGGCACGTTCAAGGACAGCGATAGCAGATCGCCCGCCCCGCCCATGTCGAAGGTGTATTTCGCCAGCCGCCCGATGTCTCTTTCGACGATCATCAGATCCTGCGCGGTGTAGCTTGCGGCCTTCGCGTCATCGGCGCGGTCGCCCATCCAGATCTGGTGCACCCTGACATGCGCGGCGTCCGGAACGTAGCGCATGCTGCCCGCGAGCAAGAGGTAGACGCACATGGATTCGCAGAACGCTTCAGGCACCACGCTCGTACGGTCGCCCTGCGCGGTGTGAGCCTGAACGCTGATGCCGACGGTGGTCCGCATGCCGAGGCCGCGAATCCGCCGCCCGAGCGTGATAGAGTCGTTGACCGAGCCACCGCTGGAATCCAGCACCAGGGTGGCGCCCTTGAGCTCGCGCCCGCGCGCGAAGGTCTCGAAATCCGCCGGGCTGTCCGCGGTGACGATGCCGACCGCGCTGACCCATCCGGCGCAATCCGGATGGCACCCGACCCAACTGAACTTCATCGGCAACTTGCGCTCTTCGAGGGCGGAGCCGGCCTGCGCCGAATGAACCAGCGCCGCGCCGCCGCCCAGAATGCAGAGGAAAATCGCGCCTGTCAGCAACCAGCGGCGAATGTCAGGCGACCTCAAGAGTCTCAAACCGGCTCCTTCCCTGCGATCCAAATCACGCAGCGTTCCGCGTCGACAAAAGATAATTGAATTACCTCGCGGAGCGGATTCGACCTTCGCATCCCGGCTAGCCGCGGGATCGAAAAAACGAATGTCAAATCCAAGACTCCCCAAGTAGCCCCCTATTTGCGAACGGTTATCGATTCCAGGATTCACGGCGGTGACTGCCGAAACCGGACACGAATGCTGGAATCGTACCACCAGCAGTCATAAAAATGCTATCCGGGCCAACACGTAGCGTCTAGATGACTTACCCTGTTCCGCACGAGCGAGCACGCGAATTCCGGCGAGTGTGACATCAACTCTCCATGGAGCGCGTTCCTTGCCGTGGAACCGCGCAGATCAAGCAAATCATTGCAGCAGGCCGCCCATGAACAACTCATATCAGGATGAGCTTGCAAGCTTCGTCTGGCGGCTTCCGCGCAACACGGGGCGCGCCCTGATCTGGATCTATCGTCATACGCTGTCCCCGCTTGTCGGCTACAATTGCCGTCACCTGCCGACCTGCTCGGTCTATGGCGACGAGGCCCTCGCGCGGTTCGGCCTGTGGGCAGGCGGATGGATGACGCTGGCGCGGCTGTTGCGCTGCCAGCCGTGGGGCACGTCGGGGATCGACAATGTTCCGCTGGAGGAGCCGTCTGGCGCGCGCTGGTATCTGCCGTGGCGCTACGGGCGGTGGCGCGGCGTCAACGCGCCGTGATCGCGCCAAGCAGGTTCCCCACCTAACGCCAGAACCAGGGGAAATCTCTGTAGCGAAAATCTCCACGCGGAGGCGGGATGTACTCCGACGGCCGCGGCCGCCGGGGGCGCGGCGGGGTGGCCATCGGCGCGGATTCGGCCGTCGCCTCGGTGCGATCGGCATCGTCGGAGGCCACCCTGACCGACAGCAACACGTTCGACTCATAGGTGCGCCAGCGATAGCCGATCCCGAAATCGAGCGGCTGACTTCGCTGGAACAGCTCCGCATATCTCTCCTGGTAGCGCCCGGGAAATTCGGCGATCGGACCGGCGTAGCGGCCGAACGGGAAGAAACGCCACTTCTTGGAATCGTAGTTCGCGAGCGGAATGCCGGAATCGTCCTGGATGATGGTTGAACTCCTGCCGAGCAGCCAGTCGCGCACGACCGTGAAATTGCCGGCGTGCATGAGATACGATGCGCTCTTGATCAGGCTGTTGCCCGGCGCGAGCGGTTCGCAGAACTTCAGGAAGCCGCTCGCCCTGACGCCGGGGTTGGAGAGATCGGTACTGAAATAATAAAGCATTCGCTCCACGCCGTCATCGCCCGCGAACGTGATGCGCGCGCCCCGTGTCGCATTCGCGGCAGGAGTTTCGTTGCCGCCATGGACGCCCCCCTTGTCGTCGAGCCAGATCAGGCTGACGTCGCGGATCGTCTTTCCGGAGCGGGCGAGGAACACGTAGAGGATCGGCAGCGTGCCGCTGATCTGTCCCTCGCGCAGATCGACTTTCATCTGCTTGGTGATGAAGAAGCTGAAGCTCAGGACCGAACCCAGCGAATGCTCGACATAATAGAGCGCCGGCCCGATGCCGCCGCGCGGCAGCTTCATGACATCGGGGATCGTGCCGGTCGGCTCGAGCGCCGCCAGCACATAGGTCGTGGCCTTGGAATAGAACGCGCTGGCGTAGATGAAGTCCGGACCGCTGAACAGATAGAACATGGTCGGCCGCGGCGCCGCCAGATGGACCTCCGACCAGGCTCTGATCCGCGACAATTGGTGCTGTTCGAGCTGAGCAAAGGCGCTGTCGAAGAACCGCGCATGGCGCTGCCAGGCCGGGTCGTTGGTCAGCGGCGCAAGCGGCGAGTCCGCTGACGGCTGCATCCCCGCAAGGAAGCGCGCGGTATCGTTCGCGCTCGCGGTCTCCGCGGCACCGGCCAGGTTCGCGGTCGCCAGGATCAGGCTTGCGGCAACCGCCGCAATTTTTCCGACATGAAACATCTACTCGCGACCCGGCGGCATTGGCGCGACGGGCATAGGCCCGGCATGGGAATCGGACCGCTGATGAAAAATGGCGTAAATCAGCAGGCCTGAAATCATGATCAGCATGCCGAGCGCCGCCTGCACTGGCCGCTCTGCGAAAAGATAGTACATCATGAAACCGGTCACGAGCAGGAAAACCAGCGGAGTCAGCGGGTACCCCCAGGCGCGGTAGGGCCGCGGCAGATCCGGCCGGGTGATGCGCAGCTTGATGACGCCGAGCACGGTGAAGAAAGAGCAGAACAGCAGCGAGAACTGGATGAAAGCGAGCACCTTCTCGAAACTCTTGGTCAACAGCATCAAGGTGGCGACCGCGAGCTGGAACAAGATGGCGTAGACGGGCGCGCCGCGGCTGGACTTGCGCGCAAAAACCTTGAGCGCCGGGACATCCTCCCCCATGGTCATCATCACGCGGGGACCGATCCACATCATCGCGGAGATTGAGGAAATCAGCCCGATGCAGAGCATCGCCGCGACGATGCGGCCGCCGACGTCGCCGAAGATGTAGCTGCCGGCGATGCTCGCGACCTGAAGCTGGCCGGACAGTTTGTCGATCGGCGCGGCAAGCAGAAACACGGCATTCAGCGCCACATAGAGCACCAGCACGATCAGCGTTCCGGCGAGCAGCGATCGCGGCAGGCTCCGCTGCGGCGTACGCATCTCGCCGATGATGTAGGTGGCGGCGTTCCAGCCCGAGAACGAATACATCACGAAGACGAGGCTGATCGCGAACGGCGCGCTCGTAACATGGGCGAAGTCGGTGACATCAGGCGCGAACGAGACCGGCTGCGGCGTGCCGATCGCAAATCCCGCAATCAGAAAAGCCACGATCAGCGCGACTTTCAGCACGGTCGAGATCAGTTGGAAGGTCGAGGAGTGCTGCACGCCGCTGAGTTGGACCAGCGACACCAGCCAGACGATGCCGGCGGCGAGCGCCAGCGGCGATGCATCCGGGAAGACCGACATGCCGTATTCGCCGAAGGCCATCGCGGCAAGCGCAACCGGCGCGGCAAAGCCCACCGTTGCCGACACCCAGCCGGCCATGAAGCCGAACGCAGGGTGGAACGCCCGGCTGAGGAAATTGTATTCGCCGCTGGAGCGCGGAAACATCGCGCCGAGTTCGCCGTAGGAGAACACGCCGCACAGCGCGACGACGCCGCCGAGCGTCCATAGCAACAGGATCGAAAAGCCGGACGGGATGTCCTTGACCTGAAATCCGAGGCTGGTGAAGACGCCGACCCCGACCATATCGGCGACGACGATGGCGGTGGCCACCACCAGCGATACGGACCGCCCGCCCCCCAGGATCTGGTCGGCCCCCCTCATGCTATCCGCCTCTGATGCAGCCATCTTGCACGAGGGCTCTCATGCCCTTCCCTTGTCCTCGGTTCAGGATGAGGCCTAGCAATTCAAGTACGGTTAACAAGATCAAAATGTGGCGGAAACGACTAGTACCATAATACCAAAAACTGTCGTTTGGCGGTCATAACGCGGGTTTGGCATTGCGATTGAGGACGACCACCCCCACAATCACGACACGATTGGGTGTTTTCGTTGACGTTCCGGATGTGGGGAGTTTTTCCGGGCGCTTAACCTCAATTTGACGCTAACGGGTTCAATTCGTTTCTGGCCGCTGGACTTGGGGCAGTGGGGTGGATGGTCGGAACAAATCCGAAATTCTTGAACGATGATCGTAGGGGCCAGGCGGATCGATCCGCAAGGGCCGCCTATATCGGTCGAGATTCCGGCGATGACGGTTCGAGCCGCTGGGGCTCGATCGCAACGGCCTTCCTTGTTGTCCTGCCGCTGTCCTTGACCCTCGCCCAGTGCAGCAACGCGCCGGCCCCGGCAACGCTCGCCGCCAACGCGCAGGCTTCCGCGAGCGACACGTTCGACGAGCGCTTCCCGGCCCCCCAGTTCAGGGATCGCTTTCCGACGGCCAGCGAGAGCTTCCAGCTCAGGCAACCGTCCGATCTTGCGCCCAAACGAACGGCGCAGGCCGAGCCCGCTCCGTACCGGGTCGCCTCGCTCGCGCCACAGGTGCCGTATCAGCGCCCCGAAACGCGGGATGATCTGACGACGCTCGTCAGCATGAAATATTCGGCCTTCCCGTATTTCGGCAACAACCCGGCTTCCGAGTCGCCCTTCCTGGATATCTCGAAGGGCGACCGGCGCGGCCATCGCAGCTTCAGCGGCCGCGTCTACTGGCAGGACGAGACCTACAACGACAACCGCGTGCTGGTGCATGTCCCGGATAATTTCGACGTCCGCAAACCGGGTGTGATCGTGGTATTCTTCCACGGCAATGGCGCGACGCTGGAGCGCGACGTACGTGATCGTCAGCTGCTGCCGCAACAGATCTCCAATTCCGGCGTCAACGCCGTGCTGCTGGCGCCGCAACTCGCGGTCGATGCCGCCGATTCCAGCGCCGGAAAATTCTGGCAACCCGGCGGTTTCAAGCGCTTCATGACTGAATCCGCCGACCATCTCGCCGAGCTCACCGGCGACCCGGCCGCGGCCAAGGCCTTTGCCAACATGCCGATCGTGATCGTCGGCTACAGCGGTGGCTTCCTGCCGACCGCCTACAGTCTCGATGTCGGCGGCGTCACGAACCGCGTCCGCGGTGTCGTGCTGCTCGATGCGGTCTATGGTCAGCTGGACAAGTTCGCGGCCTGGATCGAAAACAACCGCGCCTCCTTCTTTGTCAGCTCCTATACCCACTACACCGCGCGACACGATCAGGAACTGATGGGAATGCTGCGCGACAAGGGCATTGCGGTGTCCGAGGAGATGGACGGGCCCTTGCGTGGAGGCAGCGTGGTGTTCGTCGAAACCGGCGAAGGCATCACGCATCGCGACTACGTGACCCAGGCCTGGACCAGGAACCCGGTAAAGGACGTGCTGGTCAGGATGGCGCAGGCACAGCCGCTGACCAGGATCGCAGCCGGCGTATCGTCGTCCGCCAGCCGATAATTTCCGACCGCCTGTCGGCCGTCACCTCGCTTCAATCTATTTGTATGCGCTTCTGCGAGATTGTGGTTTTGATGGCGGCGCGATTTGAGATGCGCCGCATTGTTCGCCCTCACCCGGGGTCAAGCCGTACTTGAATGAACGAACGGTCAGGACTTCGGCAATTTGGGCATGCTCTCGACGAAGCCGTTGAAACAGGACAGACGCTCGTCCTCTTCCTTGGTGAACCGGCATTCGGCGACGGTTTTCGCGGCCGCGGCCTTGGGCTTCGCAACCGGCGCGAT